>JGI2171J19970_10001944_pt1 | contig 11400 bp, 8 predicted proteins | sample DeeMarSWOR324_28_FD_19970 | JGI IMG/M metagenome (IMG submission 19970) | reverse complement strand
CAACAGCAAAACCATCCATCTTTGGCATTAGGAGATCCAAAAGCATTAGATCTGGTTTTTCCTCTTTTAACTTTCTTAGGGCTTCTTCTCCATCGCCAGCTTCGATCACGTCATAAGAGCGAGATCTCAACACACTGCCAATTGCCAGCCGCATATCAGGGTCATCATCCACTATTAGAATCTTAGCCATTTGCCTACTCCACTGGCTTTCTTAAATCCCTGGGCAAAGTAAAGATAAACTGGCTTCCCTTGCCTGTCTCAGGGCAGGGACTTAGCGCCCATATTCTACCACCATGGCTTTCGATTATCTTCTTGCTTATAGAAAGTCCTAAGCCAGCCCCTCTTTGTTCCATATCCAGACCCTTATAGAAACCATCGAATAGTTTAGGTAAGTCCTCGGTAGGAATCCCGATTCCTGTGTCTATTACATCCACTCGCACATGATCTTCTTCATCTTTTACTCTAACTGTTACTCCGCCGGAGGGAGTAAACTTGATGGCATTGGATAATAAGTTTGTTATTACCTGCTTAAGTTGGCCTGGAATTCCAAGAACTGCAGGGAGTCCCTGGGGTATTTCAACAACAAATTGCAGCTTCTTTTCTTCAGCTAAAGTTCGCATAGCCTCAGCGCAATCTTCTATCACTTCCGCCAGAGAGACTCTCTCTGCCCTCAGGGCCCCAAAATCAACTCGGGAGAAATCAATCATGTTACTTATTAAATTGAGTAGGTCAGAAAGTCTCTTGCTACTCCTTCGTACTATGTTTTTTTGTTCTTCGCTGAGTTCTCCAACAAAGCCATCAAGCAAGAGCCTATTGTAGCTTTCCGCGGCAGCCAAAGGAGCCTTCAAGTCATGGAAAATAACAGCCAGAATATGTCCCATTGTCTCCCTAGTATGTGCAAGTCTCGAAGCAATTATCTTGGCAACATTGTTCATGACCCTCGCTCTAGCTTCGGGGCTGGTTTTGGCCAATTCTCTAAGCTCTTCCGTATCTAAAGCAATAACTTTAGTTCTCTCAAGACTTCGACCCGTTGAAGTAAGAATATAAGGATCTATGATCCCTGAACAACATAGAGTGCCACCTCGGGTTACCACATCAATTGTCGCACTTTCCTCCGCTGCCCGACTAATCTGAAGACCCATTTCCAGAGCTACCCTGCCCGATTCTACGATGTAAATGGTCCGACATGGGGCGCCTTCAGGGCAAATAACCACCCCGGCTTCGTAAAGTTCTTCTCGGCAAAGTGGAAGCAACTGATCCAGATGATCATCTCTGAGCCCGTGGAACAAGTCGGAATCCTTTAGTATTTCCTTAAGTCCGGCCGATTTTGTTGGGCTTTCCATGTTAAGGCCTCTCATTATAGGCTATCTCCGGGAGTTTATCAAACACTTGAGATGGTATTTTATTATTGTTTGTTGCATTGGGTGGCAAGGCAGCAAAGTTCAGCAAAACTATGATAAAATCCTTCTCGGAGGGTTCAGAATGAAGACGCAAAGCAATCTAGAAAGGGTACTGGAAGCGGGGGAATTTGCTGTTACTGCTGAAATCGGTCCCCCTCAAAATACAGAGCCCGAGACGATAAGGGAAAAAGTTAATCTGCTTAAAGGTTACGTTGACGCCTTTAATGTTCCCGATGGACAGGCAGCAGTAGTGATGATGGCAAGCTGGGCAGCTTCCCTGATAGGAATGGAAGGAGGCATTGATCCCATAGTGCAAATGACTTGCCGTGACAGAAATCGGATTGCGCTTCAGATGGATATTCTAGGCATCTCCGCATTTGGTGTTAATAACATACTTTGTATTTCTGGGGACCCTATTTCCTTTGGAAACCATCCCAAGGCAAAGCCTGTGTTTGACCTTGATTCTATCGAGCTTATCAGGATAGTCAAAAGACTCCGTGATGAAAAAAAATTTGAAAATGGCCAACCAATAGTAGGAGGAGAACCCAGACTGTATGTTGGGGCAGTGGCAAACCCTTCTAGCCCATCCTTGGAGTCTGAAATAAATCGTGTTAAGGACAAGGTTGCTGCTGGAGCAGATTTTATCCAGACTCAGCCTATTTATAATATTGAAGGCTTTAGGAAGTGGATGGAATTGATTCGAGAAGAAGGATTACATAAAAATGCAAAAATCCTTGTCGGAATCACTCCCCTGACATCCGTGGCGTCAGCAAGGTACATGCAAACAAAACTCCCCAACATGGATATTCCCAACGAAATCATTGAACGTCTTCGGAAGATTAGCAAAAAAGAAGACATGGCGGAAATAGGCATTTTAATCGCCGTGGAAACAATAAATCAATTAAGAGAAATAGAAGGGCTAGCGGGTATTCATATCATGACTCTTGGGCGGGAGGAAATTATTCCGAAGATTTGCAATGCAGTCGGCCTTTACCCCCGCCCTTTAAGCTAATCTAGCTTTTGAGCTACAAATTACTTCAGGGATTTTATCGCCACAGCACATACCTTTAATTCCGGAATCTTAGCTACGGGGTCGATCGCCGAATTTGTTAGCCTATTTGCGCATCTGTCTGCAAAGTGGAAAGGCATATATACGATTCCAGGTTTGACCCTATCTGTAACTTTGGCTCTGGTTTGTATTTTCCCTCGCCTCGAGCTTGCTTCTATTAAGTCTTTGTCGTTTATCCCCAGCCTCGTAGCGTCCTCGGGATTTATCTCTAGAATCCCTCGGGAAATTCAGTGTCGAGTTTGGGAGATCTTCCCGTCATGCTCCTAGTATGGAATTGAGACATAACCCTTCCTGTAGTAAGGATAAAAGGAAATTCGTCATCCGGAGTTTCCGCCTGCTCTTTATAAACTATGGGATGAAACTTTCCCTTTCCCCGGGTAAATTCCTTACCATGCAAAATAGAAGTTCCTTGGTGGCTTTCTTCAGGACAGGGCCACTGGAGCCCCGCAGGTTGATTTAACCTGCTATAGTTTATTCCGGCATATTGAGGCGTGACTTTCCGAATTTCCTCGAAAATCTCTTCAGGCGAGGTGAATGAAAAATCTTCTGCCTTCATCTCCCGTGCCAATTCACAGATTATCTCCCAATCTGGCTTGGATTCTCCCAGAGGCTCTATGGCCTTTCTCGAAAGCTGGACTCTCCTGTCTGTTCCGGTATATGTTCCCTCTTTCTCGGCATAAGAAGCAGCGGGCAAAACCACATCGGCAAGCCTTGCAGTTTCCGTAGGAAATATATCCTGCACTACAAGCAAATCGAGGCTGTTCAAAGCTTCTTCTACATGGCTTATATCGGGGTCTGAAATCATCGGATTCTCCCCCATTATGTACATCGCCTTTATCTTGCCTTCCAGCACGGAATTCAGCATCTCCACCACCGTCAAGCCAGGCATAGGAGGAAGTTTGGCTACACCCCATACCTCCACCAACTTCCCTCTCACCCCTTCATCAGTTACTGCCTGGTATCCCGGAAAGACGTTTGGGAGAGCTCCCATGTCACAGGCACCCTGAACGTTGTTTTGACCCCTTAAAGGATTAACACCGGTCCCCGGTTTTCCTATATTTCCGGTGAGCATCGCTAAATTCGCACAGGATAAGACGTTGTCCGTTCCAGTAGTATGCTGGGTTATTCCCATGGCATAAATAATGGAACTTGTCTTTGCTTTGGCGTAAAGGGCGGCAGCCTTTTCAATCTCTTCCACGGGCACGCCAGTTATCTTTTCGACTTCTCTCAGAGAAACATCCTGCAAAGCTTCTTTTAAACTGTCAAAATCCTCGGTCCTCTTAGAGATGAAATCCTTGTCTTCCATGCCCTTATCGAGGATGTATTTCATCATTCCATTAATTAAGGCAACATCGCTTCCGGGCTTATGCCTGAGGTGCAAGTCGGCAAACTTGGAGACTTGAATAGTTCTGGGGTCTGCCAGGATAATCTTTGCTCCTTTTTCCTTAGCCATTATTATCATTCGGGCAACAAGGGGGTGTTGAGACATAGTGTCAGAGCCTATGATGAAGATGCATTCTGTCTCCGCTATATCAGCAATAGAATTGGTCATAGCGCCGCTGCCAAAAGCTCTGGCAAGCCCGACTACAGTCGATGCGTGGCACAGCCTAGCGCAGTGATCCACGTTGTTGGTGCCGATAACTGCTCGGGCGAATTTCTGTAGTAGGTAATTTTCCTCATTTGTGCACTTAGCCGAAGAAAGGAAAGCTAGAGAATCAGGTCCATTTTTATTTTTAATTTCGCCAAGCCTTTCTGCCATGAACTTTATAGCCTCGGGCCAACTAACTTCCTTGAATGAGCTGTTTTCCTTTATCATTGGTTTCTTAAGTCTATCTTCGTGATGAATGAACTCGTGGGCATTCCACCCTTTGATGCAAAGCTTCCCTTGGCTTATCGGGTGTCCTAACCTGGGCCTTGTCCCTACTACAACCCCATCCGTAACCTCAAGAAGTAAGCTACATCCAGCGCCACAATAAGGACAGATAGTGGGTATAAACTCAACCAAGTCCGACCCCTCCTTTAGCTAAATCTTCCTCAGTGATTGTAGACATTGGTGGTAGAGAATCCACATCTAATCCGGCCTCATATTTGAAAAGCACACCCAGCTCTTTGCTCATCATATGGAAAAGCTTTGATACGGGGATGTTCATGGGGCAAGCTGTTTCACATTGGCCGCAATTAACGCAGCTATCACCAATATGAATAAGCCTTGTGATATGAAAAAGCATCTCCGGAGGATATTCCTCCTTCTGTACAAGGAGCCTCTCTGGCTCAAGATAACAATCTTCGCAATAGCATATAGGACAGGAATTCCGACATCCGTAGCACTTAATGCATTTATCGAATTGGCGAAGCCAATAGTTGAGCCTTTCCCTGGGTTCCATCCCTTTGATCTCGCCAAATTCTTTCTCCTGACGCTTCAACGCTCTTTCCTTTATCGGGCTTATATCTTTTACTTTCTCTTGAGCCGTAATTTTGGCTGCGGAAAGAACACTTTCCCCTCTTTCAGTATTGGCTGCAACTAAACAATTTCCATCCTTTTCAATGCGACAGCTTACATCTGCCATGGTAGGTATGGGATATTCGCATCTTAGACAACTCGGAGAGAGGATTTCCTTATTTAAGTGTTTTACCTCGCCATCTACCAGCATTTCCTCGGGGAAAATATAGATTTCCCCTTGTGGCTCTCTAGCAACTCCATAACATTCGATGCCGATGGAATAAATGTTTTGCAAATCCAACTGCTTTCTCTTGGCTAGTTCGACCATTGCCCGAGCATCACAGGGTCGCACAATTACTGCAAGCTTTTTACTTTCCCCCCCATATTCACTGGCTAACTTCGCCAGGCTACATGGTTGATAAGAGGCGATAAGTATTTTCCTGGCATCTTGCTCATCCGTTATGAGTATGGGGACGATGTCAGACATATCTACACCTTGAGCAAACGCCAAGACTCCATCTACTAATTTTTCCCTTAGAATAGCAGCGGCAATATCTTGAATTACTTCAGCACATTTCATTCTTTGCCTTTTTTCAATGGATTAGGACCTAATGTTCTTATCGTTTCAGTGAAATCTTTCACCGTCTCGGCAAATCTCGTTCCCTCCGAAGCCGAAACCCATTCTAGTCTCACCCTTTCTGGTTCAATACCCAGAATTTCTAAGAGTTTCTTCAACATTGCCGCTTTCCTTCTAGTATAGTAATTCCCATCTATGTAATGGCAATCTCCCGGATGGCACCCGCCTATCAGCACCCCATCAATTCCAGCGAGAATTGCCTTCATCACATAGACAGGGTCAACCCGGGCAGAACACATTACTCTTATCACTCGAATGTTCGGCGAATACTGGAATCGCGATACGCCGGCTAAATCAGCTCCAGCATAAGTACACCAGTTGCAGAGGAATCCCAATATTCTAGGCTCGAATTTTCCCAATTCAATCCCCCTAAAGGNAAGTTCCTACTTGAGATAAAATTTGCCTATCGGTAAATCCACATATTTGACAGGCTCCGGACGGGCAGATGACAGCACATTTCCCACATCCTTTACAAACAACACGGTTCACTTCACAAACCCCAAGCTCTTCATTGAAGGCAATGGCGCTAAAGTAACAAGCTTGCAAACATAGCTGGCATCCCATACATTTTTCCTTATCTATTTCAGCAATATCTCCTTCAGAAAGAATAAATTCCTTGGAAAGTATGGCAGCAGCTTTAGCAGCAGCCGCTTCCGCTTGAACAATGGCCTCTGAAATGGGCTTGGGACTATGCACCGACCCACAAAGGAAGACCCCAGCGGTAGCAAATTCAACCGGCCTTAATTTAACATGTGCTTCAAGGAAAAACTTGTCCTTATCCAACGGCACTTTCAGCATCTTGGAAATATCTTCCACGCTGTATTGAGCCACTGTAGCCGTTGATAAAACGAGAAGATCATAGTCTAATTCCATTTCTCTACCCAAGAGACTGTGAAATATTCTGACTTCTCCATCCCATACAATGGGGGGCTTTTCCGGGGAATATCTTATAAATTTTACCCCCTTCTCCTTTGCCTCCCTAAGATAATCTTCGTATTCTACCCCGTACGTTTGAAGATCCCTGTAAAGTATGAAAACACTGCCTTTTGGATTCATCTCCTTGATCAGCAAGGCATTCTTGATCGCCGTCATGCAGCAAGTCCGGGAACAATATGACCTCTCCACTGACCTAGAGCCGACACATTGAATCATTACCACGTTATCTGCCTCAAACTTATTCTCTTTAAGCATTCCTTCCAGTTGTAGCTGGGTTATTATTTTGCTTCCGTCGTAGTTATACATGCCCTTTGGTTCCAATAGTTGCCCCCCCACAGCCAAAATTATCGCCCCTACTTTGAAGTTTTCCTCCTCCTCCCCAGCAACAGTTACCTCATAATTCCCTATGAATCCTTTTACGTCTTTAACTTCTGAGGAAAGATATAGCTTTATATTAGGGTGCTCTTTTACAGCTTTTATCTTTGGTGCCAGAAAGTTGGAAGCCTCCTGATTTGTGGGATAAAGTTTATAGATATTGCGAAGCATGCCTCCAAGCTCTTTTTCTTTCTCTACAAGCTTCACCTCAAACCCCGCATTTGCCAAAGATAAAGCTGCGGTCATCCCGGCAATCCCTCCTCCCATAACCAAAGCCTTCGGCTCTACACCTATCGTCACTCTCTCCAACGGCTCAAGGAGCGATGCCTTAGCAACACCCATCCTTATCAGTTCTTTCGCTTTTTCGGTTGCCGCTTCCTTTTCCTGCATATGAACCCAGCTACATTGCTCTCTTATATTGACGAATTCAAAAAGATACGGATTAAGGCCTGATTCCTCGCAGGTCCTCCTGAATAGTGGTTGATGTGTTCGAGGGGTGCAGGAGGCAACAATGACCCGATTTAGGTTTTCCTCTTTTATGCCCTTTCTTATCTCCTCTAAACCCGCTTCGGAACAGGTATATAGATTGTCCTGGGCAAAAACAACGTTAGGCAAGGTCTTAGCATATTCCGTTACCTCTGGCACGTTTACCACACCACCTATGTTAGTACCACAGTGGCAAACAAATACACCAATCCTCGGCTCTTCGTTCATGGGAACTGTCCTTGGTTAAATAATTCCGCTGCTTTCATAGCTGCAGCACTTGCCTCAGTAACCGACTCAGGTATATCTTTGGGGCTTTGGCAATAACCACAGAGAAAAATTCCAGGCACTCCAGATTCTGTAGGAGAAAAGGTAGCGGACTGGAAGAATTTATTCTCGTCCACTTGAATACCAAGAATACGTGCCAGCTCAGGTGCCCCTTTTCTCGGCACTAGACAAGTTGCCAATACGACTAAATCCACTTGCATTGTTTCTACTTCCCCAGCTAAGGTATCTGTATAGTGGACCACAGGATTCTCATCAGAATCTTCGTCTATTTTACTTACCCTCCCTCTAATATAAGTCACTCCATACTCGCGCTCTGCTCTGGCAACATAATCCTGAAATCCTTTCCCTGAGGCTCTGATATCTGTATAGAATACAAAAGACTGTACCTCTGGGTCATGTTCCCTGGAGAGTATTGCTTCTTTTGTAGCATGCATGCAGCATACAGCAGCACAATATTTATTATGTTTTACATCTCTAGAGCCCGCACATTGTACAAAGGCAATTCTCTTGGGGTCCCTGCCATCTTGGGAAAGTCTCTTAAGATGTCCCTGGGTTGGACCAGAGGCACATATCACCCTCTCAAACTCCATCGCAGTTACAACGTTCTTAAATCTTCCATATCCGTATTCAGTTAGGGGGGAGGGGTCGTAAGGATCAAATCCTATAGCGACAACCATAGCTCCCACGTTTAATTCCAATTCCTCGTCTTTTTGCTCGAAATCTATTGCCCCGGCTTGACAAACGTCTAGACAAACTCCACATCTTGGCTTTCCATCTTTAGTTGGGCCCCTGGTTATTCTTACACAATGGGCTTGATCGATAAGCGCCACTCTAGGAATGGCCTGAAGGAAATATAAATATGCCGCTTTCCTTGTTCCCAACCCCATATTGAACTCATCAGGCACTTTAATAGGACATTTTTCCGTGCATTCCCCACACCCGGTACACTTCTTCTCATCCACAAGCCTGGCTTTCTTCAGGACTTTAACCTTAAAATCACCTGCTCCCCCGGTTACTTCCTTTACCTCTGAATATGTGAGAACTTCGATATTGGGATGGTCATTACAATCAGCCATTTTAGGAGCCAAGATACATATTGAGCAATCATTTGTGGGGAAGGTCTTATCAAGCTGAGCCATTCTCCCCCCAATGGACGGAGACTTCTCCACTAGATAAACCTTAAAGCCCATCTCAGCCAAATCAAAAGAGGCTTGTATGCCAGCTACGCCACCGCCAATAACCAAAACCGAATTATTCATGACTTTCATCCTCTAAGGCATTCACTACAAGGTTTGCTAAATCCATAACCTCAATTTGCACATCGGGCCCCTTCTCTTCACCCCTATTATTCATGGCACACTTGAAGTGCATTTGACATTTGGAACAAGAGGTTATAAGAGTTTCTGCCTGGGTGGCTTTCGCCTCAAGCAATCGCTCCGTCCTTAGCTCGTGGGAGTAAAAATCGCAATTGGTAAAAGCACTTGTCCCGCAGCAAATAGACCACTCCCTGTTATGCTCCATTTCAACTAACTCTGTTCCTGGTATGGCTTCCAACACCTTCCTCGGTGCATCGTAAATACCCAAGTGCCTGCCTAATCTACAGGGGTCTTGATAGGTCACTTTCTTTTTAGTTCCTTCGATTCGCTCAGGACAAGCTTTAAATTTCAGCCCATCTTTTTCTATCCTCTCGGCTAACAATTCAGAGATATGTTGTAATTCACAATCTAGCTCAAAACCATAATTTGGGTACTCCAGCTTAAATGTCCGATAACCTTCAGGGCAGGAGAAGATAATCTTCTTCACCCCAGCCTCTTTTATTAATTTTGTATTATGCTCAGCCAACCTCTTAAAGGTCTCTACATCCCCAGTCCAAAGCGCATCATGCCCACAACATCTTTCGTCTGGAAGTATCATGGGGTCTATCCCTAGGTGATTAAGTATCTTTAAGCTTGCTTCCGTGATATTGAGGGTTCTCATCCCAGTATACTTAAAAAGGGGGTCAAAATAAGGGGAGCAACCGACGAAAAATAAGACATCACTCTGGTCAGAAGTTCGATAATTCTCGTTTAGCCATTCCAGCCTTTTTTGCTTATAGGGGGATCTTGCCATAAGTCGTATAACGGAGTGCAAAAAGCCGCCATGGGCTGGATCTCCTTGCTCACCGGCATCAAATGCCAGTGATCTTACCTTTTGCATAAAGGCGGGATAATCAACATCGCCGGGGCACCTAAGAGAGCAGGCGTAGCAACCAAGGCAAGAGAAAAGCTTTTTATCGTGAATGATTTCATCTCCAAATCCAACTAAGGCCTTTCCTACCATCATAAAAGGGGAATAAGCATGGTCTCGCTCTGCAATGGGACAAAGGCTTGAACACTTACCACAATCAAGGCAGCTATAAGTTCCGGTTTCCTGAACGATATCTTCTAAAGTTAAAGCTGAGTTTCCTTGTTCCAATTCCTGAAATTCTCTCGGCAGTTTAAAAGGCGAAGGACCTAATTTCTTAACCTCCTCCACCATTTCCTCAATAGTTTGGGCGAATATCGGCCCCTCGGAGGTAGCTATCCACTTAAGCTTCACCCTTTCATCCTCGATTCCCAGAACACCAGTCACCCTTTTAAGCATCTGGAACTTTTCCTCTGCCTTTAAGTTCCCTGAAATATAGTGACAGTCGCCAGGATGACAACCGGCAACTAAAACGCCATCTGCTCCGCTCTCAAGTGCCCCAGAGATATGTTCCGGGGCGACCATGCCACTACACATAACTCTTATAACTCTTACATTGGGAGGGTAATGAATGCGACTCGTACCGGCTATATCTGCTGCGGCATAAGCGCACCAATTACAGGCAAATGCGATAATCCGAGGTTCAAATTCAGCCATTCTCATATCCGAGTTAAGGCATCCACCATAGTGAATATCTCATTACGAGTGAAATGCTTGATTGCCATGGCTCCGGTAGGACAAGCTACAGCACAAACGCCACAGCCTTTACATAATGCCTCATTTACCGTGGATACCGTCCTGCCGTCCTTGGAAATCACTTTTGGAGCGTGAAATTCACAAATCTCCTCACATATCCCACATCCATGACATAAGGTCTCATCTACATGGGCTATAGCAGCTTCAGTTATAACTTTGCCTTTATCTATCAGCTCCAGGGCTGCGGCGGCGGCGGCTCTTCCTTGCCCTACGGAGTCAGGAATATCTTTAGGGGACTGACAGCAACCAGCGATAAAAATTCCATCCATAGCTGTAGCTTGAGGTTCAAGCTTTGGATGACGCTCTAGGAAAAAACCTGTTGCTTTTTGAGTAATGGAGAATTTCCTGGCAACTTCAGCAGCGTCAGGCCGAGGCACCATGGCAGGGCATAAAATAACCATGTCCACGGGGGAGCGTATTACTCTCCCCAATAGGGTATCTTCGGCCATCACAATTAGTTTTCCTTTTTCCTCCTCGGTAACAGCCCGATCGGTTACCTGGGTTACTTTCCCCCTTATAAAAGTAACTCCTTCCTCGCTAACACGCTTATAAAATTCTTCATAAGCATCACCGGTGCAGCGCATATCAATATATATTTCATACACATCGGCATTTATCTTCTCCTTGAGATGGTGGGCATGTTTCAGGGCATACATACAGCAAATTCTAGAGCAATATTCGCGGTAGTTTTTGTCGCGGCTACCTACGCAATGAATAATAGCCACACTTTCCGGTGTTCTTCCGTCTTCAAGCTGGATTTTCCCCAGGGTTGGTCCTGAGGCACAGGTCATTC
>JGI2171J19970_10001943_pt1 | contig 11411 bp, 12 predicted proteins | sample DeeMarSWOR324_28_FD_19970 | JGI IMG/M metagenome (IMG submission 19970) | reverse complement strand
TTAGCCGTCAGTTCATCCCTGATTTTATCGGCGATTGGTTCCAGGTTATCGGTCAGTCCACTCATTTTCCTGCCTCAAAGCTGGTTATTATTCTGCGGGCGGCTTCGGCGATATCCTTGGCCCCCAGTATAGCGCTAATAACGACCACGGCATCGGCGCCATTAGCCGCCACCTCGCTGGCGTTGTCCTTATTAATTCCCCCGATTGCCACCAGGGGCAGGCTCACTACCCCCCGCACCTGCTTTAGCCTGCCCACACCCACTACTATGGGCTTTTCCTTGGAGGTTGTTGGGTACATCGAGCCTACGGCGATATAGTCGGCGCCGTTGGCTTCGGCTTTTTGGGCCTGCTCGACGGTGTTCACCGAGCAACCCAATATCATGTCCATCGTCAATAGCTTGCGCGTAACAGCGATAGGCAGGTCACCCTGACCTAAATGTAACCCGTCGGCGCTGGCGGCCAGAGCTATATCAAGGTGGTCGTTGACGATGAAAAGCACGCCTTTTTCAGCACAAAGTCTCTTTAGCTGCTGGGCGACGGGCAGCAGTTCGGCCTTAGGTGTGGGCTTATCGCGTAGCTGGATGACGTTAGCCCCGCCTTTAATCATCTCCTGGGCGACTTTGATATGATTGCGCTTGCCTAAAAACTGGCTGTCGATTATGGCATACAGCCCCGTCAGTTGGCTTTTCTTTTCCTGGCGAAGCATTTTTGAGAGTAATTCCTGCTCTATCGTATAGAGGGCAAAACGGGCCTGCTTGAATTTTTCGGCGTCCAGTTCAGGCGTGGTACCGGGCACTTTAGCCACTTCCTCTAGGATTCTCAGTGCCTCCTGCACTCTCCTGGCATTAGCCACCACCGCTATCGGCAGCTCCCGCTCTTTGTCCTCCGCCACTTCGATATCGAAGCCGACGTCACTTACAGAGTCACGCGACTGGACAATCGTCTGGTTAAAGGCGAAATCCCCCCTCAAAATCTCGTGGCGGATGGTCTTCAGCTGCTGCGTCAGCGCGGTATCGTTGAGCATCATCCGCGCCAGCTCCTCCAGCAGGTGCAGCCCCTCACTAGCACGGTTGAGGTTGGCATCGATAATACGCTGTATCTGGTTCGGCATCTCAGAGCCCCCAGGCAGATTCTAGCACAGGCAAATCAAAGATAAAAGCTTCAGTCCTCGCCCACGGCGTTAGTCCTCGCCTACGGCGCTCTCGATAAGATCTATACGCGAAGGCTTGTCCTTCTGATCAAGCTCTATAGCCACGACATCGATGCGCCATAGCTGGGGCAGGCCATCGCGCGATTGCTGGTAGCGGGCGGCAACCGCCCGCAACCTTTCCCTCTTTTCGGCGGTCACCGACTCTTCGGGGCTGCCGAACTCAAGGCTACGCCTCGTCTTTACCTCGACAAAGACCAGACAGTCTTTATGCTCGGCGACAATATCAATCTCGCCCTCGGGACAGCGGTAGTTAGTCTCGCGTATACGGTAGCCCCGCTTTCTCAAGTAGCCCTTGGCCAGCTTTTCACCCAGTATGCCGGTATCTCGGCGCTTCATACCCCTCCCCCCACGTTTTCTTCCCACACCAAATCCCACCCTACATAGGTGTAACCTCTATAGACTTCTCTCCCCACCCCCTAAACTCTATTGTCATTGCGAGCCGAAGGCGAAGCAATCTCAACTACAGCGGCACGTATTTCTTGGGCTCGGAACCGGTCTGAAAAGACCAGGCGTAAGCCTGGCCCTTCAATTGGAAGACCCCCATCGCTTCGTAGCCCCCCTCGGCTACCCGCTCCTTTAAGAAGGGGCGCTGGACGACTATCTCTTTCTTCAACTCTATATCATCCACCAGTTCCACAGCGCCGCTCACCCTTATCTGGATGCCATCCTTGGCGTTGAAGAAGCAAATTTCCACGTTGGGGTTGGCCACCATTTGCTTATAGACGTCTTTAAAGGTGCCGGTCTCGATTATGACGCCGTTTTCATCATCGGCCTTAACCATGCCCATGGCGCGCACGTGTGGTTTATCCCCCTCCACCGTAGCCAGGTAGCAGGTCGGGTTGGCGTTCAGGAAAGCTAAAATTTCAGTCTTGTTCATATAAATTCTCCTTTTCTATTATTATATCAGCTTTGCTGAATATTCCCTGTGTTATTTCTCTAACCGGGCGGAAGCTTCGGCGGTGGATAGGACAAGCGCCCAGCCGCAAGAGGCAGGCGACGTGATGTCGGGTGCCGTAGCCCTTATGACGGGCCATTCCGTAGCCGGAATAGAGCCTGTCGAACTCCACCATCACCCAGTCGCGGGCTACCTTAGCGATAATAGAGGCGCAGGCGATGGAGAAGCAGAGGTTATCGCCGTGGGTGATGCCTTTCTGGGGCAGTTTCAGCTCGGGCAGGCGCATATGGTCGATGAGCAGCGATTCCGGTGAAGGCGAAAGCCGCTCTATGGCTTGTTTCATGGCAAAGCGAGTGGCTCTGACGACCCCCTNGCTATCTACCAGTGAGTGCGGCGCCATCCCCACCCCCACCGAAACGGCCACCTCGTAGATGTGGTGGAAAAGCAGCTCGCGCTTAGCGGGGCTGAGCTGTTTGCTATCCCGCACCCCGGATAGACTGGCGGCATCAATGGAGTTGGGTAAAATGACGGCAGCGGCCATAACCGGCCCCGCCAGCGCCCCCCGCCCTGCCTCATCAACGCCAGCGATGAGGCGATAGCCCTGCGCCACCAGTTGTTCCTCTTCAATAAAGGACGGCATCTATTATACCCCCACCCAGGACTTCATCGCCCTGGTAGAAGACTATTGATTGCCCCGGTGCCATCGCCGACTGAGGCTCGACAAAGCGGACTTCAACCCCATCGTCCCCGGGATAGAGTTCGGCGGCGGCTTCGGGCGCCTTGTAGCGAATTTTAGCGGTCACTTCCGTCGGTTCTTGCGGAGACTGGCCCGAAACCCAGTTCAGTTGTCGGACAACTAACACATTATGTAAAGCCTGCTCCCGACTCCCCACCACGATTTTGTTGCTCTCGGCGTCTATTTTAAGCACGTAAAGCGGCTCCTCAGAAGCCAGCCCCAGGCCCTGCCTCTGACCTACGGTATAGAGAGCCAGACCTTTGTGTTCACCCAAGATTTTGCCGTTTATGTCAACTATTTCCCCTGCTTCAAGGGTTATATTCTCGGAAACAAAGGCTCGGTAATCATTATCAGGAATAAAGCAAACGTCCTGACTATCACGGTACCCGCTGACAGGCAATTCTATCTCCCTGGCTATGGTTTTGACCCTTTCTTTAGTCAATTCGCCCAGCGGCAGGAGCAGATATTGCAATTGCTCCTGCCCCAAACCATAAAAAAAGTAGGACTGGTCTTTGGTTATGTCAACTGATTTCAGCAGCCTGAAGCCCTTCGAATCAGCTTTAATTCTGACATAATGTCCCGTAGCGAAGTAGTCCACCCTCATCTCAAGCGCCTTCTCCAGCATAATGCCGAATTTCATATGCCGGTTGCAGGCCACGCAGGGGTTTGGTGTCCTCCCCCTGGCGTATTCCCGGCAGAAATAGTCGATGACCAGCTCTTTGAACTCCTTATCCAGGTCGAGCTTGTAAAGGGGCATGTCGAGAAGCCGACAGGTCTGCTCCAAAGCCTCTAGATTAAACACAGTGTCGGCCCCCAGCCTCATATGGATGCCGCTGACCTCATATCCCGCCTGCTTCAACAGCGCTGCTGCTACTGAGGAGTCCACTCCCCCACTCATGGCCACGGCAACTTTCTCTCGGGACATTAATCAGCCTCCCTGGCCAGAAAGCAGCTGGCTCACCCTCTGCCAGATAATCTCGGCTGTTTCAGCTTTGGGCTGGCTGGCGTCCACCACCAGCCAGCGCCCTGACTCACCCTCCGTCAGTTTGAGGTAACCTTCCCTCACCTTGCGGTGGAAAGATTTGGCCTCCTGCTCAAAGCGGTCTCGCTTCTCCGTCCCCTTGCGGGCAAAACAGGTCTCGATTGGTGCGTCCAGAAGTACGGTCAGGTCGGGTGTCAGACCCTGTGTCGCCGCCTTATTCACCGCCTTGACCATGGCCAGGTCCAGCCCCCGCCCGTAGCCCTGATAGACGGTGGTGGAATCGTCAAAGCGGTCGCTGATAACCGTCTTGCCGCTTTTCAGGGCGGGTTTTACAACCTCGGATACTAATTGGGCACGGGAGGCGTTAAACAGCATCAGCTCCGTCAGCGGTGATATATCGGTATCCTTAGCCCACTTCAGCCAGCGCCCAATCCTGCGGCCAAAGGGGGTGCCGCCAGGCTCGTGTGTCAACAGCACAGGCACCTTTAGCTTTGAGAGCCTTCGGTAGAGCGCCTTAGCCTGGACGCTCTTACCGCTACCCTCCCCCCCCTCAAAGGTTATGAAGAGAGACATCAACTATTCCTCTTGTTCCCCATAATCAGGGCTCAGTTTAGCCGCCTGGTCATAAGCCGCTTGGGCTTCGTCGGGCTGGCCGAGCTGTTCTAGGACAACCCCCTTGTTGTACCAGGCATCGGCGTCTATCGGGTTCAGCTCAATGGTCTTATTAAAAGCATCCAACGCCTCTTCATACCTTTTCAGCATAGCCAGGGCGCTCCCCCGGTTAAAACTGGCCGCCGCATCCTGAGGTTTTATTTCAACGGCTCTATTGAAGGCGCCCAGCGCTTCCTCGTAACTTTCCATCTCTTTAAGCAGCGTTCCCTTGCTATACCAGGCAGCGAAATGGCGCGGGCTTATTCCAATAGCGGTATCGTAGATATCCAGTGCTTCCTCATACCTGCCTAGTTGCTTAAGTACATCCCCCTTGCTGGTCCAGGCACTGGCATCCTGCGGGTTAATCCCGGTGACTTTAATAAAAGCGTCCAGTGCTTTTTCATATTTGCCCAGCTTAGTCAGGGCGACCCCTTTGTTATACCAGGCACCATCGAATTGGGGGTCTGCCTTGATAGCCTTATCATAGGCAATCAGCGCTTTTTCGTAGTTGGCTTGCCTGGTCAGCTCAATGCCCCTCTTATTCCACTCCTCCGCCGTCCTGCCGTCTACCATCAATTCCGTCTTCAACCCTTATAAATCCTCACTCTTCGGTTAGGGTCTTTACCCGTGCTCTGTGAAGAGAGGTGACTGCGCTGAGCAAGCAGGTGTTGTAACCTCCGTATATAGGCGCTCTGCGGGCTGAGCTCCACCGACCCCTCCCCCCCTCTCACCTTGCCCACGGCTTCTTCAGCCTCGCTGAGAGCGGTTTTAAGGCGGTTTTGTTTCTCGGTCCCGGCTCTGGGATAGACATTATCCAATAGCTGCCTTATTTGGGCTGGTGTGTTGCTCCTGAGCACGTAGACAGGCAGCCTCAGGGCCTCGGCGTCGCTGACCTTCTGCGGTTTGCGGCGGTAGTAGGCCTTAGAAGTGACGAAGAGGTCGGCTTCCCCTAAGCTACCCACCACCTCGGGGCTTAAGCGCATATCCTTAGCCACCTGCTCGATTCGCCCCCGGTTCACCCCGAAGAGGTAGAGCTTGGGCGTGGCTTTGCCGCTTACCTGCGGTTTGATGGGAATGGGCCTTTCCCTAGCCGTTGGTTCTTCTTTGCGGCTCTTGATTTCGCCCGACTCGTCGAGCCAGCGCACCTCGGCAGCTATAGGATTACCCCGCAGCAGGGCGTCAACCGCCTCGCCCACGTCGGGGTGGATAGCCACTTTATCCCATTCCTGAATCTCGACGACGATATCGAAGGTCGGTGCCGACATCCTCTCCAGTATTGACTTCTGCGTGCCCCTTCTCTTGGCTTCCTCGTCACCAAGCGTTACTGATTGAATGCCGCCGATTAGGTCNGCCAGGGTGGGGTTCATCATNAGGTTCTCTAGAGTATTGCCGTGAGCCGTGCCTACCAGCTGCACGCCTCTCTCGGCAATAGTCCTCGCCGCCTGGGCTTCGAGCTCGGTGCCAATCTCGTCAATAACGATTACCTCGGGCATGTGATTCTCCACGGCCTCGATCATAACCGCGTGCTGCATAGTGGGCGTGATTACCTGCATCCTCCGGGCGTGGCCGATGGCGGGGTGGGGAATATCGCCGTCGCCAGCAATCTCGTTGGAGGTGTCCACGATGACAACCCGTTTTTTCATGTCGTCGGCAAGCACACGGGCAACCTCGCGCAGCATTGTCGTTTTGCCCACTCCTGGACGCCCCAGGAGGAGAACGCTCTTACCCGACTGGATAAGGTCTTCAATAATCTTTATCGTGCCGAAGACGGCCCTACCCACACGGCAGGTCAGCCCGATGATACGCCCCTTGCGGTTGCGAATGGCTGAAATACGGTGCAGCGTGCGCTCTATGCCAGCGCGGTTGTCATCGCCAAAGCTGCTCACCCGCGAAGCCACGTAGTCGATGTCTACCTCGTCCACCTCTTTAGAACCGAGGACTACCTCACGATTCAGAAAACGGGCTTGTGGAGTGCGTCCCAGGTCGAGGACTACTTCCAGAAGCTCACTGATGTCCTTCTGGCGGCGCAATGACTGGCGGATGTACGAGGGCAGAATGTCCACCAACTCCTTCAGGTCGTCGGTGATTAGCTTCTCCAGGGCGCCTCCTTATTTACCCCCTGCAATCTCCAAGAAATACTGGTGGAATCTCAGGTCGTCGGTCAGTTCGGGGTGAAAAGCGGTCACAAGCATATTACCCTGACGGGCAGCGACGATGGTGCCGTCGGCAAGCTGAGCCAGTATTTCGACGTCACCGTTCGTTTGTTCGATTAAGGGAGCGCGGATAAATACGGCGGGAAAGGGCTTTTCTCCTAAGACAGACGCGGCTAGCTCGGTCTCGAAGCTGTCCACCTGCCGCCCGAAGGCGTTGCGCTTGACGATGATATCCATCAGCCCCAGCGGCTCGACATCCCTGTCGGAATTGGGTGTGGAGAGCACAATCATGCCGGCGCAGGTGCCGAATATGGGAAAACCCTGGCGGGCCAGCCTTTTTATCTCGTCGGTGAGGTTGGAACTAGCCATCAGCTTGGTGATGGTGGTGCTTTCCCCACCGGGAATAACAAGCCCGTCCAGGCCATCGAGTTGCGGAGCCAGGCGGACGGGCAAAGCCTCTACCTTCAGTCGGCTTAAATGCGCGATATGCTCAATAAAGGCTCCCTGCGAGGCAAGGACGCCGATTCTCATACTACCACCCTCGATTAGCCAGCAGTTCTTCGGTGGGAATTTGCTTTATATCCAGCCCGGCCATGGCCTCCCCCAGGTTTTTGGAGACCTCGGCGATAATCTTGGGGTCCTGATAGTGGGTGGTGGCCTCGACGATGGCCTTGGCCCTGACGGCGGGGTCGCTGGACTTGAAGATGCCCGAGCCGACGAAGACGCCATCAGCGCCTAGCTGCATCATCAAAGCCGCATCAGCGGGCGTGGCCACCCCACCCGCGGCAAAGTTGACCACGGGCAGCTTGCCCGTCTTTTGTACCTCGGCCACCAGCTCGAAGGGGGCCTTCAGCTCCTTAGCCACCGCCATCAGCTCGTCTTTGGGTGTATTGACCAGCTTACGGATGCCGTCGGTGACCGCCCGCATGTGCCTCACCGCCTCAACGATATTACCGCTTCCAGCCTCGCCCTTGGTGCGAATCATGGCCGCCCCCTCCCCGATTCGCCTCAAAGCCTCACCCAGGTCGCGGCAGCCGCAGACGAAGGGCACCTTGAAATCGTGTTTCCAGACGTGATGGCTCTCGTCAGCGGGGGTCAACACCTCGGATTCGTCGATGTAGTCGACTCCAAGAGCTTCCAGTGCCTGGGCTTCGACAAAGTGCCCGATACGGCACTTGGCCATTACGGGTATCGAGACTGCCTTCATTATGTTCTCGATGATAGTGGGGTCGGCCATGCGGGCCACGCCACCCGCGGCGCGGATGTCGGCGGGCACTCTCTCCAGCGCCATCACGGCGCAGGCGCCCGCCTCCTGAGCAATACGGGCGTGCTCGGGCGTGACCACGTCCATAATCACCCCACCTTTGAGCATCTGGGCCAGGCCTGTCTTCACCTTCCAGGTTCCGGTTTCCATACTCTTATCCTTATTTCCGCTCTGACTTTTCATAGCCGTATTTTACTCTTGTTTGCTTTTTTTATCAATTCGCGCCCTCAGGTTGGGCAGCATACGCGGGTAAAGCACGCCGGGAATTCTCAGCCTTCGCCGGGTCTCTTGAGGCAAATCATCCCAGGGCGTTCTACTCAGCATCAGGTCGGTCTCTTCCTCGGAGAGAGTCGGGCCTTCCACAACCTCACGTAGATAGGGTTTATCCACAGGGCAGACGGACTGACAGCGCATACAGCCTATCAAAGCATTATCCCAATCGGGTTGAAGCTGAACCCAATAGGGTTTTTGGGGCTCTACCTCCTGGAGAAAGCCCAGGCACTTTTCAGCGTGAATCAAAAAGCGGTCTGCGGTAATGCTTCCCGTCGGGCAGCTCTCACGGCAGAGCGTGCAACTTTCGCAGGCCTCCATCGCCTTAGCTTCCCGCCAGTTATCCTCTTCACAAAGCCAATCGGTAAAAAAGGCGACCAACGTGCATAGACTGCCCATCCCTGTCACATAGGCGATATTGCTTCTACCATATTCGGCCAGCCCGCTGCGCACCGCCAGCGTTTTCAGCGGCAGATGAGCCCTGGCTAGCTTGTATCCGTCGGCCTGCAGTATATCGTGGAGAACAGTCTCGGCGCTAGATTCATTGGCGAAACTGAAAAAGTAATCCGGCGGGATATCGGCAGGATAAACGCTTCCCTTGTACTCAAAGCGGACACGAGCCATAGGATGTGGCATAGCCACGATGATGATGGTTTCTGCCTCGGGCAGCTCTTTATTGGTATCAAGATAGAAATGCCATCCTTGATACAGGCGCCTATTTAATAATCCCTGCCTGACCAGCCTCCCCACGGCTTCCCGTAGCTCCGGCAGGTGCATTATGGACACGGTCTTGGCTTTAAAGCCGAGCCTTTCCATCTCATCCTGTATCTTTTGGGCAATTTCATCCATAGCCTATCTCGCTCTATCTACCCTAACGGTCTCTTCCCCGGTACACCGGGGCGGCGGGGATATTCTTCGGGCGTGGGCGCCACCTTGTCGATTACGACCAGGTAACGCTCGTCGGCGAACTCATCAAGTTCGATTCTCTTTAGCTCCCGCAGCCTACCGCCCAAAGTGGAAATAGCCTCTTCGGCACAACTAATCTCCTCGGCAACATTACCTTTTTTTGGAGCGATAAAGCCGCCCCCGATGGCGCAAAATGGTAGGGTTAATTCTACCAGGGTGGGCAGTGCCGCCACCGCCCGCGAGAGTACAAGGTTGAAGCGTTCGCGGTATTGTGGTACGTGAGCCACCTCCTCGGCCCGCCCCACGATGATTTCAACGTCTTTTAACTCCAATGTCTGCGTAATATGATGCAAAAAGGAGACTTTTTTGGTCGTCGCCTCCAGTAGAGTCAGCCTTACCTCAGGCAAAGCGATTTTCAGCGGTATCCCCGGTATGCCCGCGCCCGTGCCCACATCGATGACATTATTAACTTTGGCTGGATTGCAGGCCAGGCTCACGGTGAGGGAATCGAGGAAGTGCTTTAACTGCACCTCTTCGTAGTCGGTGATGGCCGTCAGGTTTATCTGCTCGTTCCAGCCCACAAGCTCGCTATAGTAAACCTCAAACTGCTCAAGCTGAGCCTGCGTAAGCTCCAGCCCTAACTTCTTTGCACCTGCCTCAAGCTTTCGCATACAAGGATTATACCACCACCCAACCCCTTTTTATCTATTCCCCCACCCCCAGGTTGTTATACCCACACCGACCCACCCTATAGACGTCTTTCTAAAGGGAGCGCAGCCCCCCTTGATAACCCCCCCAAAACGTAGGGTGGGTATGCGTAACCCACAGGTTAAGGAGTTTACTCATTAGGGCGGGCTGGGTTGGGACGAAAAACCAACGTTCGCCAAGGTGGGGCGGAGCCACGAGTAATCTTTGCATTTCGCCCCCTATTCATGCTATACTAATTAGTTAGAGAACAATTAAATAATTCCGCTAGGGGTGCTATAAAAGGCTGAGAGGCGGTTAGCGCCAACCCTTGGAACCTGATCTCGGTAATACGAGCGGAGGGAAGCAAATGACAGAGACCAAGGGTTTAGTTTAACTGCCTTAAAGACCCTTGGTCTCATTGTTTTTCGGAGGAGGTAGCTATGACACAACTAGAAATGGCCCGGGAAGGCAAGATTACCCCGCAGATGGCTCTGGTAGCTAAGAACGAGGGGGTGGAAGCGGAGGTCATTCGGCAAAGAGTAGCCGAGGGCACCATCGTTATCCCAGCCAACATCAGGCACGAAAACCTCCTCCCCTGCGGTATCGGTCAGGGGCTTAAGACCAAAGTCAACGCCAATATCGGCACCTCCTCCGACTTCGGCGATATGGATACCGAGCTGGAAAAGCTACAGATAGCCGCCGAAAGCGGCGCCGATACCGTTATGGACCTGTCCACTGGCGGCGACATATCGGCCATCCGTCGCGATATCATTGCCGCCAGCACCCTGCCCATAGGCACGGTGCCCGTCTACCAGGCCGGCATTGAAGCCATCGCCCATCACGGCGCCATCGTCAAGATGACCATCGACGAGCTGTTTGCCGCTATTGAAGAGCACGCCCGCGATGGCGTTGACTTTATGACCGTACACTGCGGCGTCACCCGCGCCGCTATTGACCGCCTGCGCCAGCAGGGCAGAGTGGCTGACGTGGTCTCAAGGGGAGGCGCCTTTCACATTGGCTGGATGCTCCACAACGACCGCGAAAACCCTCTCTACGAAAACTACGACCGCCTGCTGGAGATAGCCCGGGAATTTGACGTCACCTTAAGCCTGGGCGATGGCATGCGCCCCGGTTGCCTGGCTGACGCCACCGACCCGGCCCAGCTGGAGGAACTGCTGGCTATCGGCGAACTGGTAACCCGGGCACGTAAGGCTGGCGTCCAGGCGATGGTTGAGGGCCCCGGGCACCTGCCCTTAAACCACATTGAAGCCAACGTCAAGCTGGAAAAGGCTGTCTGCCGGGGAGCGCCCTTCTATGTTTTGGGCCCGCTGGTAACCGATATCGCCGCTGGCTACGACCACATCACGGGGGCTATCGGCGGGGCCATTGCCGCCGCCGCTGGCGCTGATTTTCTATGCTACGTAACCCCCGCCGAGCATTTATCCATCCCCGACCCCGAGGACGTAAGAGAAGGCGTTATCGCCTCACGCATTGCCGCCCACGCTGCCGATATCGTTAAGGGAGTTAAGGGGGCCGCCGAGCGCGATAAGGAGATGGCAGTAGCCCGCAAGAAGCTGGACTGGGAAGAGCAGGCCCGCCTCTCTTTAAACCCAGCGCTGGCCCGCCGCGTTCATGGCAAACACACTTCCAGCGGCTC
>JGI2171J19970_10001939_pt1 | contig 11423 bp, 8 predicted proteins | sample DeeMarSWOR324_28_FD_19970 | JGI IMG/M metagenome (IMG submission 19970) | reverse complement strand
CCGTTCCAGCGCGACCTGTCGGAGGCGCACACCGACAGGCTGGCGGCGGCGATCGACAAGCTGGGCCGCTACCTCGATCCGGTGATCGCGGTGCGCACGGAAGAGGGCAGGTACTGGACGCCGAACGGCTATCACCGGCTGGAGGCGGTGCGCCGCCTGGGCGGGAGGTCGATCGTCGCGCTGGTGGTGCCGGAGCCGGAGGTGGCCTACCGCATTCTGGTGCTGAACACCGAGAAGGCGCACAATCTGCGCGAGCGCGCGCTCGAGGTGGCGCGCCTGGCTCAGGGGCTGGCCGAGATCGACGATCGCCCGGAACGTGAGTTCGCCACCGAGTTCGAGGAGCCGGCGCTGATCACGTTGGGCTTGTGCTACCAGCAGCGCGGGCGCTTCTCGGGCGGCGCCTACCACAACGTGGTCAAGCGGGTCGACAAGTTCCTGGGCGCGAAGCTCTCCAACGCGCTCGAGACACGGCGCGGGCGGGCGGAACGGCTGCTCGAGCTGGACGACGTCGTCAGCGAGCGGGTCAAGCAGCTGAAGGAGCAGGGCTTCGAGAGCCCCTACCTGAAGGCGTACGTCGTGGCGCGCATCAACCCGTTGCGCTTCAAGCGTAAGGTCACGGCGAGCTTCGACGAGACGGTGGACAAGATGCTGGCGTCGGCGAGGCGTTTCGATGCGGCGAAGGTGCGGGCCGATCAGCTGGCACGCGCGTCGGGTCCACCGGAGGACTAGCTCGTGTCCCTGGAGTCAGGTGTGCATCACTGACTCCCTGGGGTGCCAGTCTGGTCGAGAACCCTGAACCCTGGCTAACGCGAACCCGGAACGGGTGCAGGTAGCTCATGCGTGAAGCGATCCCAGCGGAGCTGAGACGGAGGCTCATCGAAGTGGCGCGCGGCGATGCGCCCGCGGACACGCTGCTCAAGAACGCGCGCCTCGTGAACGTGCGCTCCGGTGAGATCCACGATGCCGATATCGCCATCTACGAAGGGCGCGTCGCCGGGTTCGGCGACTACAAGGCCCGAGACACGATCGACCTGAAGGGCCAGCACGTTTGCCCGGGGCTCATCGACGCGCACGTCCACATCGAGTCGAGCATGGTGACCGTGCCCGAGTTCGCCCGCGCCGTCCTGCCCCGTGGGACGACGGCGGCCGTCACGGACCCGCACGAGATCGCCAACGTGCTCGGTGTGCCCGGGATCCGCTACATGCTCGATTCCGGCGAGGGTCTACCGCTGCGCGTGTTCGTCATGGCCTCCTCATGTGTGCCGGCCACAGACATGGAGACGGCGGGTGCGGTGCTCGAGGCCGCCGACCTCGAGCCCTTGTTCCGGCACCCGCGCGTCATTGGGCTGGCCGAGGTGATGAATTTCCCCGGCGTCTTCCTCGGCGTACCGGAGGTGCTCGCCAAAATCGAGGCCGCCGGCGACCGTCCCGTGGACGGGCACTCGCCCGGTCTGTCGGGACTCCCGCTCAACGCCTATGCCGCGGCCGGGATCGGCTCGGACCACGAGTGCACCCAGCTCGAGGAGGCCCGCGCGAAGCTGCGGCGTGGGATGCACATCTTCATCCGTGAGGGGACCACGGCGCGTAACCTGAAGGAGCTGCTGCCGCTGGTCACCCCGCAGAACGCGGCGAACTGCTCGTTCTGCACTGACGACCGGCATCCCGAGGACCTGCTGGAAGAGGGCCACATCGACGCGCTCGTCCGCATGGCCGTAGCGGAGGGGCTCGATCCGATCACCGCCATCCAGATGGCGACCATCAACACCGCCAACTACTTTGGGCTGCGCGGGCTCGCTATGCTGGCGCCCGGCTACCGGGCCGACCTCGTCGTCTTCGATGACCTGCAAGACTTCCATGCCCGCAAGGTGTTCAGCGAGGGACGCGTCGTCGCCGAGGACGGTGAATACCTCGGTCCTCGGCCAACCCCACCCGAGCCGCCCGGCAGCGGCGTGCAGGTGAACTGGGAGGCGGTGAGCCTGGCTGTCGAGGTGGGCCCCGCCGCACGTGCCCGGGTCATCCATGCGATACCCGGCCAGATCGTCACCGGGCAGAGCGTCGAGCAGCTCGAGGTCGAGGACGGTCGGGCGGTCGCTGACCCGCCTCGCGATCTCCTCAAGATCGCCGTGATCGAGCGGCACCGCGCCAGCGGGAACGTGGGTATCGGGTTCGTGAAAGGCTTTGGACTGAAGCGCGGCGCCATCGCCTCCACTGTCGCGCACGACAACCACAACATCGTCGTGGTCGGCGCCAACGACGCCGACATGCTGGCCGCCGCCCACGCCGTCGCCGAGACGAACGGCGGCCAGGCCGTGGTCGCGGACGGCCAGGTCCTCGCCGCGGTACCGCTACCGATCGCAGGCCTCATGTCCGACCTGCCGCTCGAGGAGGTGAAGGAGCGCGTTGCGGCGATGACGCGCGCGGCCCGCCAGCTGGGCGGCACGCTGCCCGACCCGCTGATGACCATGTCGTTCCTGGCGCTGGCGGTGATCCCCGAGCTCAAGATCACCGATCTGGGTCTGGTGGACGTGAACGAGTTCCGCCGGGTCCCACTGGTCGTGAGCTAGCCTACTCTCGCAGATCGCGGGGCCTCAGGCATTTTGACGGAGGGCTCGTGCGTTTTGCCCGCATCCGCGTGGGCAGCGGAGTCGAGAAACATTTGTCTCCTCCCGGCCCCGCCGTGATAACTCCAAGCATGACAAGGGAATAGACCAGGCGACGCCGAGGGCGGCCAACAGCTCGCCGCCTCTGGCACGGCTGCTGCCTATAGGCAGAGCGCTAGTCACGGCTGAGACACCCAGTTTTTCCCGCCCGGGTGCCCCGCAACGACCCCCGCGAGATTCCCAGTCGCTTCTGACGTTGAGCCTGTTCGCATACTTCATAGCTGATAAAGAGCATGGACCGCCCGACCGTGAGGCTCTCTGCGTTGCCCCTACACTGACCTACCCGGCAGTTCCCTGAATCCGCACAGCGATCTTGGACCCTTCAGCCACGCGGTCGGGCGGCTCCAGCCGAGCCGCCCGCGGTCTTTTGTGAGGCCGTGACTCTTGACCTCTGCCTGTGCGGCTATTTAATTGGCGGCCGATCAGGCCCCCATCGTCTAGTGGCCTAGGATACCTGGTTCTCAGCCAGGAGACCGGGGTTCGACTCCCCGTGGGGGTATGAGGTAGGAAGGGCTCGCGTGCTGAGGGCAGGCGAGCCCGTTTTTCGATCCGCAGCAGTCCCTCGCTTCTGCTGCCGCCCTTCGTCCTTCCCGGTCAGTCTCCCTGGACCGCTTCGCTGAGCTGTGGCGCCTCCCCCTGCCCCAGCGCTTCGATCGCCCTCTCCAGCACGCGGTCGCGGCCCACCACCCAATCGCGCGGTCGTCCTCGAACGTAGATGTCGGGCAAGACGCCCTGACCTTCGATCATGCGGCCGTCGGGCAGCCAGAAGACGCTCCAGGAGATCGACATGATCGCGCCGCTCGGAAGCCTGACCAGACCGGCCACACCGCTGCCACCCCCGGTCGCCCCACCGACCAGAAGGACGCGGCCCAGGGTCTGCAGGGCGCCGGCAAAGCCCTCACAGGCGCTGAAGCAGGCGCGATCGATGATGAGGACCACGGGCCCTTGATAGATCGGCTCACGTGGTTTCGCGATGAGTGCCGTGCGCAGGGTATCGATCACCGCGGCGGGATCCCAGGGCTCGAAGTCTATAGCTTCGCCGCGCTCGCGTTTCTGGTAGTAGCCGAACGTCGTCTCGTCGGCGAGCAAACGCCCGGCGAGTTCGGTCATTCCATCGAGGTAACCGCCGCCGTTCCCTCGCAGGTCGATGATCAGCCCTGGCGCGTTGAATACCGAGTCGAGGGCCCGGTCGAAGGCGTCAACCACGATTTGCAGGCTCTCGGCCGCGAACGTCGATAAGCGGATGTAGCCCCAACCGTCTTCCCGCCGTTCCCAGTTTGCGATCGTCTCCGGGTCGCGGTGCATCTCCACGATCCACTTGCGTACCTCTTCCTCGGCTGGATAGGGCGGCCGAGTCACTCGCACGACCTTCGTGGCGCCGCTCAATTCGCGCAGCGCGAGTTCGACTTCCGTTCCGGCCGGCCCGGCAAGCAGCCGCCGGTCGCAGACGTAGTCACGCCACTGTGTCGTGCTCCCCGATACTCGCTCCCGCACCGCCAGGTAGAAGCTATCGATCGGGATACTGTCCACCGCCAGCAGCTCGCTGCCCGGCTCGATCGCGCGCAGCGTTTCATCAGCTGTGTCTCGAGCGACGACGTAGACGCGCGGCGGCGGCGGTTCTTCGCTAGGCACTCTCGACAGTTCCGTGGAGTGACTGCGAAACGTGATATGCGGCACGGTGTGGTGGACGCCGGGGAAGTACAGTAGGCTCGCGTGCCCGTCCTTCCATAGGGCGAGAAAACGTTCCAGGACATCGGCACATGCCTCTGGGGTTGCCGCGTCCCTCGACGCACGATAGAACCCGAACCCGCTGGGACCGCGCCTGTAGGGGCGGAAGGACCACACAACGTGCGCCAGTCCGGCCGTCATGCTGAGATCCCTCCGGCAGTCGAGCTTGGCGGGTCGTGAACCCCCGGGCGGCGCGCACGCGCAGAGAACGACTGCCAGGAGGACGAGGGTCTCACCGTGCAGGCGACGGTTCGCAGTCGCCGGCCGCTGGGCCGCGCTTGGCTCCACTGGCTCAGTCCCCCGGGCCCGTTTCGGCAAGGGGTTTGGCTTCGCCTTGCTCCAGCGCCCTGATGGCGCGCTCCAGCACGCGGTCGCGGCCCACCGCCCAGTCGCGTGGCCGTTCCTGCACCACGATGTGGGGTGCCACGCCGTGACTCTCGATCTGTCCGCCATCGGGCAGCCAACCGACCGTCCAGGAGAAACTGATCACCGCGCCACTCGGCAACCGCAAACCGCCTACCGCGCCACTGCCACCGCCGCTTCGCTCGGGTCCGATCACCAGGACGCGGCCGAGCGATTTGAGGCCTCCGGTGAAAGCTTCGCAGGCACTGAAGCAGCCGCGGTCGATGAGCACGACCACCGGGCCCGTGTAGATCGGCTCGCGTGGATGAACCAGCTGCGGCAGCTTCGTGGTGTAGCTTCCCGTCGTCGGATCGATGCGCTCGATGACTGCGTTTTCTCCAGGGTGCCTGATTTGCAGGTAGGTCAGCGGTGCCTTATCGGCCACGAACCTACCGGCGATCTCGGTGCGAGCCGCCGAGAAGCCACCGCCATTTCCCCGCAGGTCAATGATCAAGCCCGGAGCCCCCAGCAGCGAGTCCACCATCTCATCGAACCGATCGATGGTCTGGTCGAGCCTGCCGTGCACGAACGAGGTGTAGCGGATATACCCCCAGCCGCCTTCCAGACGCTCCCAGTGCGAGTGTGTTATGTCACCGAAGTAGACTCTGAGTTCGTTGTCCAGCTCTTCCTTGATGGTGTCGGCGGGCGGGCGCATCAGCCTGACGGTCTTTAGGGCTGCACCCGGCTCGCGGTACGCCAGCTCGAAATCGGTTTCTGCTGGTCCGCGAAGCAGCCTCCGATCGCAGAGATAGTCGCGCCATTGCTGGGTGCTGCCGGAGACCCGATGCTCCATGAATCGGTACAGGCTGTCCACGGCAATGCCGTCCACCGTAAGGATCTCGCTGCCACGCGGGATGCTGTGCAGGACTTCATCTGTGGTGTCACGGTCGAACACGTACGCGTGGACGATTGGCGAGCGGCCGGGGACCTGCGACAGCCGCTCGCGCTGGCTGCGAACGATGATGTAAGGGCTGCTGTACTCGACGCCCGGCATGTAGCTCAGCCCGGAGTGCCCATCTTGGAGCCGCGCCATAAAACGCGACAGCAAGTCCGCACAGGCGTCTGGGTCGGTCGTCCGTCTGGCCTCCGGGTCGAGCTGTCTGAACGCTTGTTCGAGGTCTACCGTCCCGGGCTTGAACAACTTGAAGGACCACAAGGCGTCGACGATCTCGAGGGCCTCTTCTAAGTCTCTGTGGCAGTTGACCGTCTTTGGCTTCTTCTGGGCCAGGGCTGTGCTGGGAACGCAACAGAGGAGGGCCCCGATCAGCAGGGCGCGCAGGTACTGCATGGTACACCTCGCGGGCTGGGCACGGCACGGGGAGCATCGACTCACTCGCTCCCGCGGTCCCTCCACCGTGCCACGCCATCCACGCTAGGGCCGGCTTCCGAGGAGGTCAAGCGGGGCCAGAACGCCGAGCTGGCCAAAGGTCCGATAGGCGGCCGGCCGCTGGGATGTTAGTTTCGCGATGGGTGGGAAAGCAGGTCACTGGAAAGGGGGCCGAAGGTGAGCGCGGACTACAGGCTGCCGGTTGCAGGCGAGATGGTGGAGTCGGGACAGGTCGATGATGTGATCAACCCGTACAACGGTCAGGTCGTCGCCCGAGTACCGCTGGCCAGCGGGGAACAGCGCGAGGCCGCGGTCGCCGCGGCCCTCGAGGCGTTCCAAGACACGCGGAGCTTCACGCGCGTGCGGCGCGTGGAGATCTGCCTTGCGGCGGCCGACGGCATCGAGAAGCGGCGCCGCGAGCTGGCGGAGACGCTGGCGCTGGAGTGCGGGAAGCCGCTGAAGGCCGCGCACGTCGAGGTGAGCCGGGCGGTGCAGACGTTCATCCTCGCGGCCGAGGAGGCGAAGCGGCTAAGCGGCGAGATCGTGCCGCTGGATATCGTGCCCTGGGGCGAGGGCTACACCGCGCTCTACTACCGCTTCCCCGTGGGCCCCATCCTGGGGATCACGCCGTTCAACTTCCCGCTCAACCTGGCGGCCCATAAGCTGGCGCCGTGCATCGCCGCCGGCTGCACGATGGTGATGAAGCCGCCTCAGCAGTCACCGATCACGACCCTGAAGCTCGCCGAGATCTGCTACGAGGCGGGACTACCCCCGAAGGCGTTCAGCGTGCTGCACAGCACGGTCGAGGTCGCCGAGCCGATGGTCCGGGATGACCGCTTCAAGCTGCTCTCCTTCACCGGCTCCGCCGCCGTCGGCTGGCACCTGAAGTCGATCTCCGGCAAGAAGCGCGTCGTGTTGGAGCTGGGCGGCAACGCCGGCGCGATCGTGCACGCGGACGCGGATGTGGACTGGGCCGTCGAGCGGACGGTCGCCGGCGGCTACGGCTACGCCGGGCAGAGCTGCATCAGCGTACAGCGCGTGCTGATCCACCGCTCCGTCTACGACGAGTTCTGCGAGAAGCTGGTCGAGCGGACGGAGAAGCTGAGGGTCGGCGATCCCATGCATGACGATACGGACGTGGGGCCGCTGATCGGGGAGAAGCACGCCGAGCGCGTGATTTCGTGGATCGCCGAGGCCGAGCAGGGCGGCGCGCGCGTGCTGGTTGGGAACCGTCGCGAGGGTTCGCTGATCTGGCCGACGGTGCTTGCCGACACGAAGCCCGACATGAAGGTCGAGTGTGAGGAGATCTTCGGGCCCGTCGTCACGGTGAGGCCGTACGACGACTTCAAGGCGGCGGTGCAGATCGTGAACGACTCGGTCTACGGGCTACAGAGCGGGATCTTCACGCACGATATCAGCCTGGTCCACTACGCGTACCAGAGCCTGGACGTCGGCGGTGTGGTCGTGAACGACTTCCCGACGCTGCGGATCGACAACATGCCGTACGGCGGTGTGAAGCACTCGGGCATCGGCCGGGAGGGCCTGGCCTCGAGCCTGCTCGAGATGACCGAGCTGAAGATGCTGGTGATCGATCTGCGGCATTGAGGGCGCGGCCCGGCGGCTGGAGCCGGGCCTATGCCCTCTCGAGTCAGTATGCTTCGGTCTGGCGGGGACCCGTGGGTTCCTTGGCCGGCAGCGCGTCGCGCAGGGTCCAGCCGCCCCGCTCACCGAAGCCGCGGGAGCGGCGCGCGAGGTCGAAGACCTTGCCATCGGCCAGCTCCGTGGTCTCGGCGATGAGCGTGACCGCCGCGCCGTCGAGCGTCGCGGCATCCAGATGCAGAGCCGTGCAGGCACGGGTGAGGGCCGTGGCGAAGTCCGGGGCTACGACCTTCGCGTGGAACTGTTCGGCCGTGCCCAGGTACTCGCGGCCGCGGAAGATGACGCGGTACAGCCTGCGCGGCTCTTCCTTGCCTTTCTTACCCTTCTTCCTGGCCATCTACACCTGCTTTGCCGGGTCGAGGACCTCGTCGGCCTGCTTCGCGTCCATCAGGCCTTCCGCGATCACCAGGTCGCGGATCGTCATGTCCTTGACCAGCGCCCTCTTGGCGATCTCGGCGGCCTTGTCATAGCCGATGATCGGCGCCAACGCCGTGGCGAGCGCGGGGCTCCGCTCGGCGTAAGCGCGGCACTTCTCACGGTTCGCCTCGATCCCGGAGATGCACCTGTCCACGAAGATGTGGCTGACGTTCGCCAGGATCTCGATCGACTGCAACAGGTTGTAGGTCATGACCGGGATCATGACGGCAAGTTCGAAGTTGTCCGCGTTGCCGCTGACCATGATCGCCGTATCGTTGCCCATGACCTGCGCACAGACCTGGCGGACGGACTCGGGGATCACCGGGTTCACCTTGCCGGGCATGATCGACGACCCGGGCTGCGTTGCCGGTATCGAGATCTCGCCCAGGCCCGTGCGTGGGCCCGTGGCCAGCCAGCGAATGTCGTTGGCGATCTTGCTCATGCTCACGGCCAGGGTTCTCAGCGCGCCGCTCGCCTCGACCAGCGCGTCGCGTGCGGCCTGCGCCTCGAAGTGGTTCGGCGCCTCGACGAACTTCTGGTCGTAGAGCTTTGACAGGCCCTTGCAGACGCGGCCGGCGAACTCGGGATGCGCGTTCAGGCCCGTGCCCACGGCCGTGCCACCGATGGCGAGCTCGCGCAGGTGCGCCAGCGTGTTCTCGACCCGCCGGATGCCGTGCTCGATCTGGCTGGCGTAGCCGCTGAACTCCTGGCCGAGCGTCACCGGGGTGGCGTCCTGCAGGTGGGTGCGGCCCGTCTTCACCACGTCCGCGTACTCTTTCGCCTTGGCATCCAGTGCTTTCTGCAACTTCTTCAGGGCGGGCAGCAGGTCATCGGTGATCGCCGCGCAGGCGGCCACGTGGGACGCCGTCGGGATTACGTCGTTGCTCGATTGCCCCTTGTTCACGTGGTCGTTCGGGTGCACATCTTTCGAGCCGATGGCGCCGCCCAGGATCTGGATGGCCCGGTTCGCGATCACCTCGTTCGCGTTCATGTTGGTCGAGGTCCCCGAGCCGGTCTGGTAGATGTCGAGCACGAACTGGTCGTCCAGCTCGCTCTCCATCACCTCGCGGGCCGCCTGCTCGACTGCCTTGCCCAGCCGCTCGTCCAGCAGCTTGAGCCCCATGTTCACCTGCGCCGCCGTCATCTTGATGGCGCCCAGGGCGCCAATGAACCGGCGGGGGAAGCGCAGCCCGCTGACCGGGAAGTTCTCTACGGCCCGCTGTGTCTGGGCCCCGTAGAGGGCGCTGGCTGGGACCTTCATCTCGCCCAGGCTGTCGCGCTCGATCCTGTAGTCGCTCGTTGCCATTGTCAGCTCCGTTCCTGTTAACAGGGTCCGGCACGAGGATCTTCAAGCCTGAGAAGAACAAAATAATAGTTGGTAGCACAGTGCTCGGATAGAGCGGACTGCACACTACCCTGCAGGCGCAACGTCGAGATGTCGCCCTAACTGGCACTTCCAGGGGCTGCAGTCAGATTGCCAGCGGCTAGAGGCGGAGCACTAAGGCCTGTGAGAACACCAGATCGTGCTGCACGTGCGAACCCAACGGGGCGGCGGTGCCAGGCCGGACGATCTTGAGGCTAGCCTCGGAGAGGTAGTCTTCTGCGTCGAACCGGAAGAAGACACCCGGTCCCACCTTCACACGGAGTCCGGCACCCAGAACGATCGCTGGATCCGTCGACCCTTCAACGTCATCGTAGGCTTCTCCGACGCGGCTGACAAAGCCCAATCCCCCCAGCACGTGGAACCCAACCCGCCTGGAAGGCGCCCCGAACCTGAGGATGGTCCGGGCCGTGACCGAAATCACGCTAGCATCCACTTCCTCCACCCGACCCAGAAGAGCTGTCGCGCAAGAGCCAAGCCGCCTCCGCTTAAGGTTGCTGGGCGAGTACACAGCAGCGCCCTGCACGCCTACGAGATCCGTTAGCCAGACCGTGAGGCGCGCGCCCAACGCGGCGGCATTCTCGTGTCGCCACTGCACAATGCAGTCAACGCCACCCCACTCTCCCCGCCAATCCGCTCCCACCCTTGAGGTGGGAAAGTACAACCCGCTGTACATGGAGAGCTCCACCTGGGCCGCTGAAGCGCCCGCTGACGCGATAAGTAGAACGACCGTCGTGGTTAGGACCCGGTTCATAGCTACTGGCAGCTGCGCTGGCAAAGACTTGATTGGCGGCACCCTTCGACCTTCCTGTTTCGTATCAGTCGGGTACGCTCACTCTCCGCTGAGCGAAACGGCGAGCGAGCAGGCAATTACCAGGCTGTGTTGAAAGTGATTCTCCACTTGGGAATCTCCATAAGCGAGGCTTGGGGAAGACAGGTAATCCTCGAGGTCAACCCGGATGGCAAGGCTCTCGGATATCCGCACGTTCATCCCAAGGCCCAAGACAGCGACCAACTCGTTGGTGCGGCTGAACCCCTCATAGCCATCGCCGCTCCGGTTCAGCACACCGAGACCTCCTGCGACATGCAGCGTGGCGACGTCTGAGGGCAGCGGAAAGCGCAGTAGGGCTCGCCCGGTGGCAGCGAGAAGCATCGCATCCAGAATCTCCGACGCCTCATAGTCTTCGCTGCTTGTCACCGACAACTCGACGCTGCTCGGAGCGCACGCTAACGCCGCTTCGACGCCGACCCAGCGTGACAGCCAGACAGTCAACCGTGCACCGACGGTCACAGCGGTGTTGTGGCGTATGCGTCTAGTGATGGTGATTAGCGATGGAGCGGGCGGTGGCCGCGTTCGCTCCATTACGATGGTCCACTCCGCGACATCGGCAGTAGGTGTGAAGAACCCACCAAACGTGGCTAGCTCAGTCTGCGCGGCAGAGGTGCTAGGCACTGCGAACACGAGCAGTCCTATACAGGTTGCCGACCGAAGGAGCGGGAATCGTGAGATCCAGCGAATCATCCGGCTGCTCGCTTTGGCAAGAGTGGGAGCACCTGAGCTCAGAGTTCCAGTACCAGCGACTGGACGAACAGGAAGTCGCTCCGGAAATGCGACCCCAGGGAAGTCCCGGGCACCACCAATAAGGTCTCGCTTAATGGCTCCTTGACGATCAGCTCGACCTTGGACAAGTAATCCTCTACATCCACCCTTATCAAGACGTTGGGCGCTAGCCGGACACGAAAGCCGCCGCCGATGACGAGGGCGAGGCCCGTGGCGCCCTCAACCGATTCGTAGACGTCACCAGCGCGGCTCACGACCCCGAGTCCGCCGAGCACCTGGAATCGAACC
>JGI2171J19970_10001937_pt1 | contig 11427 bp, 9 predicted proteins | sample DeeMarSWOR324_28_FD_19970 | JGI IMG/M metagenome (IMG submission 19970) | reverse complement strand
CCCAATCCCCGCCGAGAAGCTGACCGAGTTAGATGCCACGAGCTGGGAGCTGTACCAAGTAGAAAAGGACTGGGCTGAGAACCACAATGTGGCTGCTGAAAATAGGGCCAGGCTCATCGAGATGATCGCCGCTTGGTACGTCGAGGCCGGGAAGTACAACGTGATGCCGGTCGACGGCCGCGGGGTGACGCGCTTCGCCGAAGAGCGGCCGCAGATCAGCGTCGGTCGGACCTCTTACACGTTCTACCCGGGAACACAGGCGGTCCCGTTCAACGCCGGCCCGCAAATCCTCAACCGCACTCACACGATCACAGCCGAGATCGAGATCCCCAAGGGCGGGGCGGAGGGCGCCTTGATTTCCTTCGGAGGGACCGACGGGGGCTTCTCCTTCTATGTCAAGGCAGGCAAACTGCATCACTTGCACAATTATGTAGCCCGCGATTACCTGCATGTTGAGTCGAAGGACCCCCCCGTGCCAGAGGGACGCCATTCCCTGCGCTTCGAATTCGAAGCGACCGGCAAGCCGGACATCGCCAGGGGCAAGGGCTCTCCCGGGCGGGCGCAGCTCTACATCGACGGCAAGCTGGTCGGGCAGGAGGAATACCCGCACACGACGCCGCTCAGCATGGGGCTGACCGGCGGCTGGAGTGTCGGGGCTGATCCCGGCGCGCCGGTGGGGCCGCTCTACGATTCGCCTTTCGAGTTCACCGGGACGATCCACAGCGTGACAATCGACGTCAGCGGTGAAGTGATCAAGGACGAAGAAGCCGAGCTGCGTAAGATTATGGCGCGGCAGTAAGAAAAAAATAGTAACCAGTCATCAGTAATCAGTGATCGGTACCGAGGGGAGTGACGAGTGGCAAGTGATTACTGATCACTGATAACTATGTAGCTACGAGCAACTGTAACCAGTAACTTGACGTACCTAAAATGAAGGAAGACGTAACATCAGCAGGTCTGGCAAAAAACATCCCGATCCTGGGGTGGCTGTCGGACTATCGAAGCGAGTGGCTCAGGTTCGATGTCGTCGCGGGGATAACGGCTGCAGCAGTGGTTATTCCGAAGGCGATGGCGTATGCCACCATCGCCGGACTTCCGGTCGAGGTAGGGCTTTACACGGCCTTTATCCCAATGGTGATTTATGCCGCATTGGGCACGTCTCGCCCGCTCAGCGTCAGCACGACATCAACCATTGCTATCCTCGTCGCAGGCGAGCTTGCCATGTTTCCACCGGAGGGTGATCCGAACCAGCTTTTCGTCGTCGCCTCTACTTTGGCATTTTTGGTGGGCGCCTTTTTACTTCTGGCCGGCATCTTTCGTCTGGGTTTCATCGCCAACTTTATCTCGGACCCGGTGCTGACCGGGTTCAAAGCGGGCATCGGACTGGTGATTGTGGTTGACCAGGTGCCCAAGCTTCTTGGGTTTCACATCGAAAAGGGGCCATTCTTCCAGAATATTCTCTTCATCTTCCAGCACCTACCTGAGACGGGCGTCGCGACGCTCCTACTGGCCCTGGTCACGTTGGGGGTCATGGTCGGTCTGGAACACCTTCGGCCCCAAACTCCGGCCCCTCTGTTCGCCGTTGCGCTGGGCATTGCCGCCTCATGGATATTTGGACTGGGACAGGTAGGCATAGAACTTGTGGGCAAGATTCCAGCAGGCTTGCCTGCTTCTGTATTGCCGAATTTGTCTTTAGTCGAGAAACTCTGGCCTGGAGCACTCGGTATCGCCCTGATGGGCTTCACCGAGTCGATCGCGGCCGGCCGCGCGTTTGCCCGGCATGGCGACCCGCGACCGAACTCAAACCAGGAATTGGCGGCGGTTGGGATTGCGAATCTTACGGGTAGTTTTTTCCGGATTATACCGGCTGGTGGCGGAACATCTCAGACAGCAGTGAATGATAAGGCCGGAGCGCGCACTCAGTTGGCTGAACTCGTAACTGCAGGAATTGTTCTGGCGGTGTTACTGTTTCTTTCACCTCTGATCAGCCTGATGCCCCAGGCCACACTGGCTGCCGTCGTAGTGGCCACCACGGTGGGCCTGCTCAACCCAAGAGACTTCCGAGCCATTTTGCGTATCCGGAGGACAGAATTCTGGTGGAGCATTATTGCCTTTGCCGGGGTTGTGGTGTTTGGTACTTTGCAGGGCATACTGGTTGCCGTTGCGATTTCGGTTATGACCCTGATGTACGTTGCAAATCACCCGCCGATCTATGCCCTCGGTCGCAAACCGGGAACGGACGTCTTCCGTCCTCTCTCCGGAGAACACCCTGGCGATGAGACCTTTCCGGGGTTGCTGATTGTCCGCACCGAGGGCGGGATGACCTTTGCGAGCACGCCTCGGTTGGGCGAGAGGTTCCAGGATTTGATCCATGAGGCGCAGCCGCGCGTCCTGGTGTTGGATTGCAGCGCCATCCCGGATATTGAATATACAGCCTTGAAGATTTTGATCGACGCTGAGGAGAAACTGAGGGAAGCTGGAATCACCCTGTGGCTCGCGGCATTGAATCCCAGGGCGCTCGAGGTTGTGAAACGCTCCCCGCTCTTTGCAACATTAGGCTACGAGCGAATGTTCTTTAACCTGGAGCAAGCAGTTGAAGCATATCTCAGAACGAGTGGCAAGGGGTAAGTAGAGAGTGTCGAGGATTGAGTGTCGGGTGAAAAAGAATAAGTGACGAGGGAAGTGAATTCTTCCACTCGGTACTCGACCCTTGTCACTTTACAAGAATGACTCCTCGCAGATCCAGCGTAGACGAAAGGAGAGCATTGATGTCTCAATCGGAAGTTCCGCTCGCGTTTCACATCATGGCCAAGCCGACGGGTTCGGCCTGCAATCTGAATTGCGCCTATTGTTTCTTTCTGAAGAAGGAGAATCTGTATCCGGGAAGCAGTTTCCGGATGTCAGACGAAGTCCACGAGGCTTATATCAAGCAGCTCTTCGAGGCCCACCAGGTTCCACAAGTGACCGTGGCGTGGCAGGGTGGCGAGCCAACACTCATGGGTCTCAATTTCTTCCGGTACTCCGTGGAGTTGCAGAAAAAATACGCAAAGCCCGGCACCCGGATCGAGAACACATTTCAAACGAACGGCATCCTCCTCAACGATGAATGGTGCCAATTCTTTCACGAGAACAACTTTCTGATCGGCCTGAGCATGGACGGCCCGAAGGAGCTTCACGACTTTTACCGGAAAGACAAGGGGGGCCATGGAACCTTCGATCGGGTAGTGCGTGCTGCCCGGCTGCTCCAGAAACACAAGGTGGAATTCAACATCCTCTGCACAGTGAATTCAAAGAACGCTGATTATCCGCTTGATGTATACCGCTTCTTCCGCGATGAGCTCGGAGCGCATTACATTCAGTTCATCCCAATTGTTGAGCGGGATAACGAGAGCGGCTTTCAGGAGGGAAACAAGGTTACGGACAGATCCGTAAGGCCGAACCAATGGGGGCGTTTCCTGATCGAGATCTTCGATGAGTGGGTGAAGCGAGATGTGGGACAAACTTTCGTCTTAAATTTTGATGGAGCCCTGGCTGGGTGGCTCGGAAGGGCAGGGACTGTCTGCATATTCGGTCCGACCTGCGGCCAAGGGATGGCGTTGGAGCACAACGGTGACCTTTACTCATGTGATCATTTTGTAGAACCTAATTACTTTTTAGGAAACATTCTAGAAACACCCATGATCCATCTCGTGGCCTCTGATAAGCAGCGGAAATTCGGGCGGGATAAGTGGGACACTCTGCCGCAGTACTGCCGAAATTGTGAATTCATTCATATCTGCAACGGTGAGTGTCCCAAGAACCGTTTCATCGAGACGCCCACTGGAGAACCGGGGCTGAACTATCTCTGCGAAGGTTACAAGGTTTTTTTTAAACACGCAGACCCGACCATGAGAATCATGGCGGATATTCTTCGCCAGGGTCGAAATGCGGATGAAATCATGAAGGTATTAAAAGAAAACAGGAAAGGAGGTGAGATCGGTTCAAAACAACCGGGGCGAAATGACCCGTGTTTCTGTGGCAGCGGATTGAAGTACAAGAAATGTCATGGCCGCTGAAGCGCCGGAGCGATACGGGGTAAATAAGGGAATAGGTCGAATGAGAAGAGACCTTCCCATTAACCTTGAAAAAAATATAAAAAGGAGGACTCATTATGTCTAACAAAGAATTTAAAGGAACTATCAACCTCGATGTCCGCGACTCTGTTGAGGACTGGGAACCCTACATCCCGACAAGAGCACCGGAAGGCGCACCGAATATCCTGTTCGTCCTGTATGACGACACAGGTCTGGCCGCGTGGTCGCCTTTCGGCGGCGCTATCAATATGCCGACACTGGAGAAACTGGCGGACAACGGCCTGATGTATTCCCAGTGGCACACGACCGCGCTTTGCTCACCCACCCGTTCGACACTTCTGACCGGGCGCCAACCATGCCCCGCACCATGCCCCGAAGGAATATATTGATAAATACAAGGGCAAGTTCGATGACGGGTATGAGGCATACCGTGAGTGGGTTCTTCCCCGCATGATCGAAAGGGGGGTTCTGCCCGCGGACACGAAAATTACCGATTTCAACCCCATGCCCGATGACATGGCAAACCCGGCAGATGCCGTGCGTCCCTGGGATTCGCTCAACGCCGAAGAGAAAAAGCTTTTCTCACGGTTGATGGAAGTCTACGCCGGATTCTCGGAGTACACAGATGTGCAGATAGGCCGTATCATTGACTACTTGGAAGAGAGCGGCCAGCTCGAGAATACCATCGTGCTTTACGCTGCGGACAACGGTGCGTCGGGTGAAGGTACACCCAATGGTTCTGTGAACGAGAACAAGTTTTTTAATAATTACCCTGATGATCTGGCTGAGAACATGAAGCTCCTAGATGCCCTGGGTGGGCCGGACACATATGAGCATTTCCCTACCGGATGGGCCGCTGCTACTTCGGCGCCCTTTAAGATGTTCAAACGGTATTCTGAATACTCGGGCGGCACCTGCGATCCTCTGGTGATTTCATGGCCAAAGGGCATCAAGGCAAAGGGTGAAGTCCGGCACCAGTATCACCATTGCACTGACATCGTCCCCACGATCCTTGAGGTCTGCGGGTTGGAAATGCCCAAGGTCTACAAAGGCGTGGAGCAGACTCCGCTTTCAGGCGTGTCCATGGCTTACTCTTTTGATGCCAAACCCGATGCCCCGACACAGAAGAAGCGTCAGTATTATGCCATGCTCGGCAGCCGCGGTATATGGGAAGACGGGTGGGTAGCTTCCGCAGTCCACGCCCCGATCAGCGGCAAAGGCAACTTTGATAAAGACGAGTGGGAGCTTTACCACGTGGCTGAAGACCGTTCCGAATCAAAGGACCTGGCCAAAGAGCATCCTGAAAAGCTTCAGGCGCTCATAAAGGCCTGGTTTGAAGAAGCGGAAAAGAACCTGGTGCTTCCCCTCGACGACCGCTCTGCCATGGAAATATTGGGAACAGAGCGTCCTTCCGAGGAAGCCCCCCGGGAAAGGTACATCTACTACCCGGACACTGCGCCGGTCCCCGAAGGTGTGGCGGTCAACTGCCGCGGCCGATCCTACAAGATCCTGGCTGATGTTGAGATCACTGATCCGAACTGTTCCGGTGTTATCTTCGCCCATGGTTCGCGCTTCGGCGGCCACTCCTTGTTCATCAAGGATAAGAAGCTGCACTATGTGTATAACTTCCTAGGGATCAAGCCGGAGCAGAAATTCGTTTCACCCGAACTCAAGCCCGGGAAACACGTCCTTGGTATGGAGTTCATCCGGGAGAAGGCGGGCGAGTATCACGAATCCATCGGAACGACCAGGCTGTATGTCAATGACAAGGCCGTTGCCGAGGGCCCGATGAAGACCCAGACCGGCAAGTTTACGCTGTCCGGTGACGGTCTCTGTGTCGGTTATGACAGCGGTGACGCCGTGAGCCAGGAATACCAGACGCCCGGAAAATTCCAGGGCGGCACAATCCTTGGCGTGGGCGTCAGCATTGACAAGGAACAGTACCTTCACCTTGAAAAGCTGGCCGCAGGAATGTTCGCTGCTGACTAAAGCCGGTCAAGGACGCGTTGTATATACATTTAGTGACCGGCAGCCCATTACGGACTGCCGGTCACTGACTCAAAAATGAAAGAAGGATGCAGCATAAGCGAAACATGTTCGACCCCTGCCCATGCGGCAGCGGGCTCAAGTTTAAGAAGTGTCATGGGAAGTAAGAGGGAAAAGTGTCGAGGGGACACTCGGTTCTCGGTACTCGACCCTAGCCACTAATTCCAAATCAAAGGGAGGTAAAGATTATGGCAGACAAGAAACCGAACATTCTTATTCTTTGGGGCGATGACGTGGGCTGGTGGAACATCAGCTACAACAGCCGGGGGCAGATGGGCTACCGGACGCCGAACATCGACCGCGTTGGCAACGAAGGCGTAGCCTTCACCGATTACTACGCCCAGCAAAGCTGTACGGCAGGCCGTGCCGCGTTCATCACCGGCCAGAACCCGATCCGCACTGGCTTGACGAAGGTGGGAATGCCCGGCGCGGATGTGGGCATGCCGGATGAAGATCCGACCATCGCGGAACTGCTTAAGCCTTTGGGTTACGTAACGGGGCAGTTCGGGAAGAACCACCTCGGCGACAAGGATAAATTCCTGCCGACCATGCATGGATTCGACGAGTTCTTCGGCAACCTCTATCACTTAAACGCCGAAGAAGAGCCGGAAGATGTCGACTATCCCAAGGATCCGGCTTTCAAGAAGCACTTCGGGCCCCGAGGTGTGCTCCACTGCTGGGCTGATGGCAAGGGCGGACAGAAGGTTGAAGACACCGGTCCCCTCACTAAGAAGCGCATGGAAACCATCGACGAAGAGGTAACGGAACACGCCCTGCGCTTCATCGACGATGCGCACAAGGCGGACAAGCCCTTTTTCCTCTGGTACAACACGACGGGCATGCATTTTAGAACCCACTGCGCCAAGAAGCATGAGGGCAAGAGCGGCCAGGGGTTCTATAACGATGTCATGGTCGCCCATGACGAGAACGTCGGAAAGATGCTCGATAAGATTGATGAGCTCGGCATAGCTGACAATACCATTGTCATGTATTCAACGGACAATGGACCGCATTATAACACCTGGCCGGATGCCGGGATTACCCCGTTCAGGTCTGAGAAAAATACCAACTGGGAAGGCGGCTGGCGCGTACCGGCCTTCGTGCGCTGGCCCGGCAAGATCAAGGCGGGTACGGTTTTGAACGGCATCGTCACCCACCAGGACTGGTTGCCGACGCTACTGGCAGCTGCCGGTGAGCCGGATATTAAAGACAAGCTCCTTAAGGGGCACAAGGCCGGAGACAAGACCTTCAAGGTCCACATCGATGGCTTTAACATGCTCCCGTACCTGACGGGCGAAGTGAAGGAGAGCCCCAGGAAGTCTTTCTTCTATATTAGTGATGACGGAGATATCCTGGCCATTCGGATGGAAGACTGGAAAGTCGTGCTTATGGAACAGCGGGCGAAGACGCTGATGTGCTGGTTCGAGCCGTTTGTACCACTTCGCGGGCCGAAGATCTTCAATCTGCGCCGTGATCCGTTCGAACGGGCCGACGAGAACTCGAACACCTATTGGGACTGGCTGATCTCCCACGCCTACATCATCTACGGGATGCAGGCGTTGGTAGCGCAGCAGATCGAGGCATTCAAACAGTTCCCGCCGCGCCAGAAGCCGGCTTCGTTCAATCTGGACGCGGTACTGCGGCAATTGGAGGAATCGTCGAGCAGTAAATCACATTGATCTGCGATTAGGCAAGTTCAATGAACAGATTTCCCCGGTGGGCAATGAGTCTGCCGGGGGAATCTGTTGCATCACTCGATCGAGCGGGAATGCCGCAACTATAGGCCACCCGCTGACGCAGCACGTACTTTGCACATGATGGTTAATCTGTCTATGAACCAACAAGAAGAACACAAATCGACATTACTGGGTGTGGCAGAGGAAGTCCGAGACTTCTATGACCGTTATCCTTACCCCCGGCCGGTCGATAACCTCGAAAAATATCGACGGCTCTGGCAGGACCGGCAAAGACGCCGTGCGGATTATCATCTATTTTGGCCTGCTAGATCTTATAGGGAAGACCGATCCATACTCATTGCCGGCTGCGGGACATCTCAGGCGGCAAAGCATGCCTCGCGTTGGCCTGCGGCTCAGGTTATTGGCATCGACTTCAGCGCAACGAGTGTGCGCTGTACTGAGGAGCTCAGGCGAAAATACAAGTTAAACAATCTCCAGGTCTACCAGCATCCCATCGAGCGTGTCAGCGAGTTGGAGACGATGTTCGATCAGATTGTGTGCACCGGAGTTCTCCATCATCTTGTGGACCCTGATGCGGGGCTCAGAGCTCTGCGAAGCGTGCTCAAAATGGACGGAGCGATGCATCTCATGGTTTATGCGCCTTACGGACGGACAGGCATCTATATGTTACAAGAGTTCTGCAGACGGATCGGTATCCATGCTACCGATGAGGAAATTCGGGATCTTATTGGTACCCTCGCGGCGTTGCCACCCGGACATCCGCTGGAAAACCTGCTGCGCGAGGCCCCAGACTTTCGGCAAGAGGCGGCACTTGCCGATGCTCTCCTACATCCACGGGATCGCGCGTATTCGGTCCCGCAGTTATTCGCCTTTATCAATAAGGGAGGATTGGTGTTTGGACGCTGGGTGAGACAAGCGCCCTATCTTCCTCAATGCGGAGCCATTGCGAAGACCCCGCATGCTTCCCGGATAACCCAACTCTGCGCTGAGGACCAGTATGCAGCCGTCGAATTGTTCCGCGGGACGATGGTACGGCATAGCGCCGTGGTCTACCGGAACGACTGGCCCGGCAAAAGTGTGCCGATCCGGTTCGACGGGGAAGGTTGGACGGCCTACGTGCCGATTCGGTTGCCCAGCACAATCTGCGTGCAGAAAAGGTTGCCCCCCGGCGCCGCGGCGGTGCTGATCAACCAGAGCCATACGTACACCGATATTTACCTGCCGATCGACGCGGGAGAAATGCAGCTATTCGATGCCGTTGATGGGAAAAGCACTATTGGAGAGATAGTTGATAGGACATTTACTAGTTCCAAGAGGCAACGGAGGCTCGACATCGCGCGTACCTTCTTTGAAAGGCTCTGGTGGTACGACCAGGTGGTATTCGACACTTCGCGTCCTGAAGGTACGCCGGGCTCGGGAACTTTTAGGAAGGATTAAAAATGCAGCAGTATGACACAGGAGCGACCATTGAGGATATGTTGCCCTCGTGGAACGACAGTACGGCGAAGAGATCGATCATCGAGTTCGTTGCCAGGGTCAACAAAAAGGGGGGCGCGGACTTCGTCCCGCCGATGGATCGGATCGCTGTCTTCGACAACGACGGCACCCTGTGGGCCGAACAGCCATTCTATTTCCAGGGGCTTTTTGTTTTTGACCGTGTCCGTGCCCTGGCGCCACAGCATCCTAAGTGGAAAAATAAGCAGCCTTTCAAAGCTGTGCTCGAGAATGACATGAAAGCTCTGGCTGCTGCGGGCCAACACGGTCTGGTCGAACTTGTGATGGCCACCCATGCAGACATGACCACGGAGGAGTTCGAGCGTACCGTCAAGGATTGGCTCGCCACGGCCCGGCATCCGAAGTTCAACCGACCTTACACAGACCTTGTGTACCAACCGATGCTGGAGCTGCTGGCGTATCTCCGTGCAAACGGCTTCAAGACCTTCATTGTTTCGGGTGGCGGCATCGAGTTCGTTCGTACCCTCAGCGAGCGGCTCTATGGTATCCCACCGGAGCAGGTTATGGGCAGCAGCATCGTGACGAAGTTTGAGGTTCGTGAGGGTAGACCGGTGCTGGTGCGGGAACCCAAGCTGGACTTCATTGACGATCATGAAGGCAAGCCAGTGGGAATCAATAAGTTTATCGGCCGCCGTCCTATCGCCGCATTCGGCAACTCCGACGGGGACTTTCAGATGCTCGAATGGGTCACGGCCGGTATGGGGCCACGGTTCGGGCTCATCATCCACCACGACGATGCCGAGCGCGAGTTTGCGTACGACCGCGCATCAGCTGCAGGCAAACTCGACCGCGGCCTCGACGAAGCGCCCAAACGTGGCTGGACATTGGTGAGCATGAAGAAAGACTGGAAGCGGGTGTTCGCGTTTGAGAAAAATTGAGCAGAGAGGGCGGGTAAAGAGTGTCGAAGGAAGTAATCGGTGATCGGTAGTTGGTGATTACTCATCAGTGGCGATGAGGTGAGACATGATACGGGAAATAATTGAGATGGTGGCTCAGGGCATTGAGGTCCTGGCAGTATTGATTATTTTGGTTGGTATCATTTATGGCATCGGGCGCTACTTCTTTCACCAAAAGCAAAAGGTTAGTAACGCTTATAAACGATTCAAAGATCAGATTGGAAAGGCCCTGCTATTAGGGCTGGAGTTCCTGGTTGCGGCCGATATCATCAGAACGGTCGCGCTCAGCCCAACCCTGCGAAACGTCGCAGTGTTGGGTGTGTTAGTGCTTATTCGTACCTTCCTGAGCTGGTCTTTGGTGGTGGAGATCGAGGGCCGTTGGCCCTGGCGGGCCAAAGCGAGTGTAGAGTGACAAGTAACAAGTGGCGAGTGTAGAGTGAAAAATAATAACTGATGAGAAAAAAAGGGTTGTTCCATTCGGTACTCGACCCTCGACACGTCTTCTCGTCACTATTAAGGAAGGAGACTGAAAACCATGGAAGATTTATTGACTCGTATATTTGAGAATCTCATCGATCGGGTGAGCGGACCCATGAAGTTTCGACTGATCCTTCAGCCACTGATGGCCACAATCTTCGCTATCCGATCCGGATTGAAAGACGCCCGCGAAGGCCGCCCCCCTTATTTCTGGGCTATCTTCACAGATCCAGTCAACCGGCGAGACATGTTACGGGACGGATGGAAGTCCGTGGGGCGCATTTTCATCCTCGCGATCATCATTGACGCGATCTACCAGTTTATTGTCTTTCAATGGTTCTATCCGGGAGAGGCGATCCTCGTTGCCGCCATCCTGGCTTTTATCCCGTACCTGTTGATTCGCGGTCCTGTGAATCGGATAGCGCGGCGGAAATAACGAGGGAAGAGCGTCGATTAAAAGTGTCGAGGGGCAATAATCAGTAATCGGTGGCCGGTAATGACTGATAACTGATTACTGACAACTGATCACTGTCACTTCGGAAAGGAGGTGCGTTTCACATGACAGACCAGATTGAGGCAACCGCAACAGGAGCTTCTATCAACACCAACCTCGCTTATGAGCGCACAAACCTCGCGCACGAGCGGACGCTGATGGCCTGGGTAAGAACAGGGACGTCATTGATCACATTTGGATTCACCATCTACAAGTACTTTCAGTTAGAG
>JGI2171J19970_10001935_pt1 | contig 11432 bp, 18 predicted proteins | sample DeeMarSWOR324_28_FD_19970 | JGI IMG/M metagenome (IMG submission 19970) | reverse complement strand
TGTATGGTCCCAAACAGGCAGAAACCACCGTCATCTGTTGGGGCTCGACGCTTGCGCCTTTGCAAGCTGCCATGAATGAGTTGAATAAAACCAAAAGGGACAGGGCAAATATTTTGCAATTCATCGATCTCTGGCCGCTCAATGAACAGAAAATTCGGCCCTATTTCAAAAACGCTGGCAGGCTGATCGCTGTCGAAGGAAATTTCACAGGTCAATTGGCAACGTTGCTGAAAATGAGCCTGGGCATCGAGGTCGCTGGCAAAATTTTGAAATACGACGGACGGCCATTTTCGCCTAAGTATATTTTGAAGCATTTTGAAAGGCTTTGAGACCGCTAATCCTCCTTCGGCGGATCTATCAATCATAAAGATCTGCTTGGGGTAGATTTTGTTAATTTTTCGAATTGCATAAATTATCCTTTCAGAGGTTTGTAACCTTTGAAAGGATTAATGAAATTTTTCTGATAATAAAGAAATTACGTAAATGAATTTAGAAAAAAGAATAGATATCTGGATTCAACAAGCTGCTCACGATTTAGAAGCTGCAGAAAAAAACTTAAATATGGCTATCTATGATTATTGTTTAATTGGATGTGAACAAGCCGTTGAAAAAATTTTGAAAGCTTTTTATTTAAAGATTACAGGCAAAGAACCGCCTCACATCCATGTTTTGGAAGAACTTGTTGAAAAAGTTGGGCTGCAGAATGAATTGGCAGAGCTAATAGTCGAATTGGATGATTATTATTTTTTGATCAGATATCCTGGATTTGGTAATGAAGTACCTTATCAACAATGTTCGGAGGAAGATGCCAAGAGTGGATTAGAAAAGGCAAAGAAGATATTTAATATTGTCCAGCAAAAGTTAATAGCAATGGAACGGGAAGAATGGAATGAACAAAAGGAATCCTAAAAATTTCGATAGTATAAAGGACGAGAAAATCAGTTACTTTTTAAAAAACTATTATCAAAAAATAATCGAACATTTCGAGCCCAATGAACTTTGGTTTTGGGGGTCTCGAATTTATGGCAATGCCCGTTCCGATAGCGACATCGATATGTTAATTGTCTCTAATGTTTTTGCTGATATCAGATTAATTAAGAGACGCTCGACCTTCTTAAAAGCCATCGGGAAGTTATATGACAAAAACCTTCCAGTGGTAGATGCGTTTTGTTTGACACCAAAAGAATTTATGAATAAGAAAAAAGAAGATGGTTTTTTTAAAGATTTAATGGAGAAAGGGATTCGAGTGCTTTAAAAAATATTTTAAATTATCAATGGTGAATTGTAAATAGTGAATTGTGAATTAAAGAGGAAAACATGGCTTCCGTTAAAGATTACGAAACGCATCATAAACCGACCTGGTGTCCTGGCTGTGGAAATTACGGCATCTGGAATTCGCTGAAAGCCGCTTTGGTAAATCAGAAAATTAAGCCGCACCAGGTGTTGATTGTATCAGGAATCGGCTGTGGCAGCAAACTGCCCGATTATATTCATGCTAATGGATTGATGACATTGCACGGTCGTCCATTGCCAGTAGCGACTGGCGCACACCTGGCAAATCATGAACTGAAAGTGATTCTCACGCATGGCGACGGCGACGGTTATAGCATGGGCGGCAATCACTTTATTCACGCCATCCGCCGCAATATCGATGTGGTGGATATTTATCAAAATAATAAAGTCTATGGCTTGACCAAAGGGCAGTACTCGCCCACCAGCGATAAAGGTTTTATTTCAAAAACAACGCTTGGCGGCTCGATTGAAGAAAGCGTAAATCCCATCGCTATCGCCATTGCCCAGGGAGCGACGTTCGTTTCCCGTGGCTTTGCTGGCGATATGAAACATCTGACATGGCTGATAGAACAGGCGTTACAGCACAAGGGTTACAGCCTGGTCGATGTGTTTCAACCGTGTGTGAGCTTTAATAAGGTCAATACCTATCAGTGGTATCAGAAGCGGGTATATAAATTGCAGGATGAATCCAATTATGATCTCGCCAATCGAACTTTAGCATTTGAAAAATCGTTGGAATGGGGAGATCGAATTCCAATTGGAATTTTTTACCAGATGAAGGGCAAGCCGACTTATGCTGACCAATTGCCAGCTCTCAAGACTGGCGCTTTGGCGAAACAGGGTTTAAGAACCAGTGTTCCTGAAGAAATTAAAAATCAATTTGTTTAGATAGATACCATCGCTTTAAGCGATGATATCTGTAATGATTGAGCTTTTTGAGCGATATATTGGAACTTTCTCCTTAACTATCAGTTATTAATGCTTAAATTTAATTTACTAATTCAAAAAATGAAAAACAATTTTNAAGGAGAAATGTTATGTTAAAAGTCGGAGATAAAGCACCTGATTTCACTTTGAAATCAGATAAGGATGAAGATGTAAAGTTATCAGATTATATTGGCAAATCCGATATCGTTTTATACTTTTATCCGAAAGATAATACATCGGGGTGTACAAAGGAAGCCTGCTCATTTCGTGATAATATCGAGCCCATTAAGGCAAAAAACGCTATTGTTTTTGGCGTGAGTCCTGATAGCGTGAAGTCCCATCAAAATTTTATCATTAAACAAAATTTAAATTTTACGCTGCTCAGTGATCCTGATCATGAAGTGGCTGAGGCTTATGGCGCCTGGGGTGAAAAGAGCATGTATGGCAAAAGATATATGGGTATTTTGCGAACCACTTTTGTGATCGGCAAAGATGGCAAGATCAAGCATGTCTTTGAAAAAGTGAAGCCAGAAGGTCATGCCGAGGAAGTGCTTCAGGTGTTGGGTGATTAGGTAAATGGGTANATAGGTAACTATCAGTTGATTACCTGGATCCCTGTTTACTCAATTACCTAATTACCAAAGCAAACAAGCAAAGTAAAACAATGGAGATGAATGATGTTTGAACACGAAGTGAAAAACAAAGTCCCGATACTGATGGCGATCAGCACCTGCCCCCGATGTCAAAGGATGAAAAAGTTTTTAGAAATGAACAACGTAAAAGCGACAATTGTTGATATCGATCTATTACCAGCCGATGAGAAAAGAGCTCACATGCGGTTTTTACAACCGATAAATCCACGTCTATCATTCCCAACTTTGATTTTTGGAGAGCTTGCCGTCGTTGGAGAAGATTATGATGGTGTGAAGGAGGTGTTAGGTTTATGACCGTTGAACAATATCATGAAGTACTGAAAAAATTTGCCCCGAAACAGGGATTGATTTTAAATAATGATTGGGAAATTGTGAAACCGCTGTTACTTGGCTTATTGACAAATGGAGAACGGTATGGGCATCGCTCGTGTCCCTGTCGACCTGCTACAGGTGACTTAGAAAAGGACAAAGATATTGTCTGTCCCTGTGAATACGCCAAACCTGATATTGAAGAATTTGGCGCCTGTTATTGCTGGCTTTATGTGTCCGAGGATTGGAATGCGGGGAAGATTCCGCATGTTCAGGTGCCCGAGCGAAGGCCTTTGGAGAAGATTTTGGATTTTTAGATTTCTTGGTGATCTGGTAATTGCGCGGCAAGAAAATTTTTGTAAGCCAGCTACGCTGGAAGATTTACAACTATATTTTTTTGTCTGCTTGTCGGTACAATTTATACTCCATTGCATAAATAGGACGAAAAAGAAAAATGAAAAAAATGATTCTTAAAAAAGGCTTATTCCCTGATGATCTAATAAAGGATTTGTTAAAAGTGAAATCTATTTTAATTGGTCAGGGTGCCAGGAAGATCATTTTATATGGTTCGCTTGCCAGAGGTGATTACAAGTCTAATTCCGATATCGATATCTGCGTCGAAGGGATACCGAATGACAGTTATTTTCGAGCCATTGCACAGTGCCTCATGGAAATAAATAGAAGAATCATTGTTCTTGATTTTGATAAACTTCAGGGATATTTTAAAGAAAGGATTTTATCCGAAGGAAAGATATTATATGAAGTTTAATGAACTTTCTAAAGAAATCAATTTTGGATTGGAAAATCTTAACAAAATTTATCAAATGATCCAGAAATTCTTAAATCAGAAAATAGAAGAAGAAGTCAAAACATCTGCACTGACTTATGACTACAGTAGTAAAGAATATTTTTCAAGCAATGCCATATATCAAAAAAATGGGGGCAAAGCACATCGGGTTCGATTTTGATAAGGAGGCAGATGTGCTTTATATTAGCTTAGAAAGACCTCAGAATGCAACAGACACAGATATTTTAGAAGATGGTGTATTTCTCAGGCTCCGAGGCAAAAAGGTTGTTGGGATAACAATTACCAATGTGAATAAAAAATTTTGAAGCTTCCTCTTTTTCCGTTTCAATTAGACTTTTGCATAGCCGTCATCACGTTGGTATAAATATCATTAAAAAATTACAGTATGAAAAAATGGGCAGAAGAGTCAGAAGAGTTCCTGTCAATCTTAATATCGATGATTTGCGGCCTGTGCCTTTTGACGAGATCAAAGTGATTTTACGTGGAGCTGATGAATTAATCGGGAGGGGTGGACGTACCCTTTTAGCTAAAATTTTGAAGGGATCGAGGGAATCAAAGATATTGGAATTAAACCTGGATAGCTGTCCTGTTTACGGTTATTTTAAAGATCTCTCCATCAAAGAAATAACTATTAAAATCGATTGGCTGATCCTGAACGAGTACCTGGGTATTCAATACGATTATCGCCTGCCGCTGCTGGTTTATACTCGCAAAGGCTGGGTAATCGAAATGGATATCTATACGGATGAGCTGTTGCGAGGATTTGATAAGATGATTGCCAGCGGCAAGACCGAATTTGATATGACCTATTTGAAGGATCGCAATCGAGAGATGATTTTCATATTGCTGGATAAAGTTGCAGCGACAGGGGATAAAAAATATATTCCGATTTTGGAGGCGTGGAAGAGGATTGATTATAAAAAAGTAAGACAGAAAATTAATGGAGTTATAAATAAATTGCAGAAGAAGTGAATTTTTCGATCTGAAAGTACCGAGTAATACAACTCAATTTTTTCCCAACGGATAGATGAACCCAACGGATAATCGATGATTGGAAATCAGTTGGATTCATTTATCCGTTGGGACAATTAAAAATCCCGATCAACGGAAGACGATATTCAACAGATTATTGAGTATTCTGATTAGCTGACATCATACGTCATAAATAATGAGGGAGTGAGGATCAAAAATGTCGAGAACTAATAACTCATTTGGGGCATTTAAGCAATTTAAAATAGGAAGCAAAGAGTTTAAAATATACAGCCTCACCCTATTAGCCAAACAAGTCAGAGGAAAAATTGATCGCTTCCCCTTCTCAATCAAAATCCTTCTTGAATCAATTCTCCGCAACGAGAGCGGAATTGAAATCACCCAACAAGACGTCATGAATTTAGCCAATTGGAATCCCAAAAATGTCCAGAAAGTTGAGCTGCCATTTATGCCTGCCCGAGTCGTTTTACAGGATTTTACAGGCCTTCCAGCCGTTGTTGATTTAGCGGCACTTCGATCTGCTGCGGTTCGCTTGGGCGGTGATCCGCAAAAGGTTAATCCCCAAATTCCTGTAGATTTGGTCGTCGATCATTCGGTTCAGGTGGATCGATTTGGGTCAGCATCAGCATTGGCTTTTAATGCGGAAAAAGAATTTGAGCGAAATCGGGAACGGTATGAATTTTTGAAATGGGCAACACATACATTTAAAAATTTTCTGGCGGTACCGCCTGCTACAGGTATTGTTCACCAAGTAAATTTGGAATTTTTAGGTAAGGTTGTTCAACAAAAACAGATTGAAAATGGGGAGAGAATTTTATTTCCCGATACTCTGGTCGGCACTGACTCTCACACGCCGATGATCAACGGATTAGGCATTCTTGGCTGGGGCGTCGGCGGTATCGAAGCTGAAGCAACCATGCTGGGGCAGCCGTATTACATGGTCACTCCCGAAGTGATTGGCTTCAAGCTTACAGGAGAATTGAGCGCAGACGCTACGGCTACTGACCTTGTTTTGACAGTTACTGAAATTCTGCGCAAAAAAGGCGTGGTCGGAAAATTTGTTGAATTTTATGGTGCTGGATTATCATCACTGACATTGCCTGATCGAGCCACGATTTCTAACATGTCGCCTGAATATGGCGCAACAGTCGGTTATTTCCCTGTCGATGCAGAAACTTTAAATTACTTGAGAAATACGGGCAGGTCCGAAGAATTAGTCAAAATAGTCGAGTTCTATTGCAAGGAACAGGGATTGTTCAGGACCGATAATACACCTGATCCTGAATTTATTGATACGGTCGAATTAGAATTGAGTGATGTAGTTCCCAGCATAGCTGGTCCTAAACGCCCACAGGATCGTGTCGCACTGGATAGTGTAAAAAAATATTGGCATGAAACATTGCAGGCGCCGACTGAAAAAAGAGGCTTTGGCGTGAAGGATCAGGATAAGGATAAAATTGTCGCCTTATCAGTCAGGGATGAAGCGTTCCCGCTCAGGCATGGTTCAGTTGTCATATCAGCGATTACCTCATGCACCAATACCTCCAATCCATCGGTGATGATCGGCGCAGGATTGCTGGCTCGAAATGCAGTTCAGGCAGGATTGAAAACAAAACCGTGGGTCAAAACCTCACTGGCGCCTGGTTCAAAAGTCGTCACCGAATATCTTCGAGTCAGCGGATTAACGCCGTACCTGGATGCACTGGGATTTCATCTCGTTGGATATGGCTGTACAACCTGTATTGGAAATTCGGGTCCTTTACCTGAGCATATTTCTAAGGCAATCAATGAAAATAAATTAGTTAGTGTGGCAGTTCTTTCAGGTAATCGCAATTTTGAAGGGCGGATCAATCCCGATGTGCAAGCCAGTTTTTTGATGTCGCCGCCGCTGGTCGTGGCTTTTGCGCTGACAGGATCGATTGATATCGATCTGTATAATGAGCCGCTGGGTTATGATCCCAATGGGCAGCCTGTGTATCTCAAAGATATCTGGCCCAGCCAGGAGGAAATTAATAAAATGGTTGATGAATGTGTAAAATCCGAAATGTTTCAGCAACAGTACAGCAATATTTTTGATGGCAATGAAACCTGGAATGAAGTCGCTGTTCCGACGGGTGAAGTTTATCAATGGGATCCAAAAAGCACTTACATTCAAGAACCGCCCTTCTTTAAAAATATCACAGCAAAAATTCCTGAGCTGAAAGATATCCTGGGCGCTAAAGTTTTAGCCTGGATGCCCAATTCCACGACCACCGATCACATTTCACCTGCTGGCGCTATTTCACCGACTTCGCCTGCTGGGAAATATTTAATTTCGATTGGGATTCAACCGAAAGATTTTAATTCTTATGGCAGCCGACGTGGCAATCATGAAGTGATGATGCGGGGGACGCTGGCAAATATTCGCATTAAAAATAAATTGATCCCTGGTGTGGAAGGTGGCTTCACGATTTATCAGCCCAGAGGTGAACAAATGGCAATCTGGGATGCAGCAGAGAAGTATATGGCAGNTAAAACGTCGCTGATCATCTTGGCTGGAAAAGAATATGGATCTGGCTCATCACGAGATTGGGCAGCAAAGGGTGTATTTTTGCAGGGTGTTAAAACGGTGATTGCTGAAACTTATGAGCGAATCCATCGATCGAATCTTGTTGGTATGGGCGTTTTACCATTACAATTTAAGCCTGGACAGAGCGTGGAAAGCCTGGGCTTGACTGGATTTGAGACATTTGATATTGTTGGCATTCATGATGAAATGAAACCTGGCGCCGAAGTCACAGTGAAGGCGACATCGAAAAATAAAGTCATTGAATTTAAAGCTGATTGCCGATTGGATACACCTGTTGAAGTGGATTACTATCGAAATGGGGGAATTCTTAATGCAGTGTTAAGGAAGAATTTGATTGGTTAAAAATAAAAATTAATTTTTAAGAAAATTATCAATAATTTCTTGGATTAGATATGGTAAGTTAGGTCGATTGAAACTTAGTTGTTTAGCAGGTATGCGGTTATGCTTAATATCAGGATGGACATGTTTGTGATGTGGGTGCGTTTCCGCCAATTCAGGAATATCAGGATGGGGCCAAAAATCGTACCAATATTGTTTTTCATCACCGATCCATACTTCGTAACTATAATCGAGTATAATTTGGTCAATAAAGTCTAAAGTTTCAACGACTCTTAATTTGATATTATTTCGAATTAGATCCAACCAGTAACTTGAGCGGAGTGGGAACTGGTTCTTTTAAAGACGAGTGTAGAGGCTTTTATATACTGAAAATCTTGTTGAAGGGTATAGTCGAGTATTTCATATTCTTCTAACGAAGGGATCATCAGATAATCTCTTCAGTTATAAAAAAATCTTCTTCAATGGGTTCTTCGAGACGAATTAGTGGAGAAGGTTTTTTGAGGAGATTAACATATTTTTGTCTACGGTTCAACCATAGTTTTATTAAACCGAGCCTCTCATGAAATTCTGGTGTTTCTTCGATTTTACCAGAATGAATTAATTTATAAAATTCGGGCCATTTTATGCTATATTTCCATTCGAATTTTTGCATTTGTTGTTCTAATTGATTCTTTCCTGTATTAATTCGTCAAGTGAAATTTCCATGATCGTGCCCTATTTTATTATGATTAAATGTTTTTATTTAAAATAATAAATTGTATTGGAAATGTCAAGATTTATTTTATTGAATCGACTGTTGTAAAAGCAATAACACATGCTCAAAAAAATATCCAGCTAAGAAATTTTATTTGAAGCGTATCGGTTATCGAGGAGTTCATTCACATAAAGATATTGTCAAGCACGAGAATTAATGATAAATATACAATTAAGCGTACTCACATTCGATTTTCTCAATTTAACTTTTTATTTTAAGAGGTGCTAATCATGGGATATATTTATACTGATATTGTTATCAAAGGAACTCGAGGTACAAAAGAATTGAAAGAAGTGCTCATTGATACGTGTGCTACCTATACGGTTCTTCCCTAACAAGATTTGGATGAAGTTGGGGCATCATTAGTTCATACTAAAGTTAAAGTTGAGCTGGGAAATGGCCAGGAAGTGAATGCCGAGGCACCTGCCATTCGGCATAACTTTTGAGGGCGCTCAGACAGTTGTTGGAGTTGAGACGCTTGAATCATTAGGATTAAGGTTAGATCCGACTACTGGCAAAATAGAATTTATCAGACCAAAGGGGATGGCATACTTCTATGTTATAATTTGATCGATGTCAATTAATTTACTATCCAGTACCAGGTTTTGATAATCATCAATTACATAATAATTTAAGTTATACAGGAGGAATCAAATGTCCGACCAAACTATTGCTGTAAAAGCATTAAAAACCGCCATCGAAATCGAAGATAATGGTTTATTGAATTTTTTGAGATTCGCCCGTCAAACCAAAGATACCACAGGTAAAAATATGTTTATCCGATTGGCAATGGATGAGCATGAGCATCGCCGCATCATCGAGAAGCAGTTGACCAATTTGATGGAAGGGAAGCCGTTGATCAAAATTGAAATTCCCAAATCCGAGATCGAACAGGTTGCTCCGACCATTCGAGAGAAACAACAACGCACCAGAGGAGAATCAGGACTGCTGGAGATCGATGCCTTGAATACGGCGCTGGATCTGGAGCGTAAGGCTGCTAAGTTTTTCAGAGATCAGGCGGATCTGGTGGATGATCCTGATGCGAAAGCCATGTTTATTCGATTGGCAGAATGGGAAGATGCCCACTTTGATCTGATTCAAGCTGAATTGGATTCGATTCAGGGAACAGGATTCTGGTTTGGGATTCCTGAGTTCCAGATGGATGGGAAGTTTTAAGTTATAAGTTTAAAGTTTAAGCTGGAAAAAATTCAAGGCAATATAAAAATAATATTTAATATCGAAACTGGAGGGAATGATGGCAGATAAAAATTTAGGGCTAATGGAAGCTATTGAAATCGCTATGGAAGCCGAGGCGAAGGCGAATAAATTTTATGCTGATTCTGCAGCGAAAGTTACCAGTGGCCAGGGGAAAAATCTCTTAAAACAGTTGGCAGATTTTGAACAAAATCACTATAACAAGCTCAATGATTTGAAGAAATCATTGGCTAAGGATGGAAAATTTTTAAAATATAAAGGGACAAAATTTTCGCCATTTAAAGCCAGCTCAGAAATATCAGGAATGATTGAGCCGAACACGGATGAGGTTCTCGATATTTTGTCGATGGCAATCGATGCAGAAGAAAAAGCCCATAAACATTATGCGAGAATGGCTGATGAAACAACCGATCCCGATGGCAAAGACATGTTCGAGAAGCTGGCTGAGGAAGAAACCATGCACCGCCGTGTTTTGAGTGATGAGTTTTATCAAATTTCCAATAGTGGGGGTTTATGGATCTGGGGTGAATAACTGATTTCAGTTAGTTAAGTAAATAAAAAAAAATCCAAATTCCAATAATCAAATTCCAAATTCCGATGGAGAAATGTCCAAACGGAAAGTTCGATTTGTTTGTATATTTGTTTTGGTTATCGAGATTTGATTTTTGGTAATTATCTGGATTTTAGATTTTGTCAGTTGGAATTTTTTACAATTAATAAAAACATGGGTAACTCAGGAGAAAAAAGTTATGTCATTAACTATAGAACAGGCATTGAAGGTAGCCATTGATGCAGAAATCAGGGCATATACATTGTACACGAATACCAGCAAAAAAGTCTCTGGCGCAGGGACGAAAACGATGCTGCAAGAACTGGCGCAGCAGGAGATGGGACATCGGAAGAAATTGGAAAACGTTGTTGCCCAACAAGACTTTAACGTGCTGGGCAAAACCGTCCCAAAACAGAGTCGAGGGATTGCTGAATTTTTAGTGGCATCAGAAGAATTGGATGCCAAAGCTACCACTCAAGAGGTAATGATCTTCGCCATGAAGGAAGAGGAAAAGGCTTTCAATTTTTATTCAACTCTGAAAGATCAATTCTTAGACACGGAATTAGAAAATTTGTTCAGCGGACTGGCGGATGAAGAAAAAGGGCACAAGATCAAGCTGGAAGACGAGTACGAAGAACATTTCATGCAGTGGAATTAAAGGATAGCGAATTGAAAACGATCGCAATTTGGTGGCAGGCATTTCGCTTTCATTTTGTGCCACCGAGTTATCTGCCAGCGATTCTGGGGAGCGTAATCGCCTGGGCGCTAACGGGTGAATTCTATTGCTGGTATTTTCTCATCACAGTCATCGGGGTGACCATCAATCACATCGCTCTAAATATGACGGATGATTATTTCGATTACCAACATTCGGTCGATCAGGCAAGGGATCGGGAGAAGAATCCTTACTCGGGCGGCAGTGGCACACTGACCAGCGGATTGATAAAACCGAAACAGATGTATCGGGTCTTCATGATTGGGTATTTTATCACGATCATTTTGGGTCTCTATCTGTCTTTGATGAG
>JGI2171J19970_10001934_pt1 | contig 11434 bp, 9 predicted proteins | sample DeeMarSWOR324_28_FD_19970 | JGI IMG/M metagenome (IMG submission 19970) | reverse complement strand
CTCAGACTCAACCAGCACTAATTCCGTATCGACCAAACCATCAGAATGAAACTCTGCAAATTGATGCATTAATTCAGTTTGCGGCGTTATCGGATACGCCGCAACCACATCGGGATTGATCTGGCGCATCGCGTGAGCAACAGCTTCATTTCCTGACAAGCCCATTATTTTCGACATAGTCTATTTTCCTCCACTAAAGCAAAATCTAAATCATCGTCTATAAAATCATTATATTTTGTTATTGTTGCGGTTAATTTCAAATTATCTTAACGCTAATTTCGCGAATCATACAAATTTCACCAATTATTGTTAGAAATTAATTAGCGTATTTAACGTAATTTATGATCAAAATTCAGGCACCATTTCGATTGCATGTGCCTTTTCAGGACAAACTCGTTCACAAATCCCACAGCCTTTGCAATACTCGTAATCGATACCAGTAACCTTTCCATCAACCACAAAAATCGCTGGTTCAGGACAGCTATTCCAGCAAAATAAACATTGAATACATCGATCTTCATGCCAGATTGGTTTAAAAGATCGCCATGACCCTGTTTCATAGCTTTTGGAATTACCCGGCTCAATAATAAGACCTCCAATTGGAATCTCTTTCCATGATTTTTCACTCATTCTGTCGTAACCTCCTCATAAGCTCGCTTCACCGCTTTAATATTTTTATCAATAACTTGCTGACTGAATTTATGCTTAAACTTTTTTGTTAATCCGTTTAATAAAGTGTCCATCTGCATTAAACCAGTCGCTTTCATTAACGCGCCCAACATTACGGTGTTAGGAATGGGGCGACCAATTTCTTCCTGTGCAATCTGATTTGCATTTAATGTGAAAATCTTTCGATCCGCTAAATTCAATTTTTTACGTAATTCATCCTGTGTCATCGTCGTGTTAAATATCAATGTACTATTAGAAGTTGTTCCTTCACTGACGTCAATGGTATCTAATAATGTCTGGTCTAATACTATTACCACATCAGGATTCTGGATAGCACTATGAATACGAATCGGTTCATCAGAAATTCGAGTAAAACCACGAACAGGTGCGCCAGTGCGTTCAGGTCCATATTCAGGGAATGCCTGTCCATATTTCCCTTCCTCAATGACAGCCTCCGCTAATAGTAGCGCTGCTGTTTTTGCACCCTGACCACCTCGTCCATGCCATCTGACTTCTACTAAATTAGCCACTTGTTATTCCTCCAAATAATTCTTTCCATTATTTCACGCTTTCAGACCTCATAGGTTTTTAGAACCTTTGAGGTCTAAATTCATTCTCAGAAATTAATTCTTCCTTCTAAAGCACGAGTTAATGTGATTTCATCAGCATATTCAATATCTGTTCCCACTGGAATTCCCCGGGCAATTCTAGTAATTTTTATTCCTAATGGTTTGATTAACTTTGATATGTACAAAGCGGTTGCTTCTCCCTCAACATTAGGATTATTTGCTAAAATCACCTCACTTACATCATTAGTAAGTCTGGTCAATAACTCTTTAATCCTTAAATCATCTGGGCCAATACCATCTAACGGGGATAGCGCCCCTCCAAGAACATGATAAAGCCCGTTATATTCTCCTGTCTTCTCAAACGCCATTACATCATTTGCTTCTTCGACGACACAAATTACACTATGATCACGTTTTGAACTTGTACAAATTGTACAGGGATCTGTCTCAGTAATATTAAAACACATGGAACAATAGGAAGCTTTGTCTTTTACGTTAACTAATGATTGAGCTAACGAGATGACTTCATCACGGGGGATTTTTAATAGATAAAATACAAGTCGTTGAGCTGATTTTTTACCGATTCCCGGTAATTTTGAGAGCTCCTCCACTGCTCGCTGCATGGAGTTTGAAAGATAAACTGGTGACATAAATTAAGAATACTTTTCATAAAAGTTTTATATCGTGAAAATGAATGTTGGTATATCAATTTATCTATAAACCGAAACCCGGTATTTTTAATCCATCAGGAATATTGCTCAATATACCGCCTGTTGCCTTTTTCAGTTGCTCATTTGCTAATTCTTGCGATCGTTCTAAAGCCTGATTAACAGCAGCTACAATTAAATCCTCCACCATTTCTGTATCATCAGAATTAATCACTTCTTTTTCTATTTTTATATCTAAAATTTGTTGGCGTCCATTTGCAGTAACCACAACCATACCTCCGCCAGAGGAACCAGTGACTTTCATCCCTATTAATTCCTGTTTGATTTTAGAAATGTCTTCCTGAATTTTTTGGGCTTGTTTAAAGAGGTTTCCAATGCCCATATTTTTCATTTAATTATCTCCTTATTTAAGATCTAACTAATATAAGTATTAATCCACACCAAGCAATTCGTTTTTAACAAGTTTAGAACATTATTACTTAGTCATAAAAAGAAAGTTCCAATTATTTAACCAATTCTCCGTCGAATTCTTCTATAATTGTTTTGATCAAGGGAATTTTTTGGCTTAATTTTTCAATATATTTATTTCCGTTGGAAACATCATCATTCTTTTCAGATTTTATTTGAGATTGTATGCACTTAATTTTAAAGGAAACTCCCATAACTTCTCGAATTATTTCTTCAATGCTTCTACGATTTCGATTAATCGAACTAATGTGGAAACCATTTTCCATGCCGAATGCGACAATTAGCTCATTATTCTCTATTTTCTCGGGCCAACCTTCATTTAAAAAAGAACCAAGGGCTATTTTCCGTTTTTTTATTTCTTCAATAATATGGGGCCACTGTTGCTCAACCATCTCTATATTAACTTTCTTTTGATCTTCACCGGGATTGTTATTATCATTCACCTCCTTCTGTGGTGACTTTACATTATCAGAATATGGATATGCTCTTTGTTCTGGCATATCCTCGACTACGATTTTTTCATCCGCTAACCTTTTTTTTTGATTAAACATTACAGTATTTGAAGATAGCGGTATTTCAGTTCGATCAGATAAATGGAAATTTGGATTGGTTACAATATCGGTTTGAAAAATTTTTTCTTTGAGAGCGTCAATACTTTGAATGAGTGCATCAATTTTCTGAACTTTGTCCAGTTTAATCATTTTTGTGATAATAATTTCCAGAAATAACCTCGGATTTGTGCTGTGTTTAATACCGTATTGCGCATCAGATGTGATTTGGATAAGTCGCAATAGGTCTTGCTCTTCAAATTGAGAAATGAGTTCTTTGTATTTTTGCTTATAGTTATCAGAGGCTTCAATAAAATCAACCGATCCAACTGTTTTGGTAATTAAAATATTTCGGAAATGCTCGTTAACACCAATTAGAAATTCAACTAAATCATATCCATTATAAAAAACATCTTCAATGAGTTTAAATACACTGTTTAGATCATGCTTGATAATATAATCGGTCAAATTAAAATAGATTTCCCAATTGATGACTCCCAAAATATCTATAATATCACTGGAAACAATTTTAGTCCCACAAAATGATATTGCTTGATCTAAAAGGCTTTGACTATCACGCATGCTCCCTTCTGCTTTTCGCGCAATTAGATGAAGAGATTCATCATCAATATCAATCTGTTCCTGAGCACATATATGTTTCAATTGTTGAATAATTTCATTAATGGAAATTCTTTTAAAATCGAATCGCTGACAGCGTGAAATAATCGTTGCTGGTACTTTATGAGGCTCAGTAGTTGCAAACATAAACATTACACGAGATGGTGGTTCCTCCAATGTCTTTAACAAAGCATTGAAGGCTTCAGTAGTCAACATGTGGACTTCATCGATGATGTAAATTTTATATTTGCCAGGATTGGGAGCGTATTTTAAGCTTTCACGTAAATTTCTCACTTCGTCAATTCCACGGTTTGATGCACCATCGATCTCCAAAACATCCAGGCTTCTACCATTGGTAATATCGGTACAGCTATCGCATTGGTTACAAGGATTATTACCATCGACTTTTTCACAATTAATAGCTTTTGCCAAAATTCGAGCAATAGTCGTCTTACCAATTCCTCGGGGCCCTGCAAATAAATAAGCATTTGCTAACCGTTTGGTTTCAAGGGCATTTTGAAGGGTTAGCACAACATGCTTTTGATTAACAACATCTTCAAACTTTTGAGGTCGCCATTTCCGAGCCAAAACAAGGTAAGACATCTATGCCTCCACTCCACAAAAAAACAAGGATAAGTCCTTTTTTATATATGAGCTTGCCCTTTTTGAATGAACCCATACATATAAGGGACAAAACAACCTGTCCCATACAAATTAACTCAGCAAAATAATAAGGGCTGTGCACCTCTCTTCGATCCCTCGTTCCAGATAATACGTTTTGGCAGCCAATTCCAACCAAGCGACCCTACGGCACATGAAGAATCCTGCTTACCGCTGCTACCTTCCGATCCTGACGGGGTTCGGCAGTACTCCATTGCGCAGGACTTGATTATCAACACCACTTACCAAAACTTAAAACCCGGCGAGCAAACCTCAGAGAGGAATTCAACCCTGCTATAGCGGATTGCAGGTTACAGGGCACCGCTAGCTCCCCGTCTAGCACAGCCTTGTGGAGCAGAAGGGAGTTGAACCCTCGACCTCCAGAGTGCGATTCTGGCGCTCTCCCAACTGAGCTACTGCCCCTTTTTAATTGTCAGTTGCCAATAAATATTTATTAGCGGAGAGAGAGGGATTCGAACCCTCGGAGAAGCGACTAACCCCTCACACGATTTCCAATCGTGCCCCTTAAGCCAACTCGGGCATCTCTCCTTATAATTGTCAATTAACAACTATTAATTTCCAATTAGAATAACGTAAGCGGAGAGGGAGGGATTCGAACCCCCGTGCACCTGAGGCGCAAACGGTTTTCGAGACCGCCCCGTTCGACCAGCTCCGGCACCTCTCCATTTCGAGTTTAAATTTTAAAGGTTTATAAAATACAAATGAGAAAGCTATTTTATCTCACTCCCTAAATTAACCGATACGTTTGATTGATTTTTTCTGAGTTTATTAAAAAAATCCTTCAAAATTGATTCACACTTCACTTGCAATATTCCAGGAATAACACGTACTGACAAATTAAAACGCTCATTCTGTAAAATATTAACAACCGAGCCACACGCCCCAAATCTGGGATCAGAAGCTCCAAAGACCACTTCTGATATTCTTGCATTTAGAACTGCGCCCGCACACATCGAACATGGCTCAAGGGTGACATAAAGGGAAGTATTTTCTAACCGCCATGAAGCTAAATAATTCGCCGCGGCAGTGATTGCTAAAATTTCCGCATGAGCAGTAGGATCCTGAAGTGTCTCGATTAAATTATGCCCCCTGCCGATGACTCGATTTTCACAAACAATAACCGCTCCAACAGGAACTTCTTTCTTTTGATACGCCTTCTCAGCCTCCAAAAAGGCCTGCTCCATCCATTTTTCATGTTCAACCATACAAAAATATATATGCTGTCAAAACAATCGTCTGTTCAAAAAATGCTAATTCTAAAATCTAAATTCGTAAATCTATAATTAAGATCGTACGCCCGGAGGGAATCGAACCCCCAACCTTTTGGTCCGTAGCCAAACGCTCTATCCAATTGAGCTACGGGCGCTTGTTTGGGTAATTGGGTAATAAGGAAATTAGGTAATTTTGTAAAAAGGTAATAAGGAATCGTGTTACTATACCATCCACTAATTAACCATTCAACTAATTACCTATTTACCAAATTATCTAATTACCCAAACTGGTAGCGCGTACGGGAGTTGAACCCGTGTTACCGACGTGAGAGGCCGGCGTCCTGGGCCACTAGACGAACGCGCCATTTTTTTAATTACAAAACAATAGTTCTAAAATCGTCAATAGTAAATCTACAATCAAAATAGCGCGCCCGGAGGGACTCGAACCCCCAACCCTCTGATCCGAAGTCAGATGCTCTATCCATTTGAGCTACGGGCGCTTTTTTAGATAATTAGGTAAGTGGGTAATTAGGTAATTTGGTAATTAGAGTAAAAAGTTTATTTGTGATAATAACCAGCATTAATTTCCCAGTAACCCAATTACCTCATTACCTATCCACCCAATTACCCAACTTAGCTGGGGAGCAGGGATTCGAACCCCAATTCCATGGTCCAGAGCCATGTGTCCTGCCGTTGAACGACTCCCCAATTTAGATGTTTGATTTACGATTTTAGATTTAGGAATTTGGTTGTTGAAACTGAAAATCCTTTTAAAAATGATTATCCATGAACAACCAGTTAATTGCTTTATCGATTCTTCTGATAACAACATCTTTACCTAGAACTTCCATCAACTCGAATAAGCCAGGACCAACACTAAAACCTGTCAAAGCCAGACGAATTGGATGAATCAGCTTTGCAGCACTTATTCCCAATCCCTCAGCTAATCTTCGAACAGTGTTCTCAATGCTTTCGGTACTGAATTTTTCCAGACTCGATAATCTTTTGCTGGCTTCAGCTAATCGATCAGCAATGGCATCATCTTGCCAATATTTTTTTACTGCCGATTGATCGTATCGATCTGGGTCTTTGAAAAAATAAAAGCCTAAATTCGCAAAATCGGAAATCTTTTTTATTTTTGGTTTTAATAACGAAATAGCATTTTTAATGTAAGTATCGCTAAAGTTAGATTCGGTAATCAATTGTCGGTCTTGCAAAACCGGAACGATTCTTTTCAAAATCTCATCATCCTTCATCCGATTGATGTATTGCCCATTCATCCAGATAAGCTTCGCTTCATCAAAAACAGCGCTTTTTTTGACAATCCCCTTCAGGCTGAAGCTCTTTATCATTTCCTGTTTTGTCATAATTTCTCGATCATCACCAGGTGACCAACCTAATAATGCCAGAAAGTTAAATAACGCCTCAGGTAAATATCCATAGGTTTCGTACACTGAAACTGCTATTGCACCGTGACGTTTGCTAAGGCGTTTTTTATCTGCCCCAAGAATCAACGGAACATGAGCAAATTTGGGCATTTGCCAATCAAACGCCTGGTAAAGCATTACTTGCTTCGGCGTATTAGAGAGATGATCATCTCCTCGAATTACGTGGGAAATTGCCATATCATGATCATCGACGACCACTGAAAAATTATAAGTTGGTACCCCATCTGAACGCATGACAATAAAATCATCGATTTCGCTATTTTCAATTGTCAAAGAACCATAAACTTCATCACTAAATTTAGTTTTACCTGTTTCAACTTTAAACCGAATGACTCTGGGTAAGCCCTGTGCCTCTAATTTCTTCCTCTCTCCACTGGGAAGGTTCCTGCAATGTCCATCATAATGATAGGCACGTTCGTTATTCTCGCTCAAGTCTTTTCGTTCGGCTAATTTCTGTCGACTGCAATAGCAATAATAAGCACGATTGTCATTTATCAGTTGCTGAGCGAGTTGACGATATCTTTCTAATCGCTGAGATTGAAAGATTGGTTTCTCATCCCAATCCAGACCAAGCCATTTTAATCCATCATATATTACTTGAACCATCTTTGGATCGGATCGAGCAAAATCAGTATCTTCGATCCGTAACAGAAACTTGCCTTGATAATGTTTAGCAAAGAGCCAATTAAAAATTGCGGTTCTGGCTCCGCCAATATGGAGATAACCTGTTGGGCTTGGGGCGAAGCGTACTCGAACTTTGTCGGTTTGATCATGTCTCATAACTTATAAAGTTACTTTTTTCCTTAAGCCCTGNTATCTCTTTATTCCAACTGTCAATTAAAAATGTTAGCGGAGAGGGAGGGATTCGAACCCTCGGTAGATACATGACCTACAACGGCTTAGCAGGCCGCCCCGTTCGACCACTCCGGCACCTCTCCATTTATAATTGTCAATTCAAAATTGCGGAGGACGAGGGACTCGAACCCCCATGCGCATACGCGCGGCGGTTTTCAAGACCGCTGCCTTACCAGTTAGGTCTAGTCCTCCAGGATCCAAAATATACAAATTTTTATACTCTTAGTCAATAACTTTTTTGCTTGAATTGAATATTTAGAAAGCCGGATTAAATATCTTTGACTTTTAACTTTCTCAACATTTATAAATGAGTCTTATCTAAAAGGGTGGACCAGTTTGTTATCGAAAATTTTTTTTTATTCGTAAATAATAACAAAAAGCGTCTCTAACATTTTGATTTATTTTCTTAATTCCCCCTAACGAAACTTTCTTGCTAACCAACTCATTTGCTGATCAATTGCATCATGGGGACATACTTCATCACAACAGAAACAGCAAATACACTTATTAAAATCAATTACAGGAAAACCATCGTTGGAATTCATTGCTCGAGTTGGACAGTTAACAATACATGCTTCACACCGGTGACATCTTTTCTCATCAGGTTTTGGACGGACCCAAACCAGTTTCCCTAATAGCTGAACGAGTGATGCTGGAACATATCTTTGAAATCGATTTGAAGGTAAAATGAATTTTGAATTCTTATAGTATTCTAAAGAAGAACCTCGAATGATGATATCTTTAATGTTCTTTTCCCCAAGTCCCCGATGATATGCCTCTTTAGTAGTTAAAATCTCATCATCCTCAAAACCGATTAATTGGGCTGCAATTGAATCTATTGCAACTGCGTCTTCACTTGTCAAGATCAATCCCAAATATTGTGGACGGCCTGCCGAGGGTCCATTCCCTTCCATAACTTCTATTGCATCCATAACATTTAATTGTGGTTTTACTAAAGAAAAAATATCAACAATTATTTTTGAAAATTCCTCAACTTTGGGTGCCTGCTTATGGTATTCACTTTTTTTAAATCCGGGAATTGTGCCAAACATATTTTTAATCGCGCCAGTGAATAGTGTTAAATTATGAGTTTTTAACTTACAAACATTGATCACAACGTCAGCAGATACCACAGTTTTTGCGATAAAATAGGTTGCTCCATTAACTGAACGCTTAACTACTCCTTTTTTTTCGAATTGAACCAATTTTGCTCCAGTTTTTTTTGCTACTTCAGCCATACCTGTAGCGTTCCAGTAATCTTCTATGGGACGAGAAATACCGGCAGGGCTATCTCCAATGGTTACATTACCACCCAGCTCTTGCGCTTCCATAACAATTGACTTTATGATGGAAGGATGTGTGGTTGCTCCCTTTTCTGGAAGCTTAGCCGTAAGCAAATTTGGTTTAATGTGAACATGAGCTCCATCTGGAATAAACTGTTTCAAACCACCTATATTCTGGAATGATTGCTCAATAGCTTTGTCTACTAAATTTTGATCATAGCTGCTGCATTGAACCATAGAGACCAGACTATCATGATTTTTAATTCGGAACATATCCTGTTCCAAAGCCATCGATTCTATCTTTCTATCTCGCAAATCAATCTCTCACTCATACTCTGATAAATAATTTTCCTGGTAACTGTTTAACTAAATCTCTGAACTCTAATGGAAGCAGTGCCGATAAAGTCTCCGCAGTAGATCTCCCCATCATGCCAGATAATTTATCAATGTGAATAGGCTCATGTGTTAAAATGCATAGCAATTTCTTTTCCATGTCTGATAGATCATCAGGGAGTTTGATTTTTTGTTTCTCATCTTCCTTTAAAAATTGTTTTAATTGCGGTTCTAATTCAATTAATATGTCGTTAACACTCGAGATGAGTTTTGCCCCGTTCTTTATGAGCTGATTTGTTCCCATACTCTTTGGACTATTAATATTTCCTGGTACAGCGAAAACTTCTCTATTTTGTTCCAATGCATAATTCGCCGTCAATAAAGCGCCACTTTTCAATCCAGCTTCAATAATAATTGTACCGAGAGTAAGACCTGCAATTATTCGATTTCTTCGAGGAAAATTAACTGCATCAGGTCCTGTACCCATTGGAAATTCAGAAATTAAAGCACCATTTTGAACAATTTTTTCTGCTAATTTTTTATTTTCCCCCGGATAGATACGGTCTAATCCAGAACCCAATACTGACAAAGTTCTACCGCCTGCACGAATAGCAGCCCAATGACAAATAGTATCAACTCCCCTCGCTAAGCCACTTACAATAACTAATCCCTTTTGAGCAAGTTCTTTAGCAAGTTTCTCTGCGACCAATTTGCCATAAGAACTGGGCAAACGAGTTCCAACAATACTAATCGCAAATTTATCCTGTTTTAATAGCTTCCCTTTTACAAAAAGAAATGCTGGTGGATCATAAATTCTCTTTAAATTTTCTGGATAACGTTCATCCCAAAAATCTATTATATCCACTCCTTCCTGGCTTGCGCGGTTTATTTGTTGTTCACCATATTTATAGTTTGAAAATTCTTTAATGTTCTTGGCTGTTTTCAATTCGATCCCATCTACTAATGTCAATTGTTTTAGCGAAGCATTAAAGATGTTTTCAATAGACTTAAAGTGGGCAACAAGCGAACGAATTCGAGTTGGGCCCACTCCTGGAATTGCAGACAGATTGATTAATTGTTCTTTATCGATATACATTTTTTTATCAATAAATATAGATCAATGAATTAAGACCTGGAATCAACCTGATCAATAAGACTCCACATTATATTCTTTAGCTCTTCTAATCCGTCTCCATTCAAAGCTGATATTTCTAACCAGGGAACACCTAATTGGTTTAGCCGATCTGAATTTTTTTTGTACTCTGATTTTATTAAATCAGATTTCGTTAATACAATTAGTCCGGTTCTAGCTACCAATTTGGAATTATATAACCTGAGTTCGTTTTTTAAGATTTCGTAGACTCCAATAACATCTTCTGAAACTGATTCTATTAAAAAAGCCAACACTTTGGTCCGTTCTATATGCCTCAAGAAATCGAGCCCCAGTCCTTTACCTTCATGTGCTCCTTTAATCAATCCCGGGATATCTGCCATTACAAAGCTTTTATGTTCTTTATATTTCACAATGCCTAAATTTGGAATCAACGTGGTAAATGGATAATCAGCGATTTTTGGTCGAGCTGCTGATAACCGAGATAAAAGAGTTGACTTTCCAGCATTAGGTAATCCAACCAATCCAACATCAGCAATTAGCTTTAATTCCAGTATAATTTGCTGAGACTTCCCTTCTTCTCCTGGCTCAGCATATCTTGGGGTTTGATTCGTTGATGTAGCAAAGTGTGTATTCCCACGTCCGCCTTTCCCTCCCTTAGCAACCACTACCTGCTGATTTGCTTCCACTAGATCAGCTAATATTTCGTTAGTTTCATAGTCCTTTATCAAAGTCCCTCGCGGTACTCGAATAATAAGGTCCTGACCATTACGTCCCGTTTTGTTTGCGCCCATCCCATGTTTACCCGATTCTGCTTTGAATCTTCTTTTATAACGAAAATCAAGTAATGTATGCAAATTGGCATCTGTTCGAATGATTATGTTTCCTCCTTTTCCTCCATCGCCACCATCGGGACCTCCCTTGGGAACGTACTTCTCCCGCCGAAAACTCACCACACCATGCCCGCCATTC
>JGI2171J19970_10001927_pt1 | contig 11450 bp, 9 predicted proteins | sample DeeMarSWOR324_28_FD_19970 | JGI IMG/M metagenome (IMG submission 19970) | reverse complement strand
ATGCGATCAACAATTTTAATCATTTTAACGCATGCATGTCAAGGGCTCTCTCCATGAGCATGGTCGAACGCGAGAGGATAGCGAGGGCGGCAGGAGTTGTGGGAGCGGCTACTCTACTCAGCCGCATCTTGGGATACGCGCGGGACATGGTGATCGCGTATCTTTTTGGAGCCGGCTGGGCCACGGATGCCTTCTTCGTTGCCTTTAGGATCCCTAATACCCTGAGGAGGCTTTTCGGGGAGGGATCCATGACCGTTTCCTTCATTCCCGTCTATACCGACTACCTCGTCCACCGTTCGACTGAGGAATCCCAGGAGCTCGTCGATGTGGCCTTTACCCTGGCCTCCTCGGCATTGATGGGGTTGGCGGTTTTTGGAATCATCTTTTCGCCGCAGATTATCGCGGCCTTGGCCCCGGGCTTCGATGATCTGCACCAGGTCCGGTTGACCATCATCATGACCCGGATCGTCTTTCCCTATCTCTTTTTCATCGGTTTGGTCGCCTTGGCCATGGGTGTTTTGAATGCCCACCGGCATTTCGCTGCACCCGCCCTAGCCCCCGCCCTGCTCAATGTTTCCATGATCGCCGCGGCATATTTTCTCTCAGGCCGATTGGCCGACCCCATCGTCTCCCTTACCATCGGGGTCTTTTTCGGAGGGGTTATTCAATTAGCCTTCCAGCTCCCCTTTTTGATCAAAAAGGGGGTGCTGTTCAGGCTCAACTTCCATTTCCTCCATCCGGCCATCAAACGGATTTGCATATTGATGGGGCCGGCGCTCCTTGGCGTTGCCGTTGCCCAGATCAACGTCTTGGTGGGGCAAATTTTGGCCTCCTTTCTCCTGCAAGGATCCATATCCTGGCTTTACTTCGCATATCGCCTGATCGAGTTTCCCCTGGGTATCTTCGTCATCGCCCTGGGCACGGCTGCCCTTCCCAGTTTTTCGCAGTTGGTCTCCGAGGGAAGAATGGAGGAATTTCTGGATACCATCGGTTTTTCGCTGAGGCTTGTATTGTTTGTTACAATCCCAGCCATGGTGGGCCTCATCGTATTGAGGATCCCCATTATCCACCTTCTCTTTCAACACGGTGCCTTCGATTATCAAGACACCATCTTAACCGCACGAGCGCTCTTCTATTACGGGGTTGGGCTATGGGCCATAGCAGGGGTGAGGATCCTTGCGCCAGCCTTCTATGCCGTCCAGGACACCAAGACCCCCGTGAAAATAGCTGTGGTATCCCTGTTGGCCAATGTGGCGTTGAGCCTTATTCTCATGGGTCCCCTAAAACACGGTGGGCTCGCCTTGGCCAACTCCCTGGCATCCATGGTCAATTTCTTGCTCCTTTTCGTTTGTCTGAGAAAGAGAATAGGCGAGATCCATTGGGCGAAGGTCCTCAGATCCCTGCTTCAGGTGGGCGTTGCCAGCACCGTCATGGGGTGGGCTGCCCATTGGATAATCGGTAGCACATCCTGGGTTGGGCCCGGTTACTGGGGCGAGAAATCCCTCCTCCTGGGAGCAGGGATTGGTGCGGGATTCTTGATATACATCTGCATTTCGTATCTCCTGAGAAATGGCGAGCTTTCCTTTCTTATAGGGATGCTAAGGGGAAAGAGGAAACCGTTGAGCTTCAAAGGTGAACTCCAATGAACTGGGTGGGAGGACGGAGAAATGGTTGAGAAAGTTCTTCGGAGCTATTCCCTTTGACGGTGAGGGAGATTTTTGCCATGCCGCGATAGCGTGTCTCAGATATCGACGGGATGTAGTCGAACTGCCGCAGACGACAAGAATCTCTGCGCACCCGAGCCGTTGTAAAAGCTCTTGAACCAATTTAGCTTTGGGTGAGAATTGAAAGTGCCTAATCTAGGTACGCTCTCGTATGTGTACCGGATTAGGCACTTTTAGTTGGTATTTGCTCATCAGACGACAAGGTATTTGGAGACCACCTCCTCGTTCTCCCATATCTCCTTCATGGTCCCTTCGTATTGCATTACGCCTTTCTCCAGGATATATCCGCGTTCCGCCACCGCTCTGCAAAACTTGAGGTTTTGATCCGCCAGCAATATCGTTACCCCTTCATCCCGAATGCGCTTTATGACCTCAATCAGGTTCTTAACGACTAGGGGGGCCAGCCCCTCGGCAGGTTCGTCCAGCAGCATGATATCGGGATTTTTCATCAGTGCCCGACCGATGGCCAGCATCTTCTGTTCACCGCCGCTGAGATGGGTTCCCTTGCTGGAACGAAGATCCCTGAGTATGGGGAACAGGTCACAAACAGTGTCGATGTTCCAATAGCCCTGTTTCTTACGGGACATACGCCTGGCAATCTCCAGGTTCTCGAAGGTAGTCAGATCGGGGAATATCCTGCGGTCATCCGGGACATATCCGATTCCCAGGCGGGCAATCTCAAAGGGGTTTTTCCCGGCTATCTCTCCCCCTTGAAATCTGATACTTCCCCTTTTGGGCGGGCTTAACCCCATGATACTTCTGAGCGTTGTGGTCTTACCAACCCCATTTCTGCCCAACAGCGATACCACCTCCCCTTCATCGATGCCCAGGGAAATTCCCTGAAGGACATGGCTTTGGCCGTAATAGGTGTCGATCTCCTCGATTTGGAGGATCATGTGAGTTCTTCCCCGAGATAGACCTCTTTGACGTTTTGATTTTCCTTGATTTCGCTTGGTTTCCCATCGGCTATAATACCCCCCCTGTGCATGACGACGATGCGGTCGGAGAGGCTGAAAACCACGTCCATATCGTGTTCCACGATTACAAAGGTCGTTTGCCTCTGGGAGAGTTTTTTGATATTTTCCAGGATCTTCACACGCTCCACCGGATTCATCCCCGAGGTCGGTTCGTCCAGGAAGCAGAGCTCGGGTTTCGAGGCAATGGCGATGCCCATCTCCAAGAGCCTTTGATCACCGTGGGATAGTTCCCCGCCCACCATATCCCTTTTCTCCCACAGTCCAACTTCCCCGAGTATCCTCTCAACCTCCTCTATGGCATCCCTATGGGCCTCAATTCGCGAGAGGAACTTGAGGCTCTTATGTAGGTGGGATAAAACGGGAAGCTGGATATTTTTGAAAACCGTTAACATGGGGAAGATGTTCATGATCTGGAAGGAACGGCCCATTCCTCTTTTTACCCGTTCATCCGTGGGTATTGTGGTGATCTCCCGGCCCTTGAAGAAGATTTTCCCCGAATCAACGGGGAGACTGCCGGTTAAGAGGTTGATCAGGGTAGTTTTGCCGGCACCGTTTGGGCCGATGATCGATGTCAGTGCATCCGCGGTGAAATGGATGCTTACCCCATCCACCGCGGTAAAATGGCCAAAGGCCTTTCTGAGGCCCTCGGTTCTCAAGAGCTCGGTCATCGGCGACCCCCTTGGGCAAACCGCAGACGGATCCACGGGACGAGCCTCTTTTCAAAGATACTGACTACGCCGCCGGGAAGGCCCATTACCAATGCCACCACGATTGCGCCAAGGCAGATCAGCCAGTATTCGGTGAACCGGACGATGATGTCCTTTATCACGTAGAAGAGGAATGCGCCCGCGATGGGTCCGGCAAAGGTATGGATGCCGCCCAGCAGCGTGGCGAGCACGGGTTCAGCGGAATGCGTCCAATGGGCCACGGGCGGCGTCACCGTGTTCTCTAACGGGGGGAGAAGAGCTCCGGCCAGGCCGGCATAGAGGCCCGCAATGGTAAAGGCGATGAGACGATAATTCTTGACGGAGATACCGGCAAAGGCGATTCGGCTCTCGCTATCGCGAATACCCTGCAATGTCAGCCCGAAGGGGGAGTTGACGATTCGATAGAGGAGCATTATGGCTAGCAGGCAAACGATTAAGACGAAGTAATAGTAATTTCCCAGGGAACTCATATTAATGCTGAAGATGCCGGGTATTTCCAAGGGAGCCCTCGGTATGCCAACCAAGCCGTCGTCTCCGCCGGTCATGGTGCGCCACTTCCAGGCCAGGGAGTAGATCATCATCCCGAAGCAGAGGGTGAGCATGGCGAAATAGATGCGGGTATGGCGGATACACAGAAATCCCAAGATCAGGGCAATGATACCAGCGAACAATACCCCACAGATGACACCCGGCAGGAGGGAAGGAATCACCAAGAGCATCTTGGCACAGCCATATGCCCCGCATGCGTAAAAGCCCGCCTGACCAAAGGAGAGCAGGCCCGTATATCCCAAAAGCACGTTGAATCCCAGGGCAAATACGGAGAGCACTAAGATATGCATCGTCATGTACATGACGTATTTTCCCGCAACGTAAGGGAGCAGAAACAAAAACACGATCAGCGCCACAAGGAGGAGGATGGGGATTTTTCCGTTTCGTCCAATCATCGATCTACTCACCGAATAACCCCTCCGGTTTCAACAGTAAGACTACGGCCATCACCACGAAGATGATGAACAGCTCAAAAATGGGGAAAAGCAGGATGCCGTAGGCGGTCAATACCCCCACGATGACGGCTCCGAAAAAGGCCCCCTTGAGATTTCCCAGCCCGCCGATCACCGTTACCACAAAGGCCTGGATGATAACAGCGGTTCCTATTCCAGGGGCTACAACCCGGACAGGGGTGCTCAGGGCCCCTCCGAGGGCTGCCAGGGCCGCGCCGAACATGAATACCGTTGTAAACAGCATGGGGATATTAACCCCTATGGCCCCGGCCATCTCCCTATCCGAGGCCGAGGCTCGCATGATCCTTCCCCACCACGTCCTCTCTAGGATGAGCCATAGCCCAATTGCCACGCCTATCCCTGCCCCGATGATAAAGAGATTGTAGATGGGAAAGGGCCTGCCGAAGAGGAGTACGGCGCCGGTGAAGAAGTCCGGCATGGGGGGAATCATGAATACGCCGCCCCATGTCATCTTCACGGCGTCGTCGAAGATGAGGATAAAGCCGAAGGTCAGAAGCAGCTGATAGGGAACGTCCAGGTGATAGATATGCCGCAGGAAGAACCGTTCCATCAACAAGCCAATGAAGGCTACCCCGACAAGGCTGAGAAGGATGGAAAGCCAAAAATTAATCCCCAGGAGCCCATAGAAGGTAAAGGCGAAATAGCCGCCCAGCATGAAAAGGCTCCCGTGGGCGAAATTCAGGATTCCCAGGACTCCAAATACGATGGTCAATCCAGCGGCGATAAGCCAGAGATACATGGCCAGGCTCAATCCCACGAGCCCCTGAAAAGCAAGATTTTCCATTGTCTTACGCTGCTCTTTCCCTTTTCCCTTATTCTAAGGGGGAGCCAGGTAGCTCCTGGCTCCCCTATGGCCTGTTACTCAATGGGTGGAAAGGGTGGCTTGCGATAGTAATCTTCGGCAGGTATCACCTTAAGATCCCCTAATATGGGCAGAGGATAAGCCGGGTCGTGGATGACCTTGCCAGCTGGAACGTTATAAACGGCCTGATGGTCCTCAGGCCTGAAGTACCGCTCACCCCCGGGGCATTTGATCCTCATTCCCTCTATGGCCTTGATCAGCTTCGCCGTTTCCAGGCTCTTGGTCTTCTCGATGGCTTTCTTGAATACGTAGATGGCCGAATAGGAGGTCTCCGCCGAATAGTTGGGGTACCTGGCCCACCTCTTGAGGTATCGTTCAACAAAGGCCTTGTTCTCTGGCGTATCGGGCCAGTTGTGGATATAACGGGCGGTAGCCCAGAGTTTCCCCTTGAATTTATCCTTTGCGACCTCCCGTGCCAATCCCTCTAACAAATCGACGGAGCCGCCCATGGCCTGCCACCATGCCTGGACCTGATCGAAAACCCCCAGGAGCAGTGCCTGCCTCAGGAGCATTACGCCCTCACCTGCCCACGGCGTGGAAAAGATCCCATCGGGCTTTTTGGCCATTACCGCCGAGAGGTGGGGCGAAAAGTCAGTGGTCCAGAAGGGCGCCCAGGCCTCAGCCACGAACTCCACATCGGGCCGATACTTCTTCAGGGTGGATTTAAAAAGGGTCCAGCACGTCCGCCCATACTCATAGTCGCAGTTGACGCCGGCCCATTTCTTAATTTCCGGGAAATCCTTGAAGACCAGCGCTGGAACGATGCTGTCTTGGTAGGTTGGGACGCTTATCCTAAAGATATGCTTAATTCCCTTTTCGTACACCAGCTGTTCGGTCAGCTTTTCCGTAGACGCGTGGCAGAAGATGTGGATCCGATCGAGCTCAGGCAGCACGGGGCCGAGCGCCATGCAGACGCCGCTGGAATCCACCCCGAAGAGAAGGTGTGCCCCCCAATCCTGAACCATATACCTGGCATTCTTAACGGCTACTGCCCCTTTTAACTCCGAATCCATGAACTTTAGCTCCAGCTTGCTCCCCAGTATGCCGCCCGCCGCGTTTATCTCATCAATTGCCAATGTAGACCCCATGATCATCTGGCGTCCATAATCAGCGTGGGCCCCAGAGGTCACTCCCTGTCCCCCAATTTTGATTACCTTGGGTAGCGGTCCGGGAATTGCCGAAGGCGCTATGGCAAAAATTACCAGCAAACACACGCCTAATAGTGCAATCAATTTTTTCATAAAACCCCCCTCCTTTCCTGTTTGGCCGTTCTTGGTTCATTATGTTTCTCTTTCAACCACCTCCTGTTTTAAAACTGATTTCCCCTTGCGTCATCACCTCCTTCAATCGAAATACTGTTTGCCCCGCCCCGTTCTTTATAACAAAAACATCATATTGTCAAGAAAATTAGGAATAACAAGGGGTCAGGTCTTGAATTATCAGTTTCTCCGTTTTGTTGCTGGTTTTTATACCTAGGCACTCCGGTTTAAATCTCCGGGCGCAATCTACCATATCACCTCCAGGGGAAGTGCCCGCTTGCCTATATTTAAAGACGACCAAGACAGGCGGCGGTTTTAGCCATCCCCCAGGAGGGGATCACAAGATTTAACCGGCTCTGCCACGCCTACTACCTTAATGGATGACCACTACCATCTGGTGGTGGAAACGGTTAATGGTAATCTTTCCCGGGGGATGCGACACCTCAATGTGAACCTCTTTCGGTGAGGGGAATTTATCATAGACTGATAATTCAAGACCTGACCCCATTTTCTCTTGACTCTCCTCAATGCGAGCCAATATAATGCACTGGTATCGAATGTAAGTGGTCTAAATGTCGTTGATAGTTTTATGGCCCCTCTCAGAATGGGTGCCCGGAGATCACTGGGAGAAATAAACGATGTTTGAGATATTTTCCCTGGAAGGGAAGAAGGCCTTTGTTTCGGGGGCCAGTCGGGGCTTGGGACGTGAGATTGCCTTGACCTTGGCCGAGGCGGGCGCCGATGTGGCCCTGGCTGCCCGAACGGTTCCGGACCTGGAGGAGACGGCCGAGACCATTCGCAAAATGGGGAGGCAGGCCCTGGTNTGTCCCATGGATATCTCCAACATCGACGATATCGAAAAGGCCNTTGATGATGCAGCAAAGGCCTTGGGCCGAATAGACATCCTCGTTAACAATGCAGGGATTGCTGGGGAGAGCCCAGTCATGGAGATGACGGCCGAGACCTGGGATCGGGTCATGGAGGTGAACCTCAGAGGCCACGTTTTCTGTACCAAGGCAGTGGGTAAGTACATGATCGAGAATNGCTNCGGCAAGGTCATCAATGTCGCCTCCATTTTGGGGCTGGTGGGAGTTGCTTACCACAGCCCCTACGCAGCCAGTAAGGGAGGGCTGATTCAGTTCACCAAATCGCTGGCCCTCGAGTGGGCACGGTATAACATCCAAGTGAATGCCCTCTGTCCGGGCTACTTGTTGACTGATTTNAACCGGGAGTTCTTTGAGACGCCTCGTGGTCAGAAGGTCATCAATAAAATACCCATGCGCCGAGCCGCAGACCTGAGGGAGATCCGAGGCGTTACCCTGCTCTTGGCTTCCGATGCCTCCAGCTTTATGACGGGCTCAGTGGTGGTATTCGATGGTGGCCAAACCATTGGGTAGCGGCTATCAACCCAATGGGCTTTTACCCTGGAATGGGGCATCTTGGGCAGTTCTTCAGTGCACTTAACCCTTTATCACAGCGGTGTTTTTGCGCGCTGAAGTGCGTGATGTATGAGGGGGAACACTATGGAATACAAAACCATTGTCGTTGAAAGGAAGGATCGCGTTGGCATTATCACCCTCAATCGCCAGGATTATATGAATACCTTCAGCACGGTCCTTGCCAGGGAGTTAAATGCCGCCCTCGATGAATTGGAGAACGAAGGGCATATACGCGTTGTCGTTATTAAGGGGGCGGGAAAGTCTTTTTGCGCCGGAATTGATCTGGCCGAGTTTTCGGGAAAGACGCTTTTGGAGTATCGCGACTGGATTGGGGGGATGGAGAGGATGAATCTCACCATCGCGGGAATGGGAAAGCCCGTAATTGCGGCTGTGCATGGCTATGCCGTTGCTAATGGAGCCGGTTTGCTTGCCGCGTGCGATCTGGCCATCGCCGCCGAAGGAACGCGAATCGGCACGACGGCGATAAATGTGGGGCTTTTCTGCATGGGCCCAGCGGTTCCCCTGTCCCGATGTGTGGGCCGGAAAAAGGCCTTGGAGCTGTTGCTTACGGGTACCATGATCGATGCCCGAGAAGCTGAGCGGATTGGCCTCGTAAACAAAGTCGTTCCCCAGGAGAGGCTTGAGGAGGAGGCCTTGGAGCTGGCCAACCAACTGGCAACCAAGAGCCCCATTGCCCTCCAGATGGGGAAGCGCGCCTTTCATACCATGGCAGACATGGAATACGCTAAGGCCCTGGACTACATGAATGAGGTGATGGCCGAGCTGTGTACCACCGATGATGCAAAGGAGGGTGTGGATGCCTTTCTCACCAAGAGAAAGCCCCAATGGAAGGAGCGTTAACCGGAGTTTCCTGACTTTTGGAGAACACGTTTGTCCATGAGCGAAGTCTGCTGGAGAAGTGGGGAACCCATCGAGAGCGAGCAGATTACCATTTCGCAACCGGTTGTTGCCCGGGTTTCCCGGAGGAACGTTAAAGAATTTTGGGTAACCATTCTTAGTGAAGCGAAACGGCCGCAAATCTAACTGTTTGAGCCCGCAGGGCGAGTTTTAGATTTGCAGTGAAGCGAACTTTAGAATGGTTCAAGATTCTTTTCAGTGAGCGAAGGGGAATTCGGGCAACAGACCAAAGAACATTGAAGCGAAGGGACAAGGGTGTTCCCCTAAGAAAAGCATATTCCCATGAAAGATCAATTGGTTTCAATAATTCGAGATGGAAAAACCAGGAAACTCCGCGAGCGCTAATTCTTGACATTAGCCGTGACGTCGGTATATCAGTATATAGGTAGGAAACAACCGATGTGGTATCCTCCGAGCTTCTCAGCCCGAGGGACAGGTTCTGCTTCAGACAAAAGTTGAAAGGGATTAAGCAATGATCAAATCATTGGAGGGTCTATCGAGGAGGGATTTCTTAAAGTTCTGTGCAGGAGCTGCCGCGACCTTCGGGCTCTCGGATCTCTTTACCGCTGAAACGATTGCTGACGCCCTGGCATCTGCCGCCAAGAAGCCTCCCCTCATCTGGCTGGAGGGACAGGACTGCGCCGGCTGCACCATTTCGCTCATTAGCGTGGAGAATCCCTCACCGGCGAGTTTGATCCTTGACAAGCTCTCCGTGAGGTACCACGAAACCATAATGGCCGCCTCGGGCTCCATAGCTGAAAAGGCCCGGGAGGATACCATCAGGGAAGGGGGTTACGTGCTGGTCGTGGAAGGATCAATACCGAGCGCCGACGATCGCTTCTGCATGGTCGGGGGACACCCGTTCAGGGAGATCGTGAAGGAGACCGCGGAGAGGGCCGCAGCCATTATAGCCGTGGGGGCCTGTGCCGCCTTTGGCGGTATACCACGGGGTACTCCATCAAAGGGGGTTCCTGTCAGCACGATCCTTCCAGGCAAGACCATTATCAACCTCCCCACGTGTCCGGTTCACATGGATCATTTGGTGGGAACCGTCATCTACTTCCTGGTGACCCATAAGGCCCCCCCCCTCGACAAGCTGGGCCGACCCTTGATGTATTTCGGCATGTTGGTTCACGACAACTGTCGGCGCAGGGCACATTTCGATGAGGGAGAGTTTCTGACGGACTGGAACGATCCGAAGCAGAGGGACTGGTGTCTTCTGGGGAAGGGGTGTAAGGGCCCGGAGACTTACTCCGACTGTCCGATCCGGCGCTGGAACAACGGGATCAGCTTCTGCATCGACGCCGGGGCCCCTTGCCAGGGGTGTTCCGAGCCGGGCTTCTACGATGAAAACACCCCCCTCTACGCAATGGGGCCGGCAACGGACAGGATTCTGGCCAAAAAGGCCGCTGGCCTCATTCCCAGGAAGGAGAACGCTTAAGAGAGGGGGTCTCAAATCATGGGAAAGCGAATCACCATTGATCCAATAACGAGAATAGAGGGACACCTCAAGATCGAAGTAGAAGTCGAAAACGGCAAGGTCAAGGACGCCTGGAGCAGCGGGACTATGGCCCGCGGATTCGAGGCGCTTCTCCTGGGAAAGGATCCACGGGATGCCAGTTATGTGACGAGCCGTTTCTGCGGCGTCTGCTTCAGCGTCCACCAGATGGCCTCGGTCCGTGCCCTTGATGCGGCCTTCGGCGCCCAAGTTCCCTGGGGCGGGACCCTTCTCAGAAACTTGGTCATGGGCGCCGAGTACATCTATGACCACCTGGTTCACTTCTACCACCTGAGCGCCTTGGACTACCTGGATATCATGGCCATTGCTAACTACACGGGCAAGGATGCGGAGTTGAACAAGGTCAAGGAGAAGATAGTGGGTCTGGTTCAACGGGGGGACACCTTTCCCCTGACCCCTCGGTACGGGCCCGATGAGTTCAGCGTCAAGGATCCCGATGTGGTCATCTCGGCGGTGAAACACTACCTGGACGCGCTGAAGATGCAGATCAAGGCCAAGAACATGGGGGTCATCTTCGGGGGCAGGGCTCCCCATTACCAGAGCATTGTGGTTGGCGGATTTACCCAGTATCCCGACATCAACCAGGTGACTCGATTCCGCTCCATGCTGGATGAGCTGGCGGCCTTTGTCAACGAGGTCTATATTCCCGATGTCGTGGCCTTTGGGACTGGACCCTTGCTTCCCCTGGCCAAGGCGGGCATTGGGGGAGGGCATCCGAACTACATCTCCTATGGGAGCTTCGAGTTGAACGAGGCCGGGGATAAGCTCGTCTTCAACCCGGGGGTGGTGGTGGGCTTGAAGGGGACCAAGCACGTCATGGTCCGGCCCTTTAAGCAAGAGAAGATAACCGAGTCGGTTCGGTACAGCTGGTACAGGAAGGATCCCCCGAGGCATCCCTCTGAGGGGGCCCAGGTCTTCGACTTAGAGCGATCGGATGCCTATTCCTTTGTGAAGGCCCCCCGGTACGGAAAGACGCCCATGGAGGTCGGGCCCCTGGCCCGGGGGGTGGTGGACCAGGATCCG
>JGI2171J19970_10001924_pt1 | contig 11459 bp, 15 predicted proteins | sample DeeMarSWOR324_28_FD_19970 | JGI IMG/M metagenome (IMG submission 19970) | reverse complement strand
GCGCCCTCGAAAACCCACTTTTCGATGCCAGCGCTTTCGTCTAGAACAACAAGTAAGTTCTGAGCATGCTGACCTTGGAACAAAGATCCATACGATTCTTTGACTTGCTTCTGAACAGTGAAACCAAGTATTCTATGATCAGGATAATTGGGGTTCTTAGCAATGGGCGTTTCAAGAAACTCAAATCCTGTTTCAAATGGGATAAGCATATTTTGTGTTTTCATCTCTTTCCATAAAATAGAACTTAATAGCGTAAATGTAGGTGCTGTAAATATGACTAGTGACCGCGGAAAAGTATAGAAGAACCACAACACAATACGGGCAGCTACCCACGATTTACCTACCCCAAAAGAGGCTCTAACCACTGTCCGTTTATAGTTAATAACTGACTGCCATATCTCGCGTTGCTTATCGTAAGGCTGACTTCTAGGAAAGAACATTCGGTTAAATGCAAGAGGATCAGTTTGTAACTGCTTTAGTTGTTGTGGAGATGGGGGTCTCATTTCTTCCTCCGCTTTCTAATCCCCCTCATGTATTTTTCTCTAAACTCAGGGTCTTGGTGTAACTGCTTCATCTTTTCTGACTTCTTCTTCTTGACTTCTGGACGATTATGGACTTCAAAACCTATTTCTCTTTGCTTCTCAATTAAGTGTGGATTCTCTCTATACGCTTTTAAGAGATTTACGATTCCTTTCTTTCTATTTACAGGACATGAAAAAGCATTCTTTGCGCAGCAATATCTGCCGTTATAAAAAACAACAACTGCCTGCCCACCACAAAACTCACATGTTTTTCCTTTTCTTTCTTCCTCGTTTAATTCTGTGAGTGGTCTACGCGGACTTTTATTCTCAAATATTCTTTTTACAACCGCAGGACATCCGGTCACTTTATTGCTACACACTTTCTTCCCATTCTGCAATATGTATTTTGGAGGTTGACCACAACCGTAAGCACACGTTTCAAGTGAACTCCCATGGTAAGGCTTAGCAGTTTCAGAAACCGACGTATACTTATGAATTCTAATCTTGTTCTTTATAACCGGACACTGCCTGACTTGCGCTTCACAGTAATAAAGTCCATTTTGGTAAACGTATTTAGCAAGTCGTCCACAGTATACACATATTTTTCCTTCTGAAGTATCTATGGGGGTTGCTATACAACTTTGTACCATGGCTTATTCCTCAAATGTTAGTGTATTATCTAAGTTCTTCTTGTGATAATTGATAAACTCCGAAAACATGGGAAGGTACTTCTTCGACATCTTAAGTAATACTTTGAGCCAATGTTCCCATTGAGATTTATCAATCCTTCCGTTCTCAGATACTAAGGGGAAATCTGCTCTCATATACAAGCAAGATTCCTTCTCGGGTGTATCGAAAAGAAAGAATCTCCCATAAAAAATCTCGAAATTTCGCTGATTACAGTATTCGAGTAATTTACTTTTTAGTTCTTTCTTCATGTTCTTCTGTTTTCCAAAGAAGAGACGCCAAATAGCTGTTCTATTATTTCCACCCTCATCTTCTCCAAACGTCAATTGAAGGTGAAACGACTCGATGTTAGAGTGATATTCAAGAACGGTATTTCCCTTTTCGTTTTCGAACCTCTCAAATTTGACTCTTAGAATTTCCTCGGTTTGTTGTTGTAATTGGTAAATTAACTCTTTAAGTGGTTGCATCTCTTTTGTCCTCCCTTTTTTTATTTTTCTAAGTCAGTTTTTAAGATATAATAAGTCGCTTGTTCACAACAGTCACTGAAATCATCATTTGCTCTTTCGGGATCATATTTGTTACTTCGATGAAGAGCTTCTGCTTTTCTTTTAAGCCATTTCCATTGATAAGTTTTTCTACGATCTATCTCTTCTCCTAAATTATTAATCTCCTTTTCAAGTTGAAATCTTCTCCTTCTAAAAAAATACTCTCCTGAATCTGTAATGAGATTCTCTCTTTTGCATTGATCAAGTTTTTTTAGTTCTTTTTCTTTTGAATCTCGTTCTAATATAAGGGGAGCGCACCTATACTCCTCTTCTATTTCTTCTTCACTTTCTCTTAACTGTTGGATTCTAACAAATATCTCATTTGCTACTCTAGAAGCATTCAAAACAAGTCTTTTTGCTTTTCTCTCATCAAAAAACGCTTTTACTGGCCATTCTATTCTATTAGAATATTCTCCTACTCCACCCATCACTACATAAACTTTGTTCATCTCTTTATCCTCCCTTTTTTAATGCTGCCCCAAAACTTCTTCTACTTTCTCCTTAAACTTCTCCACTACCATAAATAAATCTGACACACTGTGCTCAATTTGCATAGTCAATTCTATACAAAGATCAAAAAACTTCGTCTCCTCATTGGGTTCTTCTTTTATAGGATACTTCTGACGTAACTCTTTTTCTAGAGTTTCAATGTTTGTTGTAAGTTCTTCTTTCTTCTCTTGGAATAGTTTATGTAAAGTATCTACACAAAGTTGAAGTTTCTCATCTTTAGTCATCTTGGCTTTCCTCCCTTTATAGTTTGTTCTAAGGTAAACCCGATATTAGTATGTTCTTGTCTTAGAAGAAAACCACTCTCCTTTTTGGCGTCAATAGAAACTTTCTAACATATTGAATATCATTCTCGAGCGTATCTAGTTTACTGGCCATATCTCTTAAATAGTTGTCTTGTAACATAAAGATCGTTTTCAAATAATAAGTTTTCTTAAGACAAAGTCTGAAGCAAGTTCTCCTCCCATTATTATTGATATGTAGTAAGTTCTTTTCTGGAGAAAGACCACTTTTCGCCTTCTCTTGTCTCATAACTGTACTGGTTATAGAACACTTCAAGATCGAATTTTTATCTTTGAAAATAGTTACATTAAACCCGTAAGTTTTTTGATCAGCATTGTAAATTCCTACACCCCACTCATGTCTACAAGCTATCCATGAATTTCCAAATCTCCTTTCTAAAAGATCCTGAATATTGTTTACTTTACTCCACATCTGAGACTCGTCCATTATTTATCCTCCTTAGTTGCGCCTTCTTTGGAAAAGTTATTGACGCCACTATCTTGATAATATCCTGATAGTATCTCTATATTTTCTTCTACTAGTAACTTTGAATTCTTTTGTCATAATGTTAAAGCCGTATCGTAATCTTCTTGTGGCAAAGCCTTGTCGCATAGAAGTAGTCCCTCTTCAGGGGCTTGCGGAAAACTTGCTTAAAGTTACCTAGGTAGTTATCGATATTTAGTTTCGAATTTATCAGTAGATTAGCGTCGTAGTTTCAAGGTTCATCATCCGGTAATTAATAGATAATATGAAAGATAATGTAAAAGATAATTCGATGTAAAATTCAAAGATTAGTTTCGAATTGTTCAGGTGAGCCTTAAGTAGTTAGCTCTTTGATTAATATAGGGGATAAACTGTTTTGAGTGGTAGTTATACCCTTACTTTATGTAATGTTTCCACGGGCGGAACAATAGGCTATATATGAGATATTTTTGTATCGAAATCTACAATTCGTAACTTTTTTGTCAAAAAATCCTCAAATTGTAGATTTCGTCATATTTCTTTTTATATCTATAATCGATGATTTTTGCAAGTCGTAACTCCTCATGTGCTTGAATTATTCTCTTTCTAAAGTGAGATTTGTTTTTATGAGTAGACCCAACCACTTTCTTCAAACTGGAAATAAAGGTTCTAATGGGGAATTTGTTGTTCTTACTTAAGAAAGTTCCTACGTAATTACAAGAAATGAAAAGTCTGTATAAATGTTGCGCTAGTGGCGATAGATTATGTATTTTAGGATTTACTAGATGGGAACGGAGTAACATTAAGTTTTGGTAGTAGAAGAAACCAAGTTTGGTTCTAAAGTAAATTTTGTGTATTGGTGGAGTGTATATAGTTTCACTGAAAAGTTTATCTGAGATTTTAGGATGAGCGCCTTTGTATTCATAATTATCTATATAACAGACAGGGTAGTTAGTATCAATATCTAGTTTTTCTAAGTTTTTAAGAAGAGATATCAGTTGGTTTCTGTTATATTTTCTCATCCAAGGAAAGCTATAAATAAAGTCTTCATTAATTTCTACTTGGTAGTTTGGTAATTTATCTGATTCATTTAGAACATTAAGAGTTTGGTTGGAGATTGTTTCTATATTATATTTCTTAATGTGTTCCCTTTCATATCTATCTTGGTAGGGAATGTAAATATCTCCATAAAGATCCTCTAATATTTTAGTTGAGATACAATCTAACATATCTAACTCTCGATAAGTTATTCTTGTTTCTTGATTTATAGTAGTTTTAGTTGATCCCCAACCAAACTCCTTTTCAATAGTTAGAGGAAATTCTAAAGAATAGTCTTTGTGTTTCTGAACTACACCTAGAACTTGATTTAAGCCTTTTTCAGAGTGGGAGCTAAAATACATTGCTTTCAATTCCTTTTAGTTCTTCTTCTATATCAAATTCTTTTAGTCCTTCTATGTCTATTTTAGATTGGTATTCAGTTGCTTTCTTAGTTATTTTCAATATTTCTTCTCTACAAGTAATGGCGTTAGAATCAACTATATTTAAGAAGTTCTTAAATCTACTAGCTGAAATGTCTTTGAAATCAAGTGGATAATCTGTCCTCATAACACACTTGTTGTTAGAAAGGAAAATTTTCGAGTAATACATACTTCTATTGTAGTCATTGATTAAGTTTTTTACTTGCTCATTATAATTATCAATATAACATAAATAGAACTTGATAACACACGCCTTTGTTATGAGAGGAGAGTCTGTCAAAATTACTTGAATAAATCTATGGTTTTTGTTTTTGAACGATATGCTTCTCCCTTTTATTTCACCATAGAATTGAGTGTTCCAGTGTTCTTCTATTAAGTGTTTGATTTGCTTACTTTGGTTGATTATTGTTTTCCCGAATTCCATCTTCTTCTCCTTCTTCTTAGAACAAATATATGCTCCGTTGGTTAGGTTTTTGACTCTTTGCACCTAGTCGACGGAAAAAGAGGGGTTGTTGGGCTTGGTCGCTCATCGACTTCTTCCTCCTTAGTTGTAATTTTGTTCTTGAATCAATTACTAGAGACCTCCTAGAACTTAGCTATGTTACTGGGACCCTTCATGAGTGGAAGGGTCCCTTTTTTTACGTCGAAATCGCTGCTCAAATAATTCTAAACTTTTGTTCCACCTTATAACATCTGGATTACTGGGATTATATAGCCATTCTCTTTCTCTTTCGATTTTTGCTTTCTCTTCTGGAGTGTATTTTAGTCCTCTTTGATGTTTAGATTCTTCAATTGCTCTTTTCTCCTCTTCTTTCCTTCTTTTAATTTCAGAATCAATCGCCTGTAGTTCTCTTATTGCCTCCCAAATTTCTTCGTCTATTCTTGTATTCACATTAACCCCCAACTATTTTAGTCGCAATCTTTTCCTCCCTTTTTTCGCTGCTTTACTGCCCACTCTTCAATAATACGAGTTGCCATTTGTCGAACTGTAAGATCATTCTTTGCTGCTTCAATTCTTAAAACAAAATGCGCTTTCTCACTAACATGAAAAGCGGACTCTCTAAGACCTTGCTCACGTAGTTTACTTGTTTTAGTCATTTCCTTTTGTCCTCCCTTTTTATTCCAAAGTCCCGCTTCTTTATCTTACACATCTTTCCATCAGGACTATGGAAAACTATACCTTCAATATCGTAACAAGAAAGTAGTTCTTTTAATCCCTCAAAGTTTCTCAAACACTGGCGGAGGGGAATTAATTCTTCACCATGAGGAACCAAAATATGCTTATCAAACTTCTCAGGATTTCCGTTTATTTTTGGGCCGCAGAGTTCATATGTTCCATCTTTATACTCTCCAACAAAAGCTTCTCTATGGTATTTATCATCTGGTCCATTTCCGATAGGAATCCAACCTGGCCAGTGATTAGTAATGGGGTCAGGATCTTGACAAGGTATAAATCCTTCTGGTGGTTGCTTACCGCTTTTTATTTTACAATCATATCTCTTGAAAAGTTTACCATCTTTAATCATACAAGCTGTTCCATCAAACTTTCTCGTTGCGGTTCCAATTCCTTCTATTACCCACTCACAACCAGGAGTTATCTCATCAAAAACAAGGCGTGTATTTTCATAATCTCTTTTGAATAGTGTTGGAATCTTCTTCATCTTTTATCCTCCCTTTTCTGTTTAAGATAATCAATAGAAAGGGGATCAAGTTCCCCACCGTCTAACCATAGATCTTCTGCTGATGTTTCTTTTATTGATTCTCTTACGTGTTGTATTATTAAATTTCCCCACAAAACGGCGGAATGTAGGAATATACTAATTATGAGCGCCAAGATTATTCTTTTCATTTGAGCCTCCCTTTTTGATTTATATTTTGTTCTAATGTTTAGGTGAGTTCGGAACCAAGAAACATTCTACTCTTCGCTTGTTTCTATGTCTATGATATCACTATCGTTTTTGATGGGAACTGCGTTATTTAAGGCGTCAGCCCAAGTAAACACATCTATTTGACCTTTGACCAATTTCCGTTCCACGGGTTTGCCATACATGTAAGCAAGTAAAAGTTCTGCAGCTCGGATTTGTCGGTCTAGAAATTCAACATCATAAATAGAGGATTTCTTAGATCTATAATCTTTACTTTTCATTTTAGCTTTCTCTTTAACAAGTTCAGCAAGTTTATTGATTAGTAATTCTCCGTCTTTAGTTTTCTCAGCTATCAAATCTTCTACTTCTCTTCTAACTCCCGCACGAACCACTTTTCCTATGTTTCTGTTTCTTATTTCTTCTTTAGTAACGGGAACAGTTCTTCCTATTGATTTGATGATGATGCCGCTTTTCTTTATTATTACGTCGCCTCTTTTATTCCTACGGAGTGCTTCTGCCGGGAAATGGGTGCCATGTCTATCGGTTAACCCTTCGGCCGGGATAGGAAGAAAATTTTGGTTTTCGGGGTCGTTTGTGGTGGTGTTTTTTTCGTCTTCGGTCATTGTGGTTCTCCTGTTTTAACGAAAGGTTTGTTGATACAATTTAGTATAAATTGGTAGTAGATTTTATTGTGGTTTACTTTATTATTACACCCTTTACAAAGAAACACTAAGTTATCCCTCCGGTCATTCGATTTATCATAATCAATATGGTGTAGAGTATTGTTGTTCTTTTTTCCACAAAGAGGACAACCCCATCCCTGTTCTTTTCGAATCTGTGATCTATACTCTTGATTGTAGAACTTTTCTGTATATGGTGCAAATACTTCTTCTCGGTTGGAATTATAATTTCCATGGTTTATTCCACTAAACTTTTTTCTGATTTCGGGATCTTTAAGTGCTTCTTTTGTTGCTTTACTTATCTTTTCTCGGACTTTTATGTCTTTAAGTGCTTCTTTTGTTGCTTTCCGATGTTTCTCATAGAATTTAGGCTGTTTGTGGGTTGCGCTTATTTTTCTTTTCGTTTCTTCAGAACGTTTTTTACCTTTGCGTGATTCTGACATTCTTCTTCGAGTTTCTTCAGAAAATTTCTTTCCTTTATGACTTTCTGACATCTTCTTCTTGGTTTCTTCTGATTGTTTATGTCCAGTTAACGTCTGAGCAATCTTTCTTCGAGTTTCTTCAGAAAGTTTCTTTCCTCTCCAGTTATGACCACTAACAAACCGCCAATTTACTTCACGCCCGCAACCACATTCACATAATTTCATATATATTACCTTTTTTTGAGTTTGGTTTACTTTGGATTATGTTCGGAACAAAGTAGATAACGACTGATACTCTACTAGAAACCTTCCAGAAGTAGAACAAATTATTGACTAGTTTGTCTTATATAACATATAACAAAACAAATACAGAACAGAGGACAGACTTATGCCTAAGAGTTTCGACTCCAGTTTGGAATGGGACCGTCAACATAAAAAACTACTTACTTCAAAAAGAACGTTAATAGAAACCTCCGATGTCCAAGAGAAAGCTCTAACATATAGTGATCTATGGCTCCGAGATTTAGAACACTTACTCATTGACGGGACAATACATAACGCTTTTCTACAACACCCAGTTTGTTACGCAGCAATAAATGCAATTGGAAAAGGTTTGGTTCGACTTCCTTGGGAGTTGTGGTCTGGGAAGGACAAGAAAGTAGAAAACCATAAGATATACGATTTACTAGCGCGACCGAATCCATTACTGAGTGGGCAAGACCTCTGGTATCTTAGTGCACTATTTATGTACCTTTTTGGAGAAGCGTTCTGGGTTCTTGTATCTAGTCTCGGGATGCAAGCAGAAGTTAAGGGCTCGCTACCTGCACATATTCTCATACCTGAACCAAAACATTTTAAGGAGAAGATTGAGAATAATACTTTGGTTGGTTGGGATTATATGGGTAAGATGACGCTTCCGCTTGAGAAAGTGATCCATTTTAAGTTCCAAGATCCCACAAAGTCATATCGGGGCGTATCTCCACTAAAGTCATTGAAACCAGTTATAGAATCAGACTATTTAGCACTTAAATACTATCGGAAATTCTTTGAGCGGTCAGCCCAGCCCCTAGGGATAATTGAGCTAGATAGGGAAATTACAAACTTAGACCCTGAAGATGTGAAAGCGTTTAAGCAAAAATGGAATGCTGATCATAGGTCAGTAGAGCATAGTCACTCCATTAGTATCTTAATGGCAGGGATGAAATATGTTGGATTAGCACCGAGCATGGTAGATACTGACTTTTGGAATGGGCGAGTTCATTCTAGAGATGAGATTCTTTCTACCATTGGGGTCCCCAAGACTGTTGCTGGTTATACAGAATCAATCAACTATGCAACAGCTAGGGAACAACAACTCCTGTTTTATCAGAATACAGTATTTCCTTTAGCGGATATACTTGACAATACTCTTCAAGCAAAGTTTGTGGATAGATTCGCACCAGGGTTATTTGGAGAATTTAATAAAGATGTAGTAGAAACAATCCAAGAGAAGCTCTCTGGTAAGATTGAGCAAGTAGAGAAATTGTGGAAGATGGGCGTTCCTCTTGCTGACTTAAATGACCTATACGATTTAGGAATACCAGATAGGCCCGAGCATGATACTGGTTATGTTCCAATGGGCGTCTTACCAACTACTGGTGGATTTGAACCACCTAAAGAACCAGCTAAACAAATAATTGACGTAGACAAATACGATAAAGTTATTGAGATTCTTCAAGAACCGCAGCGGTTGATTGAATACAAAGATGCAAGGTCTCAAAGAGTTAGGCAGCAATATCTACGACTTCAGATACAAGCTGAAAAGCAAATACTTAAAAAGATTCGTAGTTTTCTTTATGGTCAAAGGAAGAAAGTTCTAGAGTTAATTAGTGGTGCAGGAAAAGGAATTATGAAGGATCAAGTGGACTCAGTAGCGCTTATTACTTTATTGTCTCAAATTTGGGAAGAAGAGAACTTTAGGCTTACTACCTCTATAGTTCCGATTTATGAAGAGATTTCTACTCAAGCGGGTAAGCAAGCTCTAGTGCAGATAGGTTTAGATGAAGATATATTTAGTCTCCATGATGTAGTTATGAGAGACGTTCTTGCAAGAAGAGTCAATTTGATACAGGGGGTGAACGCTACTACTTGGACGATGGTTAGAGACGAGATAGGAAAATCTGCTAAGTTGGGGGAAACGACTGCCATGTTGGCTGATAGGATTCGTGGTCTTTATAACTTTACCAACGCAAGATCACAACTTATAGCTAGAACTGAATCTGGCTCACTTATAAGTACTACTACTTTCAATACTTACCAACAGAATGGGGTGAGAAAGAAAGCATGGCTCGCAGCAGGAGACGAAGTGACTAGAGAATCGCACATGGAATGCGCAGCACAAGGAGCAATACCTATAGATCAGCCTTTTGCAAATAATTTGCAACATCCCGGGGATCCACTTGGAAGTGCTGCAGAAGTCGTGAATTGTAGATGCTGCTGCTCTCCTCTTAACGATTAACAGTTTCTAATCTCTCTCCTTAGAACAAAATTCAAAAGGAGAAAGATTATGGGAAAGAAAAATAGAGGATTTACAGGCAGACACCATACAGAGGAGTTTAAGAGAGAACAGTCGCAAAGAGTTAAGAAGTTGTGGACGAACCCAGAGTGGAGAGAAAGACACAGAAAGGCTTCTTTAGGGAAGCTAAAGCATACAGAGGAACACAAGAAGAAGATTTCTAAATTGATGACGGGTTCTAATAATCCAATGAAACGACCAGAAGTTCAAGAGAAAATGAAACGTACTATGTTGAAGAAATATGGTGTTAAGAACGCAGCGCATCACCCAAAAGCAAGAGATTATCAATTAAATAGAAATGCGATGAAACAATCAGAAGTTAGAAAAAAGTTTGTTGGAGAGAGAAATCCAGCGAAACGACCAGAAGTTAGAAAGAAAATAAGTGAAAGAATATTCAAGGGTGGATGGAGTGGATATTGGCACGAACTAGCTTGGAAGAAATTTGGAAAGGAAAATTGCGAAAGATGTGGAATAAGTTTAGAGAAATGTTTTAAGAAATATGGAGACCGACTAACTATGCATTGCACAAGTGTTCCCAAGGATTACACTTTAATGATAGAAACAAACTGGATGACTCTTTGTAACTCTTGTCATCCAATTATTGAGAGACAAACACAAACTAAATGAGGTAAACTAAAATGTCTGATAAACTAGTTTTTAAGGAATTTGAGACAGAGGTAAAAACTACAGAAGAAGATCGGGTCCTAGAATTTGTGGCTTCATCGCCGAAAGTCGACAGGGATAACGAAGTAATAGAAAGTGGTGCGTTTGATCTTAAGAATTTCCGAAAAAACCCTTGTGTTTTATGGAGTCATATCTACAGTCAACCTCCCATTGCGAGAAGTAAAAAGACATGGACAGATGAAGATGGAAAGTTGAGATTCAAACCAGAGTTTCCAGAAGAAGGAGACTATCCATTCGCAGATACTATTTATAAACTTGCGAAGGCAGGGTTTATAAAGATGTGCTCAGTCGGGTTTATCCCTATATCTTTTAGATATGGAGAGGGAACGAATGAGCCATATAGGACCTATGAGAAAGTAGAACTCTTAGAAATCAGTCTAGCTAGCGTAGGAACAAATCCCGAAGCTCTCCAGGCAAATTGTGTTAAAGCTATAAATCAAAAAGTAATTACGAAGTCCGAATACGATGAACTACTTGAAATGCTCAAGAAGGTTTCTAAAAAAGAAGAATCAGGAGATGAAATTACAGATGGGGATGAAGAAGAATATGGCGAGTTAATTGAGAAAGAGTTAGTAGAGAAACCATACGAAGGAGAACATAGTTGTAGACTTAAGACTCCAAACCACGATAGATACAGACGACAGAATTGCAAAATTAAGAAAGATGGGAAATGTATAGACGTCATCTGGGGGATTAAGGGTGATAAAGTAGAGATGCAATCACTGCGGTTTAAGAAAGATACTTGGACCACAGCTGCTGCTAAGTCGGTATG
>JGI2171J19970_10001923_pt1 | contig 11460 bp, 9 predicted proteins | sample DeeMarSWOR324_28_FD_19970 | JGI IMG/M metagenome (IMG submission 19970) | reverse complement strand
ACTATCAAAGAGGAAAACCATGGCGGAAAAGAGCAAGGTCTTAGTCATCGATGATGAGGAGACCATTACCCGAATATTGTACAAGATGCTCAACAAGGATTACGAAGTCCATGTTGCCAATGACGGAAAAACCGCCTTGAATTTGGTCCAGACCGACGTCTTCGATGCCATTGTTGTAGACCTGGTGATGCCCGAGATGGATGGCCACGAGGTAATTTCAAGGGTTTCGAAGGTCGATCCAGATATTCCCTTTATCGTCATAACGGGTTACTCCACCGAGGATAATGCCATTGAGGCCTTGAAGGAAGGAGCCTTCGACTACCTGAAGAAACCCCTCAACCGGGATTTAGTGGAATATTCGGTAAAGCGCGCGGTGGAGCAGAGGAGGACGAAATACGAAAACGTGCAGTTGATCGAGAGGTTGAAGGAGAGTAGGGAGAGATTGCGGCAGGCTAACTATCTTCTCTTTACCGAGAAAGAGACGCAGCGGGAAAAGATTTTATCGCTGCAGAGGGAGCTGGACCAGCTCAAAAGCGAGTTCACGGACTTTAAGGTTCAAGAAAATAAGTTGGCGGAAATCAAGATAAAGCTCGATGTATCGACGGACCTCAACACCCTATTGGAAAGGGTGATAGAGATAGCGGACATCCTCATGGCCCGGGCCATGAGCCTCTACATTATCGAAAGGGATGACCAGGGAGCCGAGTTCGTCAAATCCCTCATTTGGAATAACAGGCTCCTTTCCCATTCGGAAATTAACGAGTTCACCTTTCCAATGGGCGAGGGTTTTGCGGGCATCGTGGCGGAGACGGGGGAGGAAGTCAACGCAAAGGAGGTTCAATACGACAAGCGGTTGCCGGATTGGTTCAGGGAAAAGGCCGGCTTCTCCATAGAGAACGCCCTCTGTCTCCCGTTAAGACATAACGGGAAAATTACCGGTGTCATAGAGGTGTTGAATAAAAGCAATCCAGGAGGGGGTATCGATAGATCTGGTTTTTCGGAGCAAGATCGGTCTGCTTTAAGGGAATTATCGATTCACATCTCCTCGGTAATGGACAAGCTCAATTTGGTTCAGTTCGATGCGCTCACGGGATTGCTGAACAGGGACCCCTTTTTCGAAAAGTTGTTGCACAGGATTACCACTCAGCGGAAGAGAAGGAATGAGAGGGGATTTACCGTTGCTATCGTTATGTCGGATATCGACTATTTTAAGAATTTCAATGACCGGAACTCTCATATCGAGGGGAATAAACTCCTCAGAGAGCTGGGGGTGATTCTGAAAGACAGCGTTCGTGATGAGGACTTGGTGAGCCGGTACGGGGGTGAGGAGTTTATTTTCTATTTATCCAAGATTTCGAATGTGGAACAAGCCTGCCAATTTACTGAACGCGTAAGGAAGACGGTCGAGGGGCACTATTTTGCAAATCAAGAAGTTCAGCCCAACGGGAACTTAACAATGAGCTTTGGAGTGACCGTTCTTCCCGCAGAGGCGATCGAGCATTACGGAATGCTTCGTCCGGAGGACCTCAATCAGATCGTTGAAGAGGCGGATAAGGCACTGCTCGCCGCAAAGGGGTTCCAGGACTTCAAGGGCGATGATGGAGGGAGGGGAAACCGGATCTGCGTATTTGATCGGGAAAGGGGGGACGCGGATTTCGATCGGATATGGCTTTACGCTGAGGCTTAGAGGGCCATCTCGATCTCCGCCAAAGGGTACTGAAAAGGGGCCCCATCCACTGAGCGATGGGGCCCTTTTCTTGGTTTCGAGGGGCACCTGGAAAGCCCTTTTTGGGAAATCTCTGGAAAACCGGAAAAACGAAGTCTGAGCGCGAAATTATATAGTGCTGCAGTCGGTAAGGAAAAAGACGTTTGAGGTTAGAGGTTGGAGGCGGAAGGCAAAATTTCAAATGTCAAAGCTCAAATGGAGAGATCTCTGGGAGAACGAGTTTTTCTAAGAGCTCTTTGATATAATTGTTGGGATGACCAAGGTCATTGAATAAGGCCAAAGGAGAGGGAGAACGTGTCCATTGAGAAAATCAAAAGGCAGATCGAGGAGCTAGCGCCCGAGGAGAAACAGCAACTTCTGAGCGACGTTATTGCCAAATTTAGGGAGGAAGTCTTCAAAGAACCCCGGTGAGAGCTCGATCTACACCTCGCCCGGGAACATGGCGAGGAGATAGAGAAGAGGGCCAAGGGAAAAGGGGCAAACGCGATTTGGTATAAGGTTGTATGGTCCATGATCGGTAAGTAGATAATCGAGCCTTCTCACTTTTGCTTAATCAACGTGCTGCCTCCGCGGCCCTTTCTCCCGCGGGGTTGAAGAACAGTGCTACACAGCCATGTGTTATTGGGTATTGTTCCCTTCGGTGATCGCTTGAACTAAGACGATCTTCCTTCTTTTCCTCGGAGATCCCGTGATAACCAGAAAGGGGTGACGGGATTGAAAGAAATCCAAACCGACGTGCTGGCGATAGGCAGCGGAGTCGCTGGAGTTATGGCGGCCCTGAAAGCTGGTCGCATGGGATGCTCGGTGGTGCTGGCCAGTAAGGTCTCCATGAGGAGCGGAAATTCAGCGCTTGCCGGTGGAGGCTGGCTCGTCCCCTCGGAGGATTTCCCTCCTGATGAGTTTGTCAGGCTCGTTATAGAGACGGGAAAGAAGATCAACGATGCCAAGCTGGTCCAAACAATAGCCCAGAGAGCCGAGGCCACGATACGGGTATTGAAGGAGATGGGGATATCACTGGAGCGAAGGGGAAGAACGCATAGGTTTGTCGAAGTGGGCACTTCGAGGAGGGTTCCAGGTACTATCCTCATGGATGCGCTCCTGAAGCACATCAATGGTGAGCGGATAATGGCCCTGCCTTGGTTTTCCGTCACCGAATTGTTGGTCGTTGGGGGACGGGCTTCTGGAGCCATCGGGGTCTCAAAGGACGGGGATCGAGTGGTTATCGATGCAAAATCCATTGTCCTGGCCACGGGAGGCGGTGGGAGTATATACAAGCGCCACGATAACCATAGGAAAAACATGGGTGATGGCTATTGGCTTGCATTAGGGGTTGGGCTCCCCTTGCGGGATATGGAGTTCGTCCAGTGTTACCCCATCGGTTTGGCCGAACCCCACCTACCCCCTATGATTATCTATCCGCCGTTTCCAAAAGAGGCTCGGGCGATTGACTCGCAAGGAGAAGATCTCATCAAGAAACACGGCCTTCAGTTCGATTTGAACGAATCCATCATAGGGTATAGGGATCAATTCACCTTGGTGCTCTGCAGAGAACTTGAGGGGGGAAAGGTGTATATAGATTACACAGGGGTTCCGGAGGAGCAGTGGAGGAAACCTGCTCTGAGTCGGCTCGAAAGGATAAATCCCGAGTTCAAGAAAAGACCCTTTTCCGTCGCCCCCATCGTTCACTTCTTCATGGGCGGGGTGAAGATTGATGAGCATGCTCAGACGGCAATCCCTGGGCTTTTCGCCGCCGGTGAGGTGACCTCGGGTGTGCATGGGGCTAACAGGGTGGGCGGGAACGCTCTGACGGAATGTGCTGTCTTCGGCGATATAGCTGGCGAATCGGCGGCTCGCCATGCCATGGGGGTTCGCCGGGAGAAATCGAGAGAGGAGATGGTTGGCGGTAGGCTGCCATTGAAGGACAAGACGGGGAAAGCGAGGCTACTTCTCCGTGAGGTTCAAGACCTGACCTGGGCTCATGCTGGCCCCATACGAAATGCAAGATCGGTCCGGGAGGGATTATCCCGGGTTTCCGAAATGGAGGGGGAATTAGCGGAGCTCGAGGCGGCGGGAAGGTCTCTCGAGCTGCATGAGGTGAAGGGCAGCTTGTTGATATCGAAGGCCATTCTGAGGGCAAGCCTGGAGAGGGGGGAGAGCCGGGGGGCCTTTTACAGGGATGATTTTCCGGAAAGGGATGACCGCAATTGGCTCAAGCACATACTCCTGAGCCTCGATGAGGAAACTGGTGATTTTATCATCTCCCATGAGCCCATTGCAGGCTTTTGACGATGAAACAGGGTGATCGGCCCCGATTTCAACAGTTCCCTGCGTTTTCAATCCCTCGCGATTGTATTTCGTCCTGCTTTTGAGACGTCTCGAAAAAACTCGCTCTCCCAGAGATTTCTCCATTTAGACTTTGGCATTTGAACTTTGTCATTTGACATTTGAAATTTTGCCTTCCGCCTCCAACCTTCCCCCTCTAACCTCGCACGTTTTCTCCCTTTTGACTGCAACACCGCAGAACCGCAATTCGCTCAGAGCTCGGCTTTCCAGTTTTGGTCCTTAGATTAGGCGGTCGATTTTGATCTTTGACCGACCTTAACAAATCCTCCTCCTGATAGGTAATTTCAGTGGCCTTTCCCAAAATCCACCGTCTCATTTAGGTATCAAGACTGAAATCAGCAGGTTATGGAATATTCCTGATCACCAGCAAGGTATTAGATGCAAGGCGCCGAGGAGCGACGACTGAGGCGTATGGAGGAATACGCCGCAAGGAGGAACGATCGAAGGCAACGCCGCCCTTCGGTTTTCTCAGGGCCATAAGCCTGTCGAACGGCAGATGATGCCTTGATGGTGGATCAGGGTTTCCAAGCCCTGTTAAATGGGATATATTGTTCCCATTCCCTTGGAGGGGAACGGTATGCGGGTGGACATACAGTTTATTCCTCGGCATGTGTCGGCCAAGGAGGCCGAGGGAAAGGCCTTCGTAGTCATCGATGCGTTGAGGGCATCGACCACCATCGTTGAAGCCCTATCCAATGGATGTGCCGAGGTGATCCCCGTTGTGACCGTGAATGGGACCTTCAATCTGGCGGAAAAATTTCCCAGGGAGGACACGTTGATCGGGGGAGAACGGGGCGGACGGAAGGTGAAAGGGTTCGATCTGGGTAATTCCCCGCGAGAGTATGCCCGGGATGTCGTTTGGGGGAAAAGGCTCATCTTGACGACAACCGATGGCACCAAGGCCTTCCACATGGTAGCAGCTAGCCAACACGTCCTCGTGGGCGCCTTCACCAACGCCCACGCCGTAGCCCAACGATGTATGACCTTAAGAGCCGATCCGGTGATGGTGGCGGCGGGCAAGAGGGGGAAATTTTCCCTGGAAGATGTGGTATGTGCGGGAATGATGATTGATCTCTTGGAGAGACGGGGAGTTGACTTAACGGATGGCGCCCGGGCTGCATCCATCCTCTATAGGTCGTTCAATGGCGACCTTCTCGGGATGGCAAGGATATCTGAGCACGGCCGTAGCTTGGTACGATTGGGATTTGAGGAGGACCTGAGTTTCTGCGTTCAAACCAATATTTCCTTGTTGGTACCCGTTTTCAGGGACGGGTCCATCAGATTGGAATGAAGGAAAACGGGATGGCTAAAGCCAAGGTTTCCATCGTGAGATGTCTGGATTATTCGGATCAATCGGTGCTGCCGGCGGTGAGGGGAGCCGTTGATCTCCTGGGAGGGATGGATGCCTTCATCAAGCGAGGGGATAGGGTTCTGCTCAAGCCCAACCTCCTCGTGGCAAGGGCTCCGGAAAAGGCCGTGACGACCCATCCCACCGTGGTGAAAGCCGTCATTCAACTGGTGCGGGATGCCGGGGGTATCCCCATGGTGGGAGATAGCCCCTCAATAGGGAGTCTCGTGAAGGTGGCATCCAAAGCTGGAATTTACGATGTCGCTCGGGAGATGAATTGCAGGTTGGTGGACTTTGGGGATGCCGTGCAGGTACGAGGGGCTCATCAAGGGATCTTCACGAAGACGGAGGTGGCCAGGGCCGTTATGGACTCAGATCTTGTGATCAATCTCCCCAAGTTAAAAACCCATGGTATGACCACCATGACCTTATCGGTGAAAAACGTATTCGGGTGTATTCCGGGGACGAAGAAAATCCAGTGGCATTTGAGGGCAGGGGTTAACCGGCACTATTTCGCCCAAATGCTCGTGGAGCTCTATGGGATTATCAGACCAGGGCTGAATGTGGTCGACGCAGTGGTGGGTATGGAAGGGGAGGGTCCCAATGCCGGTAATCCGCGGAAAATCGGGTTGATCTTCGCAGGCTCGGACGGGATTGCCGTCGATTCGACCATCTGCCGGGCCATGGGCCTCTCTCCCCGAGACGTCCTGACCAACCGAATCGGATCAGGCTTGGGGTTGGGAGTAAGTCAGCTAAAGGATATCGAGATCGTGGGCGAGGAACTCGACGAGGTGCAGGTGAGGGGTTTTCGTCTTCCAAGGAGCATGGAGCCTCAATGGGGCCTTCCGGGGCCATTGAGATGGTTGTTGCGAAACTGGCTAACGGCGAAGCCTTATGTCAGGAGGGATCTGTGCAAGCTCTGCGAAATATGCGTAAAGGGTTGCCCGCCGGGAGCTCTGGCCAAGGTGAATGAGAGAATCGATGTCGACTATTCCAAATGCATCCGGTGCTTCTGTTGTTCCGAGTTCTGTCCGGAACAAGCCATTGATGTACGGAAGGGATGGCCCCTGAGGTTATTTGGAAAGTCATCATAATGGTGCTGCCGTGCTGCAGTCATGTGGTCAGGGAAAGGCAAAGAGGTTTGAGGTTAGAGGCGGAAGGCGAAATGTCAAATAACAAATGACAATGAGTTGGTTGGTTGTATTAGTTTGATTGGTTTTATTGGCTAAAAATGGAAAGTTCAAATGTTAAAATCCACATTTCAAATTAAGTTCAAATGACAAGTGATGGGGTCCGAAACACGAACACGATCCTCTAAGGCGGTCAGCCGTCGGCGGTCTTCGGTCGTAATGATCACGGACACGCTTCACGAGCACGGACATGACCTCTGTTGACCGTCATCGGTCCGGTCTTTCCGTTCCGCGGTCTTCCGTCGTCGGTCAGCGGTCTGGTTTTCATGGTCTGTCGTCCGCCGTCTTCGGTCCTAATAGGCAGGGGATGAGAAGCATCAAACTGACCATCGAATACGACGGAACCGCGTATCACGGCTGGCAAGTTCAGCCCAATGCAAGGACTGTTCAGGGGGTCATAGAGACGAAGCTCGCGCAGATTACGGGAGAACGGGTAAAATTGATTGCATCGAGCCGAACTGATAGCGGTGTTCATGCCCTGGGACAGGTGGCCAATTTCAAGACCAGCAGTTCCCTTGATGCTCGTTCATTTCTAAGGGCCCTCAATGGCCTTCTCCCTGAGGATATTCGAGTTAAAGACTGTGAGGAAGTCGATGAAGGCTTCCATGCGCGATTTAGCGCGAAGCGAAAGCTTTACGAGTATAGGATCCTAAACGGGGAGGTGCATTCTTCCTTTTATCGGCATTTCTCATGGTTCATTCCGGGAAAATTGGATTTGGCAAGGATGAGGGAAGCCGCCATGAAGCTGGTAGGTCGTCACGATTTTTCCTCATTCTGTTCAGCTGGTTCGATGCACAAAACCACTGCACGGGAGATCTACGGGATACAGGTGGGCCGAAGGAGCGGTTTCGTCGTTATACGGATCGAGGCCAACGCGTTTTTGAAGCAAATGGTACGAAATATTGTGGGAACCCTCGTTGATGTGGGAAGGCGGAAGTTAACGCCGTCCGAATTTGGCGCCATTCTGGAAGCCCGGGACAGGCGCAAGGCCGGAATGGCCGCTCCTGCCAAAGGGCTCTTTTTAGTCAAGATTCACTACTGAACGGGTTTAGGAAGTATCTTCCTCCTCATCTTGGCGGGATCGTTCTATTCGAGCCCTGTGCTCCAGCCAATCCCTTCTTTGATCGGAAACTCTATACTTCTCATGTTCCCGTTGACAGGCGATGCAGTATCGCGTAAAGGGCATCACCTCAAGACGCCGGGGGTCGATTTCCTGTCCACATTCCTCGCAGTACCCATAGATATCTTTTTCCAACTTGTCCAAGGCCTGCCGGATATCCTTCAAGGTTTCGGAATACATAGTCAAGATCCCGAAATCCACGTCGCGAAATTCCTCGGCTGAGGAGAGATCACCCTCGTCCAGCGTAGGTCCAAATTTGGCCTTGATGTCTTCCGCGACTTTTTCCCCGATCTCTTGGGCTATCCTCTTCTCGAGCTCCTTCTGTTTACCCAGGAGCATTTTTTTGAGGTTCTCTTTTCGCCTCTTTTTTGTCTCACCGCTTCTTGGCATAGAGACCCGCAATTTGGCGGCACGGCCAAATGGCTAGCCGGTTTTCTCGTCCTCGTTAAGGGTCCTCCCTGTAGAGCCCTTTCTCCATTAAAATACCATGTACCGCGCGAATATTAACCTCAAATGGAGGAGGATTCCCCCGGGGTCACGCGGAGCTCGGCAACGCCTTCGGCGATCCCAACCGGTTCTGCGAAACGCCTCAGCATCTCCCGGGCTTCGGAATCCTCGAACTGCTGGACCGGTGACTTAAAGAGATAAGCACTGGCCTCGATGATGGGGCCGGAAAGCCCTCGATCCAATGCCACCTTGGCCGCCCGCACTGCATCCACGATTACCCCCGCGGAGTTTGGCGAATCCTCCACCGAGAGCCGGACCTCGATATTCATCGGCACGCCACCGAATTGCTCCGCCTCGATCCTCAGAAAGCAGAGCTTATTGTCCTTCAACCAGGGGACGTAATCGCTAGGGCCAATGTAGAGGTTTTGCGGATCGAATTCCTCCCTCNGCATCTGGCTGAGGACCGATTGGGTCTTGCTAATCCTTTTGCTCTTCAGGCGCATACGGTCCAACATGTTGAGGAAATCGGTATTTCCCCCCACGTTGAGCTGATAAGACCGCTTTAGGGGCTGTCCCCTGTCCTCGAAAAGCCTGGTCAGCACCCTGTGGATAATGGTGGCGCCCACCTGGGACTTTACGTCATCGCCGAGGACGGGAAGCCCGGCCTTTTTGAAGCGATCTCCGTAGATCTTTGACACGAATACCGGCATGGCATTTACAAGGGCACATCCAGCCTCAAGACAACAATCTGCATAGAAAAGGGTATTCTCCTCGCTTCCNACGGGAAGATAATTGACTACCACNTCGNCGCGCTTTCCCCGAAGACTTCGGACAATAGCGCGCCTTGCCTCTGACTTGCTGGAGTANATATTCGCCCTGGGCTTAAAACGGGCCGATTCTGGGAATTGATCGTTATGCACTGGGATGCTGTCGATCACATACCCCATCTCAACGGGNCAATCCAAGAAGGGAATGGCCTTCTGAAAGACGGCCGTGCAGTTTGGCTCGGCAAAGATTGCCTCCGATAGGTCGCGGCTAACCTTTCTCTCGTCCACGTCGAAGGCGGCGACAAATTGAATATCGCAGGCCCGATAGCCGCCGAATTCCTTGGTGATCAGGCCCGGAATGTCTGCATCGCGGTCATCGTAATAGAAGCGCCCCTGCACAAGGGAACTGGCACAGTTACCCACGCCGATGATACCAGTTCTAATCTCTTGCATAGTGGAGAATCACCTCCTTTGTTACCCCCAATCAATCGGCGGAAATCGGCTTCGATTCTTTCCGAAGTTGAGGAGGAAAGATCTTCCGATATCAGATGCGATCCAGTAACAGTATCTTCAGCCCCAAACTTCGGGACGGGATTGATGCGGAAGCAAAGGGGATAAAAAAACCATCGATTCTCCCGATGGTTTTCCATTCACCCAACATTGTCAAAAAAATCAGCCTGGTCTCTTTCGCAACACCACCGGAAGAAATCTACGAATTGCAACAGATCCCCATCACCTGTATAACAAAAAACAGGCGTAGTATAATTATTTCCCTTCCCATTGTCAATATCCAAACGGCCTCTTTCGGAAAAGGTCAGTACTTGACGGGGAGGGTGTTTCTCAAATCGGGAGGAGATCGTATTTCCTCGATCCCAGGCCGATCTCCTCCGCATATTCCAGTTGGATCTCCCAGTCAATGTCCGGATAGATGGCGCGGAATTTATCCTCTCCTGGCCCAAAATGGGCCTCCAGCCGAGACCCCTTATTACCCGGCTGTTTGTTGACCAGATCGATGGAGGCCTGGTCGATGGCCACGGGATCGGACGAGGAGAGAATTCCAACGTCCCCGACGATTGGGGCGTCTGAATGACCGAAACAATCACAATCGGGACTCACCTGGGTCAGAAAGTTGAGGAAGATCGACTTTTCCCGCTTTCCCACCAATGCCCCATAGGCATATTCCGCCATTTTCTTCTGGAAGAGGACCGTATTACTATCCCACTGGACGCGGATGGCACCCTCTGGGCAGACCGATAAGCACTCGCCACATCCCACGCACCGCTGAGGATCGATACGGGCCTTCCCGTTGAGCATGGAGATGGCCCTGGGGGCGCACCACCCTGTGCAGGTTTCGCATCCAGTGCAACGGGCCTTCTTCACCTTCGGAGCCACCCTCGAATGTTGCTTAAGTTTTCCCTCCCGGCTGGAACACCCCATGGCGAGATTTTTTAAGGCACCTGCAAACCCCGAGAGCCCGTGGCCTGTAATATGGGCAGCCCCAATTATGGAGTCAGCGATAAAGATATCGTGGGCAATGCTCACCTCAGGGTATATGGGTTTATCGATCCTTACCATAACGGAGGCAGTTCCGCGAATCCCCCCGGCGATAATAATAGGCGCATCGACTACGGAGTATTCAAACCCGTTTCGAATGGCCGTGGTAACATGGGAGATGGATTCTGCCCGGGTACCGGGGTAGAGCGTGTTGGTATCGGTGAGAAAAGGCTTTCCCTCGCACGCCCTCACCGTATCCACGATCCTCCGAATAAAGATAGGCCTGACGAAGCCGGTGTTCCCCCTCTCCCCGAAGTGGAGTTTTATGGCCACAAGATCATTGGGCTTGATCTTGCGGCCGATTTCCACCCCCCGCAAAAGCGCACCCACCTTTTCTAAAACCGTCCTTTTGGCATCACCTCGAAGGTCGGAGAAAAAGACGGGGCTCCTCTTCATGACGCCTCCTTACTGGAGTTGAGATTAGGCCTGGAGTGTAGTGGAATTTGGGGTTGATGTCAATCATTGGGATGTCTTCCTGCTTGCCAGGGTTTGGAGTTCGGGGTTGACTTTTGCAGGGGAAAAAAGTAATTATAAACTTGACCGATCCGGGAATTACTTTCGATAGAGTTCCCCTCCATTTCCGCACAAAGGAGCATATATGAAGAAACTTGGGGTGAATGAGATTAGGAATATCGGGCTATTCGGTCATGGAGGAGATGGAAAGACTTCGCTCGCTGAAGCCATCTTGTTCGATACGGGAGCAAATAATCGCCTGGGGAGTGTTGACGAAGGGACCTCCGTGATGGATTACGAGCAGGAGGAGATCAATCGCAGAATCACCATCAGCTCATCACTTGCCCATGCGGAGTGGAATAACCATAAAGTAAACATCATCGATACCCCGGGATACGCCAATTTCATCGCCGAAGCACGGGCATGCATGAGGGTGGTGGATGGTGCCGTTATCGTCGTTGGGGCCAATTCGGGGGTGAAAGTTCAAACTGAAGCGGTCTGGGGATATGCCG
>JGI2171J19970_10001921_pt1 | contig 11463 bp, 15 predicted proteins | sample DeeMarSWOR324_28_FD_19970 | JGI IMG/M metagenome (IMG submission 19970) | reverse complement strand
AACAGGATAGAATCTAATAAGAACTTGATTATCTGTATCTCTTCCCACAATGGAGAAATAATTAGGAAGATTTACTGGACTNACCCCACTAAAATTTGGCCAATAATCTTCTGCCAAATTGTGGGGGAGGGGCTCTATCTTTTTGCTCTCTTCAGTATCAATGACGAGATCGATAGAGCCCTCATCCAAACCAAGTGGCAACGCATAGTCAGCTTTAAAAGCCAAATAACTAGAAGTAGAAACCGCCTCACTTACAGGACCTTCAATAGTCATAGATGTGGAACTTGTAACATCAAGAATTCTATACGTGGAATCTCCAAGATCCTCTACTTGTAAATACCAGCCTTCCATAGCAGCACTAAAATCAGTCCCCACTCCTGTAACCTGTGAACCAGAAATTGATATTGTGCCCGTGGATTTAGTGGCAGAAGTATTGATAATAGATTCTTTTCGCATCCAGCCCCAATTATGGCGGCGACAAATATCTTGATAACTACGATTCAATTCATCATCAACAAGTTGTTGAATTTCTGTATCTTCATTATCGTCAGGTCCGTAAGCTTTACGGATGATTCTAGTTCTCATTTGACTCAGCGACCTTACGGCCATGTGACTCTTCCTCTTTTCTCTTAATTATTTTATTTCCTTTTCGGATAAGAACTTGAGATCTAAATTCTAGATTATCATAAATAATGTTCTCATCCTCATATTTAAATAAATCCCAAGAATCAATGGGACCATATTCTTTGATCTGTGTAGTCAAAGGGCGTCCCCATTTTTTTAAAACTTTGGGACTATCTGTCTTCACTTCAACAATTCCATAAAATTCTACAATCGGATGCGTACAATTTTCCTGTCCAATAGTCTGTACAGATCCATCAGTGAAATATTTTTTTCGCATGACAGGACGACCTTCATCATCAAATTTCTTCAAAAAACAATGTTTTTTTACATATTTCTTTCCAAGATATGAAAAGATTTCATTTGGTTTAATAATAGTAGAATCTACATCTTTTCCTTTAGTTTCTTTTTTATCTTTATTATCCGTCATGATTTAATTTCCTTTCCGTCAAAAATTTGGGGAGAAGGCCCCTTTCGGGGCCCCTTCCCTTTTAAATTACATAAGACCCATCAAATGCACAGTGGCTGCAACACCAGCTGTTGCTTGAGAGTCAACGACTTTCCCAATAACTCGGGCAGCCGCCGTGGCAGTCATAGCTGTAATAGCTAAATCTGCCCCAAGTCCAGCAGTTGAACTGGACGGAACGAGAAGATTCCCCGCCGTCGCATTAGCGCTCATCTTAAGTTCGCATTCACCTGCAACCTGGATGAATCCATAAGCTGAAGAAGTAATAGAGCTGATTCCGACTCCACAGGCAGAACCCGTCGTGTCACAAATCTCAACACTATAACCATTACCTTCGCTTAAATCAATCTGAACAAGCTTATTAGCAACAACATCGCCGTTGACTGCTTTAACAAGCTTATAAGCTTTTCCGCCGCTTGCATCGTCGAAAAAGACTTTTCCAAGTAGCCCGTCGCCGAACACACGTTCAGAAGAGGCTACTACGTCTGTGAAAGACCGAAGAGGTCGAATAATATTAGCAGACATTTTTTAGCCTCCTTAGGTTGATGTAATACCATACAGCTGGGCGCTGCTACGTCGCTCTTTTGCAACGTGCGCAAGATATGTCTTGTACACCCAAACGCTGATGTCTTTATTCGCAGGAGCAACTTTTTCATCAAGTGCAAATTTTGCGCCTTCACCGAGGATCAGTTTAATCTTATCGGTGTTAACGAAATAAAGATGACCGGTTGAACATTGGCCGTCAAAAACAATTGAGGATCCTTTAAAAGGAATATGGTCAAATCCCCAATCAGGATTTGGACGATTTCCATCCAATGATCGAGCGGCCATAAGAGCTTGCTCAATTGCTCCATACAGAAAGGAACTGGTCAAAATAAGATCCGGTGCCTTACCCATCGGAGAAGCAGCTCTCATGATGTTATTCATATAAACAAAACCATTACCATTAATGGTTGTTCCAAACGTAGCAGTCGTAGCTTTTTGATTCCTCCACCAACTATGCGTTGAAGAGTTAATACCGCCGACCGTATTGTTTGAAGAAGCAATAAGATCTGGAAGACCAAGAATCTTCTTACCACTCTGTGCGGCAAAAAGATCAGTGGTCAGTTTATAAGCAATACTTTCTTTAAGTTGCTGCACTTTATAATCAAGAAGATCAACGATCTTCTCTTTGTCCGAACCGTTCTTAAAAAGATCGATATTCGGAATTACAATTGAACCCGCGTACTGACGCCATTCATATGTGGAATGCGACAGACCATCCTGCTCGGACAAGTCAATATCATCATCCCGCTCATAAGCTTTAAATGTGTCATTATCATCATAGATGACTGGAAAGGCGAGTTCTCGTCCACCGCGGACTTCAACACTGCGTTGCTTCATCGCGGCCAGCGCATTCGTCTGGTCGAGAATAGTAGATTGCAGCATTTTGTCATATCGTCTTAGAGTCGCGGCGATTAGATCATTCGCAAAATTAGAATTTGGTACCGCCATTTTCCGTTATACTCCTTTTTTATGCTTCTTAGCCTTGCGGATTTCTTGTTCCGCTAGCTTCCAAGCTTCTCGAAGAGTTTTAGGCTCAGTCTGATCCACAGTATTAGGAGCAGAATCTGTCTCTAAACTCTCCGACTCCTTTTTCTTTAATTCACTAAGAGCTTGCTTTTTTCCAACTTCTCTTTGTCTTTCCCACGTTGAAATCAAATAAATATCTTCGATTGTTTTACCACGAGCCCTCTCAGGATTTGCATGCGACCAAGCGACAAGATCATTTAACACTCCATCATCCACTCCATATGTTGATTTCACTGAATTCCATTGCTGTGTTAAATATTCCTGTTGTGCTCTAGCCGTGTATGCTTCTTTGAGTTTCTCATTTTCGGCTTTCAATGAAGACATCTTATTCTCAATCATCGCGTTAAACGCCTCTTCCAAAGGCTCAAGCTGTTTTGGATCAGCGTCTGGAAAATAGTCTTTAAGAGATGTTTTGGGCACGTTAGTTTGTACTGGTTGGCCTTGTTGGCCAAGGCGGCTAACGATTTGCTGGAATTTAGATTCGTATTCTTTCCTAAACTCTGATTCCATAGTTCTTTCTTTATCGGAGAGAGCCTGCATCCTTTTTGTATAGGATGATTGAAATCCTCGAATCCTTTTTAATTCCTCCTCACTCTTAGCATCTTCTGGTGTTCGAAGATCCTCTGGAAGAGATTCCTCTTCCTTTGGAACTTCCTTTTTTTCCTCTGGGGAGGGCTCTTCTTTTGGAGCTGTTTCCTCAGTAGGACTTTCGTTATTCTCACTAACTTCATCTGAGCTGGAGAAGTCTTCGCCGATGAATTCCACATCATCTGCTGATTGTGGAAGGTCAGCGTAAGCCTGATTCGCAGCCTCATAAAGTGTAGTAGGTTCTTTTTGATCCGTCATAATTTTATTCTCCTTGTTCGTCCGTCGCTGTTATTTTTATCTTAGCATCATCAGCAGCACTTAGCCACTTAGGACGCTCTACCTTTTTTCTTTTAGCTGTATTTATTAAATCAGCTTTTCTTGGTCCACATTCCGTATCTACAATTCCTTCTTTTCTCATTTGAGTCTTCATTTCAGAATAACTTCCCTGAAATGGTTTCTTAAAAAGAAACGGAAGGTCAAATACTTTTGTAGAAAGAGAAGAAATAAGAACTGGAATTTTCTTTGCTGGCCCTATTAAACATCTGTCGCATCTCACCCAGCGTTTATTGTGATCCCTAAGTTCAAAGATTCTATCTTGAATCTTTCCACAGAGATAGCATTTAAAACTATAAAGAGGAATCTTATTTATCCTCCGTATTTACTTTAATAATACTATGTCCTGCTAGATCCAATCTAACACGAGTATTAGCTGGATAATATTCCCGAGCTATCTGATTAAAATAAGCCTCGGCCTGCTGCTGAAGTCCTCTCATTTCCCTATCAAGCATTCCCATTTTCAATGTAAAATTCTCTAGCTTTGTAAAATGCTCATCTTTAAGAATTTTTCTTTCATCTCCTGTTGAAATCTCATCTGCTACTTGAAAAGTTTTTTCTACTTTCTCTTTTTGAACATCAGCTAAAGATTTTCCATCAAGCGTAACCTCTCCATCTGAATTCATTGTTCGCTTATCTTCCACCTTAACTTCTTCTTTTTTTGCTGTCTTTTCCGTCATTTTAATTACCTCTTAATTTATGTTTGTTTTGTTAACACCGCAGTAAACCAATCTGACCCGTTACACATAACGAGATGATGGGCCGTTGCGCTGTCACTATATATTCCGTAAAAACCGCCTCCCGCGGTAGCTTGCGCAAAACCAAAGGAGCTGGTAAGTTGTGCTGAACTTGGAGCGGCATTAGCGCTAACAAACATTGATTGAACACCAAGAGTGGTGGCTGCCATTCTACCATTTACGTCACAATTACCACTGCAATCAATAGAACCAATTGCTGCTGCTCCTGTGATATCTAATGTATTAGCAGAAGCATTGCCACTTACTTGCAAACTGCCTAAAGCTGAATTAGCACTAACATCAAGAGATCCAACATTACATGCTCCAGCAACATCTAAATCCCCATTAGGAATTGTAACATCTCTAGCTCTTGTAATATAGAGGCCAGGATTAGCCGCATCTGGATCAAATCCAGGGCAAATAACAAATCGATCTCCGTTACCTGCATCTATTCCTACGGCCCAATTTGTAGTGGCTTCACTAGTAAAACGCACATGCGGATTGCTATCCCCAGCCGTCCCATATAACCAAAGTCTAACATCACTATTAGCAGTCATAGAAGTATTTTCAATTTTAATAGCAACATTAGATCCGGACACAGCCCGGCTCACCGTGAGGTCGCCATTAGGGATCTTAACATTATCAGAAGTAGTAATAACAAGAGCAGCACTAGCTGTTCCAAGCCCTGCCCCAGAATTAATACAATAAGCATTTCCATTATTATTTGGAATTCCTTGAACCCAATAAGCACTTTTATTATAACATCTAAATTCTGGATCTCCATTTGATTCAGTAACTACTTCTATCTGAGCATTAGAAGCAGTAGAAGAAGAAGAGTTATAAACTTGTATTTTAATATCTGCTCCTGCATTACTTCGAGTATATTGTACATCTCCTCCTTGTATGTATACACTAGCACTAGTATAAAGAGCACCTTTAATTTTTAAACTTCCATCAATATCAGCATTACCGCTAGTATATAAACTTCCTGCACTACATTGAAGGCCAATATTAGCATTTCCACTAACTGTTAAAGAACCAAGACTCGATCCAGCGCTAACATCTAAGGAACCAACAGATAAAGCACCGGCGATATCTGCACTAGCCGTACAACTAATTGCTCCATTAATTTCTAATCTATTATCGCTTGTATCAAATCTAAATTCTTCAGTACCTTCGCGCTCAAAAATGAAGTCATCACCATCAACATATATACGCCAATCATCATCCCCAGGCGTAGTATCTGTGAAATTAATTTCTGAAACAGCAGCAGATATTGTTATCTCATTCACGGTCGTTGATGTCGCACCGTACTCGTTCAAAAAATTGCGCATATTTTATTCTCCCTAGCTTATAAGTTCACTGGCTAAGCCATGACTTAAAATTGGAGCAACCGCAATAGTAGCAGTTCCTGCATCAGTTCTAGCATAAATAGCTCCAGATAAATTAATAGCTAATCCACTTTGTGCTCCCACAATAATAATAGCTCCTGGTGATGTAGAAGAATCTGCGGTCATGTTGGTATCTCCTAACATAACCATTGTAGAGCCAGTATTACTCATCACTCGAACAAAAATTCCTACAGGCGCACTTGTTGAACCAATAAGTTCTACATTACCACCGGAGGTGGCAACAACTTTTTTGGCCTGTCCAAGTGTCCCGGCGGTTAAGTAGTCAGGGGTGAACCCAAGTGCCTTTGCCATTATTTAATCTCCTTACAAAATTGTTTCTTTGCCTAACAATAAAAGAGTAAGAGCCCCGCTAGCTGTACAAAAAGCAGCAACATTGCTAATTGAAGTAAGGGGAATTCCGCTCTCATCTCCAAACTGTATATGTAATTCTCTATTTGCTGTAACCACTCTATTCCAAAGAATAGCTGTAGTTTGATCATAAGTAGTTCCATCACCATCCACACACAATTGAATTGTTGCATTTCCTGTAGTAGTATTAAAAATAAATATTTCACTGATAAGAGATTGTTTTCCTCCATCAGGTGAATACTTGGAAGCAAGAGACCCACTCACTCTATTATGATATAATATTTTCTTTTTTAAAGCCATTTTCTACCACTTAAACCAATTATCTTCTTTCCTACTATTAAGTCTTCTTTTCTTATCTTTATCAAATATATATATTTTTACATAATTTTCATCATTTCCCACAGAAGTAATGGAAGCCATAAAAAATTTCTTATTTTCTGGAAGCTCTCTAAGCACCTCAGCAGCCTCTTCTCTTCTTACGATTTGAACAGTAGGCCAATCACTATCATATCTATAGAAAGAAATATTCATAAAAATCTTTTTAATTAAATCTAAAATCTTCGTCGTCATCTTCTTCATGATCGCTAAATACGCTATCGTCCCAATCTTTCCACATAACTATTTCCCCTCATTAGTAAATGGACTTGTCAATTGACTTGTCGCAGAAGGAGGATTGGGAGTATTTTGTACTTGAGTGGAGAGAATTCCTTGTGGTTCCACAGGAGCTTGCTGCTGTATAAGATTAGACAAATTCTTCCATCCAAATGTTTTCGCAATTCTCTTCACTATCTCCAAATGATTTACTTGTGGTAATTGAGCAGTCATATTTAAGAACTGAATAAGTTGCTGACGCTCCACTTCACGATTTTGCCTCACCATTGATCCAGCTTCCACTGTAAAATCAAATTCTCCTTTAAGATCTTCTTTTCTAAATTTAAATGGCTGAAACTTATCTTCACCAGCAATCATAATAACTTTCTCATCGCTAAGTTTATTAGCCATAATTTGAATCATTTTCTTTGTCATGCGCCCCGAAAAATCTTCTGTAACTGTGCGCATATCTTCCAGGCGGAATTGTTCTGCAGTATTCATACTCTGAATCTCTGTAGCTGATGTCCTTCCACCAGCAGGCATCCCAAAACGATGGGGAGGCGACCCTGCCACCATCATCATATCACCGCGCGAAATATCTCCCATAGCAAATAATTCTTGAGGAAGAACAGCATGATCAAGAGCTTTAATATCTTCTGGACGTCCATTCACTCTAACAACTGCTCCATCTACCCCACGTTGAATTTTTTCAATATCTTCATTTTTCATTGCCGATTCAGTAGATACTGCATAAATTCTAGCACATTTTTTAGCATGATTAGCTTGTAAAGTACGGACACGATTAAGGGTAATTTGTTGATCACGAAGCAATTCAACAAGCGATAGCCCTTCTACGCGGTCCGGTAATGGATGGTAAACAAGCATCCCATAATGTGTACCTTCCAGATCCTTATAAGGATACGGAATAACACGAAGTGGTTCTTCTACACCATCAGCTAATGTAATTAAAAGATTTCGTTCTCGATCATGGATTTCATAAAGAACAGCATACTTATCTGGATCTTGCTCAATTACATGCGCCCCATCATCTCCAAAAAGAACATCTTGCATACCATATGTAGAAGGATTAATATCTTTTGCTATTTTTTGATCATATGCTTTATTATTAATAACTTCCTCTATTGGTCTAATTAACTTCTCCCCCACCCATCTAGCGCTATCAAGTGTACGGGCTTGCGGATCCCACATAAAGAAATAAGGACTAACACGATGCATGAAAGGACTATCTGTTTGTAAGTATTCACTTACATCAAAATTCTTCTCTCCCCCAGGGCTTTCAGAATCAAACTTTTTATTTCGAGATCGAAACTTTGTGTTCCAGCCAGTCTTCATTACTCCAAAACCATATATGAAAGTATCTCTTACAACTTTCTTTAACTCCTCTTTAATATTGAGTTCACGCCAATAATAATTAGAAACAACTTCTGTTAATTGCGTAATATTAACTGAAGTTTCCTTTCTTGGTCTTAAAACTATATCTGGATCTGAAAGTATAAGAGAAGGAACAAATCCATTGATAATAGAATAGATAAGCTTAACATCATAGAAAAGATCTGCCTCAAGACTTCCACGTTCTGCAAAATATGTTCCTTGATATAAATCAAACCATTCCCGCATAAGTCTATAACGCGGTTCCATGAACGCATCAAAACTTTCAATACGGGCCTTTGTAAGTTCAATAAGATTTCTTTGATTAGCCATTTCTAGTCCTTACTATTGAAACCTATAAGGAAATGTTTCCCTTACCCAATCTGATTCAGCAAATTTATTTCTAGAGATTTTATCTAAATCTTTAAACTTAATTGTACAATCTATTTTCTTTGGCCTACTATCTTCGACAGCTAATATAACTGGAGCATAACGTGTTCCCCAGAGAGCGAGGGCCATGGCCATTACAGTATCGTCATGGCTCATGGTCCCCCGCATCCTGCCCCGTTTGTCCTGGGTGAATTTGCTCATTTCTTCAAGCAATTCTATTGAATTCACTTTAATTAATTTTTCTCTAAACAATTCTACAAAATGAGAAATGATCATAGGCTTTGATCTTGAAGTGGTTAAAAATCCGATACGTTCTTTTCTATCAAGCCCGGTTTCCGCATAATCACGTTCTTTATACAAGAAGGGATAATGAAGATCCCTGATCTTAGATATTACGGCAAGACCGTGGTTATTTCCTTCGGGAACGAGATAAGCATCGTTATAATGGCGAGCGAGAAGAACAGCAATATGAGCAATGCGATCCCACTCCACTCGTCCACGCCATTGAAAAACTTGCTCTTTTGTAAACGCATCCACGCCGCATATAACCGTGTAGTCTCTATCCAACTTTTGGTCTTCGATTCCAAGGGCTGGATCAATCCCAATCGAGTAAACATGACCTTCTTTTGGCCACTTGTAGATTTCGAGTTCTCCATTGTCTTTCTCCTCCAATTCTTCCTTTAAATATTGACAGATCCAATAAATTCAATCGGGCTTAAGGTATTCCTCATTTCTTTAAGAATAACTGGATTAAAGACTGGATGACCACTATATTGAAAAGCTTCATCTACAGTGGAGGGGTATTCTTGCATAAATTTTTCTTCGCTATCCCCGCATTGGTTTGCGATGGTATAGCGCCTCCAACGTAGCTGAGCATAATCAAGTTTAAATTTTTTCTTTATTTCTTTTTCTTTATCTGTAAGATCGAATTCAAGATCTTCGCCTAATCGATATTGTGGATCTGTGTACCAAGGAAGGAATATGATTTCATATTCCGACTCATTAGCTTGCGCACGTCTAACTTCCTCGTAAAACATATTATCCAAACCATTAGCTGTAGATTCTAATATAACATAGGTTTCATTATGAAGAGGAACTGTTTGCTTTAGAGAAAGCATAGCTTTTTCCGCCTGGTTTGGGTAGAAGGCACATTCCGACATGTGTACCATTTGGAAAGTACGGCTCCTACCCAAACTTTCGTTTGAAGCTGTATCTACTTCAATGCTAGAATTAAGTTTATCAAAATATATTTCTTTCTTTGTTCTGTATTTCTTTGGAGGCTTTAACTCCCCAGGAAGGTTATCATAGAAGATTTGACTTTTATTAAGAAGCCCCTGAGCATCCTTGATTTCATCTGCTACAATAAGACTAGACCTATGTTTCTTAGTAAGAGTTTTCCAAAAGAAATAAGCAGCAATAAATGTAGACATTCCTAACTGACGAGCCTTAACGATAATAATACGTACAGGCTTTTTAACCTTTTCTTGGCGTCTAATAAGCATAAGAAGTTTCTCTTGAGCTTTATTTAAAACCAATGGAACAAGCTCCCCTTGTTTATTAACTATCCGTAAACAAGCAGCAGAGAAATATCTAAAGTCATGACTAAGACGATCTAATACCTTAGCACTATCTTTATCTACTTCTATTAACTTATTATTCTCTAGTATCACTATAACCTTTCGAAGCCCATGAAGATTTACCCGGTTTAAGGATAAAATGCGGGGCAGATATTGTCCTTTCAGTTTCTTTTCCGCATTTGCGGCACTTTATTTGCCCATCAAAATTTATGGGATGACATACCTCTTGTCTATCCCCGCATTTTTTACAAATATACTCGTACGTAAGCATGTATTATATCCTTTTTGAGTAAAAGGGGTTACAGATAAGCAAAATTATACCCCTCAGACGTCCATATTTGCCCTGTGCTGCGTTTTTAGAGAAAAAATGATAAAACCCCCATCCTTTCTATTAAAATCGATTATAAGGCAAATATGGCGTTTTTAGCCTCTTTTCCTTTTACGGCCTCTTGCTGCCATCTTAGCAAATCGTTTACGTCCATATTTCTTACGTCCTATTGCTGCAGCAACAGCCTGCGGATCTCTTGCTCCGCCTGCTTTTGCAGCCCTAGCAACAGCAGCAAAACGTTTACCTGAACCAAGTTTTGCTGTTTTCTGAACTTTCTTTTGAGCCATACGAGCTCTACGCCTAATTGCTAGACTTGCCTTCGCCATCGATAATATCTCCTTCATCAAGAAGTTTTCTTGCTTTTTCATCTAAGTTAATGAAAACTTTGCGGTTATCTGAAATATTCATCTCTGTGAGCATCCTGGTACCATGAGGTTTAAGTTGAGAGTTAAAACCAATAACGATCTTAGCCGCTTCTAGGTCCCCCTCTTCCATCTTTTTATTAAGTAATTCCATAGCTTTAATTGCTATAGCTCCTTCTGTCACCTGATCTACAAGAAGACGATGGACTTCTTTATCAATGCTATGAAGTCTTATTAGCTCGGAAGCCTCAGTTTCTGTAATGTCCGCCCTCGCAGCCACACGCTTTGCTAGCTGCTCAGTCGAGATGTCTGAAACTATAAGCTTAGCTATATTATTAATACGCGCCAAACTTTGTTGGCAAGTTTTAGTTAAATCTTTAGATTTACGTTTAGGCATATTTATCCTCTACTTATATATACGGAAAAAGGTCTTAAGTATATGATATTGCTATACTTTATACCGGTTTATTAATGATTTCAATAAGTTACATGAATTTATGAGGTAAGTTGTTGATATTATTAATAAACCATACTTTTGTTGAATAATATCAAGAATTTAACTAACTTTTCCGTATATATTATTGAGGGCGGGGGAGCGATGTTTTAATGCGAATATATGAACGATTGAGGAGACAATCAAATGCGAGTTTATGAACGCCTCAAGCCTGGCCAGTGGATTGTATGGGGCCCGAGCTACCCCAAAATGCGCTTTGGTTATAGAAAAGTAGTGGCCCCTTATGCAGTTTATT
>JGI2171J19970_10001917_pt1 | contig 11467 bp, 11 predicted proteins | sample DeeMarSWOR324_28_FD_19970 | JGI IMG/M metagenome (IMG submission 19970) | reverse complement strand
TGTGGAGCAAAACTTAGTGGGGAAGAAACGTTCTGTGGCAATTGTGGCGTAGCCATCGAATCTAGTTAACCTTCCAATTATTCACCACTTGGAAAATCGAACAATGCAACAAAGATCCAGAAATCGTTCTACTGTTTCTAAAACCGCTGATTTGTTCAATTCAATCCGATAAGGATTATATACAAGATACAGACCAATACCCGTGGGTGATTTAGGACGGTTTCGAAGCATAAAACGTAGCCAGTGAATACTTCGTGGAAAAAACATGATCTAATGTGGTGAGATGATGTCTTCACGAGAATTTATTGAAGTGACTTTCGGCAAATTGAACAATGAGCTGTACTTGATGATGTTCGCTCAACCAGATTTTCGAAATCCATTATTCTGGCTAGCTGTCTTCTTTGTAACCGGTTTAGTCCTAATTATCGCTCTCGGACTTTTCACTGGTGTCTTATTCTGGCGTCAGGCAAAACGAATCAGAAGGCAAGCTGCTGAAGCAGGGGTGCCTGATCCAATACCGAAAAGTGATAACGGATTTGATCCATCAGCCATTGAGGGTTGTGGTTTTTGCATAATTGTTGTGATCTTTCTCATCGCCGGGGCGTTAGGCTTTTCTCTCCCAATTACGCTACCTCAGTCTGCTGAAGTAATCATAATGACAATTGTAATGGGGGTTTTTGGGGCTCTGTGTTGGGGTGCAAGTATTTGGGGTATTCGCTACACCTTTCGCGAATACTCGCGACGGGGACAACTCCTCGAAACCGCTCTTCAGTCGCAATTTCAGCAAGTCCAACAACCAATATCAAGACAATTCTCAAACTGTCAAAATTGTAATGCTCCTTTGAAGGATGATGACAAATTCTGTAGCAATTGTGGTGCCGCCACAAACTGAAATAATCAATTTCTAAACCCGAATGTGGTTTAACGAATCAAGATGATAATAGGGTGGGAAGGTCCTTTTTCCGAACTGACCGGTTTCTATGGAATTATATATCGTAAGATTGGGTTATTTCTCAGGAGCTGGTCTTAATTTTCAATCAATTGAGAGAGAACGATCAAGAAGCCAGAAAGCAAAACGAACTTCTCTTACGTTGCCTTGCGAATCCAGTCCTTCTACCCCTCTTGGTAAAATGTTGGTCTCCAGAACATAAACAATCATTAAAGAATGGCAGCCTATTTCTTCTGGGGGCAGCCAGTCTCATATGGTTTCTTTTTCGGACTGGAACTAAGCCAACGCGAGTAACCTATCCGTGCCAACAAGTAGCGGTCAACAACGTTTCTGTTGCCGCGCAATCAATTCTTCCAGTGGCATTCACAACGTTTTTCTTCAAGTTTCGAATGTCCTCCCTTCGCTTAGCTGCGTCCGAAGCTCAGGGATTTCTGAAACGATACTGGAAACCAATCCTCGCACTGGCCATTATTGTACCCAGCTTAGGATTCGGTCTATTCTATGTGTGGAACACCCTTACTCCCCCAGCCTATCCTGGTGATGTCAATCTCATGCTCACTCCCCAAACGGCAACCGAATCACCTGCTTCAGACATCTATGTATTGAACGGTCGACCCGTGGCCCATATCCCCAACCTCATTAGCCTAATGGGCTCTCAGGGGCTCTTATTCTACCAATCCAGTACGACAGGGGTGACCCAGGGACCTTCTGGGCTCATTGCGTCAGATGATGTGGTGATTCTCAAAATCAACATGCAATGGAATGCACGTGGAGGATCAAATACAGATCTCTTACAAGAATTGATACAAGCGATACTAGACCATCCTGAAGGATTTAGTGGTGAAATCGTCGTTGCAGATAATGGACAAGGATGGGGTGATCTTAATTGGACATTAGCCAATGCTGAAGACACGTCTCAATCCGCACTCGATGTTGTGAATATGTTTGCACAAGATTATGATGTCTCAGCATATGACTGGCAACCCATCCGAAACAACCAAGTCAACGAATACTCAGACGGGGATATGGTGGATGGATATTGGCGAAACAGCACTGCAGATCCAGACACGGGTGTCCATGTTTCGTATCCCAAATTCCAATCTGAACAAGGCACCTACATTAGCTTCAAACACGGTATCTGGAATGGAGTAACTTATGAAGACCGACTGAAGGTCATCAACCTGCCTGTTCTCAAATCACATAGTATCTATGGAGTCACAGCAGCGTGCAAACACTATATGGGTGTCCAATCGGAAATTCTGAATGGGGGAATTGCTAATGGTCATAACCAAATTGGCGAAGGCGGAATGGGCACGCTCCTCGCTGAAACACGATATCCCGTCCTCAATATTCTCGACGCAATCTACATCAACGCCAACCCTTACCCCTTTTTGTTCTGTGGTCCAGCTACAACCTATGAAGCAGCAACCCGAGTTAACATCCTAATGGCCAGTACCGATCCTGTGGCTTTGGATTATTGGGCTGCAAGAAATGTGTTAATTCCCACAGCAGAAATCAACGGGTACGAAGACACGCATCACCTCGACCCAGACAATACCGAAAGTGGCGGTTTAACCGACGCCTTTGGTGTATACCTCAATAATACGAAACATGAACTCATCCGCAATGGATACACGGTAACAACAAATCTAAACCGTATGAATGTGTTTATCACTCAATTACATTCAGCACGAAACTATGATGGCCTAAATCCGAGCTTTTTACTAATCCTTACAGAAACCCGCTTCAACAATTAACCTAGGAACCGATAACAACAGTTCAATAAATGAAACAAAATGAAGTTAGTGTGTCAAAGGCTACTCCGCTTCGTCATCTTCTGTTATATTATTTAAGTAAGTTCAATAAAGGAAGTTTAAGGTGTTAGATCATGTCTGATGAAACAGCTTCGACATTAATTCTGGTTGGTGCGGTGTTTCAGCTCCTCGCATCAATAATTATTCTATTTCTCGGAGGCGCTGGTTTCCTAATTCCTATCTTCTTTGGTGGAACAATAGGCCTTTGGATTTTCGTCCCAGCATTCTTTTTTATTGGTGGAATCATCAGTCTTATTTTCATCATTCTCTGGCTAAACTGGCGCCACGACCCATCAGCCCACAAGGCAGCACTCATCATCACTGGATTCATCGCACTAATTATCGGTGGCTTCCTGCCAGGGATATTCGTTCTCATTGGTGGAGCCATAGCTGGCTGAAATGGCGCATAACCCCTAACAACAATTACTCATCCAACCCCTCAAACACGTGCTTCATCTGACGTTGATACAAGCGAAAGGCTTCACGCCCTTCTTTCGTCAGTTCAATCAGTGTGTAGGGTTTCCGATCAATAAATTTCTTAATTACTTCTACGTATCCTGCAGTCTCCAGTTTTGTAATATGTGAGGATAAGTTCCCCCAAGTGAGTCCTGTTTGCCGTTTCAGAAACAAGAAATCCGCACGGTCCAGAACATAAAGGTGGGACATAATGATGAGGCGTGCGGGCTCATGGATGACGCGATCAAAGTCATCAATTATTGGAAACTTACCGTCACTGGGCTCGTCAGGCACCCGTCACCTCTCCACGGGCTTCTTTCGGATACATTTGCACAAACTGGTAGAGCAGAAATAGCCCATACACAAGCATGACAATACTAACCACGATCAGCGGAAGGAGAAGAATTAGGGGAATGAAAAATGTTACAACTGCTACACCTAGAAACACAACGCTATAAGAATAAAATCGTCGTATATTCAACATGGTTCCAATTAGAGCTAACACAAATGCTCCGATAATTCCCACGATTAGAATGGTAAACGCTGATTCAAAAATGAAAATCCCGATTATTGGATTGATTATGGCGAGAACTCCAAGGATGTTGAAGACGACCAGCATTAACACGCCTGCTATCATAATGTTTTGGATTCTTCGTCGCCGAACAGATGAGAATTCGACATACCCCAACCGAGGGGCCGTTATTAACTTTTTAGCGCCGGTATAAAGTGAGATCCAACCAATCAATCCACCAATTACAAAGAACCAGAATTCGGGAAGTAGCCAAATAAAGAATGCCATCACCAAAAGAGCGCTACCAATGCAGATGTCTAAAATCCCATCTCCGTGATATGAGATGAAGGCTTTTCTTTCAATTTCTTGCAGTTTTGAATTGTTAGTCATTTTAGATCAACTCCTTTAATCAGTTGGTTCTTCCCACGGATCCTCATGTTCAACTCCGGAATTTTCTTTTGGATATTTCCGGATAAATCGAAAGAGCAGCACACAGCCATACGCTGTCATCACAAGACCTAACAAAATAATCGAATAAGAGAAATGCATTGGATAGAATTGAAGAGGAAGAAAAACCGCAATAGCGACAACTCCATATCCCATCACGCGATGTAGTTCCGTCAAAAATCCAATTAAGAAGAACAAGCCTCCAACAACGAAGGCTAATACCATAAATCCATACACGTTGAGAAATATTCGAAGCTCAGGTGTTAATAGACCCAAAGCCTGAATAAGAAAGAATACTAGATTAATAATGAATAATAAAACAGCAATTAGCATAACCCGGCTCCTTCGGTGTTTCTTAAATTCAACATAACCAATCCGAGGGACAGTAAAGGCCCGTTTTACTCCGGCATAAATCAACACCCAGATGATAGATAGGCTCGAGAATGCCATCCATAAATACTCAACAACCCATGGAAGTAAGAAAAGTCCAAAGGTCACTATAGCAGACCCAATGAAAATGTCAATCACTCCATCCTGATGATAGGAAAGATAGGCTTTACGTTCAAGCTGTTGTAAGTTAATACTTTCATTCAAGATAATCCACCTCTACGCAATCCAACAAACATTTTTCGAATGTTTACAGCACTCACTCTCCATTTATTCCTCTTGCCATTCTTCAACAGAAATGTGTTCTTCAGTGCTCTTCGGATATTTACGAAGAAACTGAGTGAGTTTAACAAATCCCGTAATTGTGATGATTATACCAATGCCAATCACTGGCAATGCAAAGGGAAGGACTAGGAAAAAGCCGATAATGAAAAGAATCAAAGTGATAATTGCATATCCATAGAATCGACGAATCTCCGTGAATAACCCAATTAGAGTCAAAATCCCCGAACCGAAAAGACCACAAATAATGAGTAAATAAAAGATCATAACATCAGACATTGCAGGAACGATTTGCTGACCTGCGGTGAGCAAAAAAACAAGTAATAGAGGGACGAACGTAATCAATACAAGAATTAGGATAAGTAATGCAAAACGGGTTCGTCGTCGTGGTAAAAACTCTACATAGCCTATTCGTGGAATAGTAATCGCCCTTTTTAATGCTGCATAGATGAATACAAACCAAACAATCTGACTCATTGCAACTCCAGGTACATAACCAGCAATTAATGGATGAAAGAGAAGTCCAAAGAGGATTAATGGAATTCCTAGGCAAATTTCAGCAAGTCCGTCTTGGTGATAAGAGAGGTAACTCTTTCGTTCGATTTCTTTCAAATCTACACGTTCAGACATGGTTTGTTCATCCAGTAGATAGTAGCTTTGCCCCACTTAAATACTTTGTTATATTAAAGTACTTTGTATGGCAAAGTTAATAAGGAGGTGCCTCTTATTCTCCCTTGAGGTGAAACGCATGCACAATGGCGTTACCATCCAAACACAAAAACTAAGCAAAACATTCGGACACGTCCACGCCGTCCGGAACCTCACATTAGAAGTCCACCAAGGAACCCGATTCGGATTCCTGGGTCCGAACGGTGCAGGTAAAACCACAACTGTCCGAATTCTCTCAGGACTTATGCAACAATCGAGTGGCACCGCTAGAGTCTGTGGTCTACCACTTGATTCAAAACGCAATAAAATCAAGGCAGTAACTGGGTTATTACCTGAAACACCAGGTCTTTACTCAAAACTGTCAGCTGTTGAATTTCTCGAATTTATTGGGGCTTTGAATGATCGAAATGGCGATTCATTGCACAACAGGATTGATCGACTACTCGCATTGTTAGGATTAGAATCACGTCAAGATGATCTCCTAGAATCTTATTCCTCTGGTATGAAGCAAAAAGTGCTCATCGCTTCGACACTCTTACATGAACCTGAACTCGTATTCTTGGATGAGCCCACCGCTCGACTTGATCCCAGTGCAAGTGTAATTGTCAAAGAATTGATCGAAATTTTAGCTCAGGCTACAGGAACCACCTTCTTCATCTGTACACATCAAACATCTTTTGCAGAGGATGTCTGTGACCAGATTGGCATAATCAACGAAGGGCAACTAGTTGCTTCAGGTTCTGTTCAGGATCTTATCAGTGCAACCAAGGTCAAAAATCTTGAAGAAGCGTATCTACAAATTGTTGGTGGGAAAGTCGACCGAGAAGCACTCCTAACTTGGAGATGAGCGTATGACTCGAAAATGGTCAAGAATTGCCAAAGCAGAATACCAAGTCAGCACTGTGTCATTCCGTGAAAATCGAACACGGAATATCACAATACTTTACGCTTTGGGACTCATCTGGGCATTATTCCTTGCGCCCTACATCATTGGGATAATGGCAGATTTCATCATTCCAATTGAAATTCTCCAAATAATCTTGATTAACATGCTTCCTGGATTCATGCGTGCAGCCATGTTCTTCATATGGATTTTAATCCTCATCATACCCCTGTCACGATCTCTCCAAGAAATCAAGATTGGTCAATGGGAAATCTTTCTCTCTAACAATGTTTCAACCCGTGATATTCTCATTGGTACATTCATAGGGAGAATTCCGCTTTATGGTCTCCTTGTGCTTTTCATCACTCCGCCATTTCTAGTTCTTTTCTTTCTAGCATTCGAAGTTGCTCTACTTGGCCAAATCTTGACGTATCTAACCCTCTTTCTTATGATCCTCACAACAATCTGGCTCGCTAACTTAATTACAGCCGCAATTCAAGCCAAACTTGGTGAATCCTCTCGTGGAAAAGACATAGCCAATGGTGTAGCCATATTACTAGCCATTGTCAGCATCGTCCCCATCTATGGAATTATGTTCTTCAGTCAACACTTCTCCGTTATCCTCGGATTAAACGTCTTCCTCCTCTTCCCCTTCACGTGGCCCGCAGATGTCATCAGCTGGATAACCATACACTCCAGCCAAATCGGATTTAGTGTTGAACAAATTCTAGCATTCCAACAAATCCTAAACTTTGATCTCCTCTTCAGTACAGCGTTAATGAGCATCTTTACCATCGCTGTTGTAGGAATCGGACTTGCTTCGGCCGATCGTATCTTTACATACAATATTGGTGCTCGAACTGAACAAGTTACAACAATTACAAGAGAGCATTTTGTCATTCGAGGAATACGGAAACTAGCCCCAGGATCTTTTGGCTCCTTAGTAGTGACCTGTTTCAAAGACTTCTTCCGAAGGGCTTCAAATATCTCCAAAATCGCCTACGGTATCATCCTTGCAGTCGTCCTTCCATTTATTATGTCGCAAATCATGATCAATATTGGCGACGTGGGAGGGTTCGATATGATGGCACTCATCATGGTCGGAGGCATTGGGATGGCGATGATTGGAGGATATACCTTCTCAGGAACTGCATTCATGGAAAGTAAAGATCAACTTTGGATAATCCAAAGCACACCATCTGGAACTGCACGATACGTTAAAGCTCGATTAGTTTCAGCGTTCATAATTGCGATACCACTGGGCTTTATCCCGGCATTAGTTATGACGCTCCTTAGTGGAGGAACTCTTGACCGCTTCCTGTTCTTGGTTGCATATGGCTATGTCATCATTGCTGGAGCAATTATGTTTGGTACAGGCGTAACCGCTTGGAATCCCTACTATGAAGACACGAAATCCCCAGAACATCAAATGAACGTTATCATCACCACCATGGGTGCTCAATTCACTCTCTTCGCTCCCATCTTGATAACGATGTTCGGTGACATGGCAGGATTGCCTTTCTGGAATATGATCCATGATGCAGTAGGGGCAACGGGAATGCCCTATGCCTTTGCCCTCATAAGCATGATTAGTCTCCTCATTGTCGGAAGCTTAGCACTTGTGATAGGAGTCAAACGTCTTTCACGACCAGAAATCTAGGAGGAACGAGGTGTCAAATAATGCGACTTAACGCCACGATACTTGGGACAACCTTTGCTTTGCTTCTCTTCCTCTCATTCCTTCCTACTCCTTTGAACACCTCCATGTCAGGAACTAGTCATGAGTTCCTGACAGCCTCCACTTTTTCCAAAAGTACAACATACATTGAGGAAATCCCCTATGTCTGGCAAGAGATTAACGGGTTTTGCCACTGGTCGAGTCTTTCAATGATGCTACAACATATTGGTCTCCCAATGAAATTAAACGACGTATTTGCTGCGACTGGAATAGGGTTCTCAGCCGTGTATGTCCAATTCGAAGATATCATGACGCTTATACCCGGTTCTAATTATCGTCAACTCTACCAAGCACAGTACCTAGAGGCCTTCCAAGGCATAGACTATATCGTGATTTTCGACAATTCTACTGAGGATGGGCAGAATTTTACCATTAATATGGACTTCTGGAACCTCGACTATCACACAATTGAGGGTGCAATTGAGGCACAGGAAACCTTGTGTCATTCCATTGATGACGGTTACCCGTTACTCTTGTGGGTTGATCCCTATTATCTCCCGGTTCACGACTATGACATTCTACGTGACCTGAACCTCCATTCCGCTGACACAGGATCAGGCCATGCCGTACTCGCAATCGGATACAACGATACAACACAGGAGGTTTGGCTTATGGACCCCGGTGTTGGGGCACTAGGAGACGATGTAGCGTATCCAAGCGATGGACGGTGGCACTATAGCATTAGTTACTCAGATTTGACTCTTGCCCGAGAAAACCTTGCCTTCGGGGCAATTCAAATCAAACCCGGCGCCCAAGGACCCACTCCCAACAGTAACGAGTACTCTAGATTTATCTATGAACGTATTCTGGGCATTCCTACATCATATGAACTTGTAAACGTCAATCCATCATTAGTTTTCTGCGGAGCAAGGGCGTTTAGTCAGTTGAGTATTGATCTCGCACCATCTAATCTTGCATACTTTCTTGTTAATTTGGGTCAGAACGATCTTATTGTCAATAGGCTCTATGAATTTAGCATCATCTTGGAGCAAATGATTACCTTGCAACACTTATCTTTTCGTTCTGCCCTCGCGAGTCTTCCTGCATTCTTGCCGGAATATGATCTCTCGGTAATGCAATCATATGGTCAAGCTGCGTTACCCCATTTTGAAGCTCTCAGTACAAACGACTCTCTCACAACATTTGATCCCACATCGTATAGTTCGCTCATAAAGGATACTTTCTGGGGTATCGCCGACCTTTTTGAACACAACGGTAACATCTTCGAGTCAGTAACACAATATTCAGAGAATCTGGTGTTAATTCAAACTCACCTAAATGGAATAGCTATCGCGTGGAAAAACGCTGGTCAAGCACTTCAGGATTTAGTCAATGGCCCTCTAAGTCAATTAATTGTAACAGTCATTTTCACAAGTGGTGTATTTGTATTGATCGTGGTCCCAGGTGTGATTGCAATCCGTAATCGACGAAAAAGGCAAAGGTAATTTTTACCTTACCTCATTTGATCACTTAAAACTCATCTTGGGTTGTTCTAGCAATAATTTCGTCCTGCAGTTCTTTCCCAATATCGACGAAGTAGTCACTGTATCCTGCAACACGGACAATGAGGTCACGGTACAGTTCAGGGTGCTGTTGAGCATCCTTCAAAGTATGTGCATCGATTACGTTGAACTGAATATGGTGACCGCCAAGTTTGAAGTATGTGCGGATGAGCGCCGCTAGTTTCTCTATTCCCGTGTTTGTGTTCAAAAGTTTGGGAAGAAGCTTCTGATTTAGAAGAGTTCCTCCAGTTTTCACATGATCAATTTTAGAAACAGATCGGATTACTGCTGTAGGGCCACAAGTATCTGAACCGTGACTTGGTGAAATGCCATCAGAAAGTGGATAACCCGCTTTGCGCCCGTTGGGTGTAGCTCCTGTAATACGACCGAAGTAGATGTGTACGGTTGTAGGTAGCAGATTCACCCGGTACTCGCCCCCTTTTGTGTTCGGACGTCCATCAATGGGTGAAAAGTAGGCATCAAAGATTTCTTGGGCGATTTTATCCGCATAGTCATCATCATTACCGAATTTCGGTGCTTCGGTGATGAGCCGCTGCCGTAATTCCTCATTGGCTTCAAAATTTTTGTTCAGAGATCTGATTAGTGAAGAGAGTGAAACCGTCCGTTTGTCAAATGCGTGGTATTTTACAGCCGACAGCGAATCCGTGAGCGTTCCTAGTCCAACGCCTTGAATGTATGTGGAGTTGTATCGTGGCCCTCCATCGTGGTAGTCTTTGCCCTTCTTGATACAGTCATCAAATAGTAAGGAAAGAAACGGTGCGGGCATGTTCTGGGCATATAATCGTTCAATCCGATTATTGCCGTTAATTTTGAGGTTGATGAAATACTGTAATTGTTGTTTATAGGCGAGTAGTACATCATTAAATGAAGTGAAACCTGTCGCCTTGCCCGTTGTGGGACCAACTTGTTTTCCTGTTAGTGGGTCTTGACCATTATTCAAGGCTAATTCGAGAATCTTAGGCCAGTTACAATATCCTGTGAGGATGCAGCTCTCTTTCCCGAAGGCACTTATTGTGACACAGCCACTGGGTCCGCCACTCAGGGCGTCTTCCAAGGATTTACCAGCGCGAAGAAATTCTTGTATGATGACATCGGTATTGAAGATTGAAGGTTGACCAAATCCCGCTTTGACAACGGTTAACGCATGATGGAGGAATTGATCTGGGCTCTTGGAGCTCAATTGTATACATAGGCTGGGCATAATCAGCTGCATATCTTTACAGACATCAAGAATCATGTAAGACAATTCATTGACTGCATCTTCCCCGTCTGGGGTCAGCCCACCCACGTTGATGAGAGCAAAATCCTGATAGGTTCCGCTTTGCTCTACCGTAACATCAACCTTCGGTGGAGCCGGTTGATTGTTAAACTTAACCCAGAAGCACTGTAGTAATTCCTTTGCAAACTCTTTCGAGAGGGTTCCGGTTTCAATTCCTTTTTTGAAGAAGGGAAGTAAGTGTTGATCAAGTCGTCCGGGATTGAAAGAATCCCACACGTTCAACTCTGTAATAACGCCAAGATGAACGAACCAATACATCTGTAAAGCTTCCCAGAAATCGCGAGGTGCATGAGCAGGAACATGAGAACAAACGGAAGCAATTATCTCCAGTTCTTTTTTACGTAACTGATCTTTCTCTTTTTCAACGAGGTCTAAGGCTTTTTTCGCATAACGTTCTGCATAATGGATTAGGGCATCGATGGTAATCGCCATTGCTTTCAGTTCTTCTTCCTTAAGAAGTGCTTCAGGATCCTTGTCAAAATCAAGTAAAGAAATTGATGTTTCAATCTCCTGTTTGAAGTCCAGTAAG
>JGI2171J19970_10001909_pt1 | contig 11505 bp, 14 predicted proteins | sample DeeMarSWOR324_28_FD_19970 | JGI IMG/M metagenome (IMG submission 19970) | reverse complement strand
AAAAAGGCTCTACTAACTATTGTGGTTTCCTCCTTTAAAGGATTCTTTTTTGTCCTATGGGGCTTCAGTTGGAAACGTTAGTCGATGGATTTCAAGATGAAGTAGATACCCCGCCTTAACCGGCTATTCTATCGATTTGCGTTAGAATTCTTGACAAAATCCGAAATGAGTGAATCCCCCTATTTCAGTTAGTTATCGCTCACCTCCCAAGTGCGAGTTAGGTTTCTGCCGCCGCTTATCAAGCCCCTTTTTCGCTCAAGACATCGGTTTCTCTTTCAATTGCCAATCGAGCTAGTGGCTTCCTTAAACGTGAGGCCTTCTATCTGCCTCNAATGAACTTCTATTCGTGCTGGCTTCTTTTCGGCCTCATAGAATGAATCTTTACCTCCTTTTTTCCGACCAAAAAGACCCCGCCTACGAACTCATACCGTCAGACCTTCGGGAATTGTGAGAAAATAAAAGAAATTCGTAGATAATATAAGATTTGGTGAGAATTTTAGTTTTTTATATCCCACAGCATTTCAACGTTACCTAAGTTTCCGATTATATTGGTGAAAAAGATGGCAAAATCCACAGAGGAACATAACTTGCTAAGAATCGGTCAGAACAGGGTTTGACTTGCTACAGACATTTTGCTAAATTCAACAAGTCGAATAAAAATGATAAAATCAACAAAACCAACAAAATGAGGTGATGGTTTAAAGATTTTGAATGGGGTCAGAAGGGGGGTGATGAATATTTAGGTCTAAATTATAACTAATCACCAAAGAGAACACCTGTGGCTTTTAGAATTCAGCTTTTAGAATTTATTTTATTGTGGCCCCAATTTCCTACAGGATAAATGGAGCAAACTTGAATCCACACTTTCCCGTTGGGGCCTCACTGACTGATCAGGGGGGAGGAGGAGAATATGAAAGAAGATGAAAAGCTTTTACAGAGTAAAAGTGATGGGGTTAGCCGCAGAGATTTTCTCAAGGCTGGCCTTGCCGGCGTCGCTGCCGCGGGAATGGCCGGACTTCCGGTTGAGGCGTTGGCCCAGAAACCAAAGAATATTGCTCCTCTTGATCTGAAACCAGAGAAGGAAGCCGTCCTTAAGGTTCTCCGATGGGTACAGTTTGTCGAGGGGGACAAAATATTCTGGGACAAGAACACTAAGAAGTGGGAGGAGCTCACCGGCTGCAAGGTTCTTACTGAGTATATCTCCTGGGAGGACGTCCGTCCAAAAGCGGCCATGACGGCAGCGATAGGAGCAGGTCATGATATTATCGTCGGATGGCACGATGACCCCCATCTCTATCCCAACGTGTTGCTCGATGTAACCGATCTGGCCAATTATCTCGGTGAGAAATACGGTGGGTGGGAGCCTGTCTGTGAGATGTACGGGGTCCACCAAAAGACCAAACGCTGGATTTGCCTGCCTTTGGGCGCAGTAACAATGTGCATGAATTACAGGCTAAGCTGGATGAAAGAAGTCGGGTTCGACGAATTCCCGGATAAGATCCCGGATTTCCTTAAGCTCTGTAAAAAGCTGAAAGCGAAAGGCCACCCCACAGGCTTTTCCGTGGGACATGCCGTGGGCGATGGGAACAGCAATTGGCACTGGTGGCTGTGGGCCTTCGGGGGAAAAGTGATAGAGAAGGACGGCGTGACCCTTTGCCTCAACAGGCAGGAGACCTGGGATGCCCTGGAAGTGAGCAAGGAGTTTTACGAAACCATGACTCCCGGTGTGGCCAGCTGGCTCGACCCCCACAATAACAAGGCATTCTTAGCCGGGCAGGTCTCCGTGACCGGCAACGGGATAAGCATCTACTACGTGGCTAAAGAGAAGTTTCCGGAGGTCGCTGCAGACATGGGACACGCTAAGATGCCAATCGGGCCCGTGGGGAGATCTACAGAGCTTCACAACCATAACGAGGCCTTCATTTTCCGGCACTGCAAGTACCCCCAGGCTGCGAAGCACTACCTCATCCATATGTTTGAGAAACCTCAGTATGGGCAATGGATTGAAGGCATGAAGGCGCTGGTGGCCCCCAGTCTGAAGTATTACAAGGAATTGCCCGTCTGGACAGTTGACCCAATGCACACTCCGTACCGGGATACCCTGTCGCGAGCGCTGTGGAATGGCTATGCGGGCCCGGAGGGGCCAGCCGCAGCAGCAACTCTCGGTGACTACGTGGTGGTGGACATGTTCAGTGACGTGCTGATACACGGAAAATCTCCCAAGGCTGCTGCCGCTGCAGCCCAAGATCGAGCGGCCAGATACTATAAGCGTCGGTACTAGGGTTGCGGCTGAAGGGACAACTAGAATTAGTTAAGCCGAAAAACGCCGGAAACCGGGAAAAGCCACCTTTCACAATGTGTCGGGATGAGGTAAGTCTAATAGAATATAGGAAACCAGGGGTTTAGTAAATAGGAGAATAAGGTTATCCCTTAACGGCAGGGTCATTTCTGACCCTGCCGTTTCTGTTGATTTCAAGATGAACTCGAAACCGTGCCCCTCTGTCCAAATCCATCGATTAGCGGTAGAAACATGCACCAGATCCGGACTGACGGAAAATCCATAGAAGTATTCATTCCCCATGGGTTCAATACGACCACCGACAACAGGCGGTCTCATGGAACGACTCTCTCATCCGTTACCTTATTAGATACCATCTGGTTCTGCTTTATCCTAGAGAATACGTCAGAATTATTTGACAAGAGTTATATGCTTTGATAAAGTGAAGAGAAATTCGACAGAGCCAGACCACTCGTGAGGGTGGGGACCGGAAGCCACGGTCTTTGAATCTCATCGGGTATTCCCAAGTGGCTGCTACGGGATTTGGCAAGGGTCAAAAGCGGATTGGTAGAACCGCAGTAGTCAAAAAGTCCTAGAAATCTGTGGGGTTTAAAGATAGCCGGGTTCCTGAACCGAATGGGTTACCCGGCTTTTTCATTAGGGGAGCCCTTAAATTCACGGCCTTTTAGGGACCAACGGCCCAAGGATGACGCGTACACTGCCGGGAAACCCGAGGCACAGGTGGATCTCGTTCGAGGTTTTCCCCGGAAAGCCATATTCACGAGCGCTTAAGTACGGAAAAGAGGGGGTGGAGAAATGGCAGAGGCAAAAAATGGTGATGCCGTCAAGGTTCACTACACCGGCAAATTGGAGGACGGGACGGTTTTCGATTCCTCGGAGAGCCGCGAGCCCTTGGAGTTCACCATAGGTCAAGGGACGGTGATTCCTGGTTTCGAGCAGGCGGTTGTGGGTATGAGCCCTGGTGACTCGAAGACCGAAAAGGTTCCAGCTGATCAAGCCTTTGGTCCATACCGAGAAGAACTGGTGGTGGAAATTGATCGGGGGAGGATTCCCGAGGGGATGGATCCGAAGATCGGTAAGCGGTTACGGCTCGAAAAAAAGGATGGAGGTATAACGGAGGTGCTGGTCACGGGTGTTACCGAATCGAAGGTCACATTGGATGCGAACCATCCGCTGGCACGAAATGATCTGGTCTTCGATATTCAGCTCTTGGAGATCTTATAAGTCCGGCAGTTCGGGTCATAGGGTGACCCCATGGATTGATAGAGATCGCGCACACAGGATCGCTCCCGGGCTTGATGGGGTGGGTTCGGATATTCGGGGTCACAAGAATAGAAAAAACAAGGCCTCACGAACGTCCAATGAGTTCTTCTCTTCCTAAGAAGGGGAGAATTGGCTTCGAGCTTTTTGGAAGCTGGGTTTCTCGGAGAATCCGGTCGTCAGGGGGTTGGATATGATCCCGGAAAGCGTCCGCAGTCGTTGGGAAGAAGAGAGGATCGAAAACATTCACGACTCGCAAGCTATTGCCGAGAGGTTTGGGTGGCGAATGGTGCGCCCTTTGATCGAAATAGAAATCGCCCGAAGAAAACGAGAGCTTCAGGAGGGTACGAGAGAACGTTTCTTCAATTCCGAACACGAGAAGAGGGCGAATCGTTGGCTCAAGAGAGTATTGTCTTCCTCCGATCCTGAATCGGCAGTGGTCCGCCTCTTGAGCGAAACCCCCTGAGATCGTTTTGAATCGTAAAACCAAAGATGGCAAGCCGGGGGAAAGGAAAACAATCCCAAAAGGACTCAACAAAGAGATGGGTCTCTCTGCAGAACAGCTGAGGTAGTGAAGATGGCCGACAAGAACTTTCTTTCAGGAACCTGGGAACAGTTTGAGGGCTGGATCAATACGAAGATCGGCGGTGAGATCTCGTGGAAGGTAAGGCCGCGGGATACAAAGGTTAACAGGATGATCGTTGCCGAGAGCATCCTCGATACCCTCGACCGTAATGGTGGCGAGTTTCCAGCGTCGGGAAATCTCTTTCTGGAGCTCGAAAGGGATGCGGATAGCTCCTGAACCCGAATAGATCCCATAGAGGGAGGTGCATCCATGGAGGGACGTAACCCTTTAGATCCCATCGATCGAACCATATTACGGGTCCTCTCCCTGTATGAAGATCTCGACTTGCTACAGCTCTGGTACGAGCTTGGCGAATCGGATAAATCGGTGGCACATATGACCAAAGAGGATATTTTGGAACGGTTGAAGTCTCTCAAGTCCCAAGGGTTAGTGCAACCCATCAAGGAATCGGAAAGCGGCACACGGTGGGGATTGACCTTAAAAGGGAAAGTTGAGCGGTGATCGAGCAAATCTTCACAAGAGGGGTTGCCACGGAGTGAGGAGGTGAGTTACGGATCCGGTGGTTACTGTAATACCAAGAAAAGATGAACCCTTCGAGAAGGTGTTGCGGCGGTTTCGGAGGGAGGTTGAGAAAGCTGGAATACTGAAGGCAACGAAGGTACGGAATCATTATGAGAAACCCAGCGTCAAGAAGAAGAGAAAGGCTCGTGCGGCCAGAAAGAGATGGCAAAAGAGGCTAAGGAGGATCAACAGTCGTTTCTAGTCGATCGAAACCGGCTGGAACTTTCAACTCTTTGAGGGAAACAGAAACAGATTGCGATCATGAAGGAGCTAAAGAGCGGTTTGTTTATGTGGTGGATATTGGGTCTGCTGCCCTGCGTTGTTCTCTCTCGTGGGTTAGCTGAATGCGGCAACGGGCTTCCTTTGGAGATTCGTTCCCCCTCGGCTGTTTTGATGGACGGGATGACCGGGCAGGTGATCTTCGAGAAAAACCCGCAGAAAAGGCTTGGTCCCGCAGGCTTGGCAAAGGTGATGACTCTTTATTTGGCTTTTGATGCATTAAAGGATGGACGCGTAAACCCTGACCAGAAGGTCGTTGTCAGCGAGAAAGCCTGGAAAACGGGCGGCTCGCAAATGTTTTTGAAGGTCGGGGATGAGGTGCCATTTGTTGAATTGCTGAAAGCAGTCGCCGCCATATCGGCAAATGACGCTTCGGTGGTGATCGCCGAGTTTTTAGAGGACACCGAGGATGCGTTTGTTCGTGAAATGAATGAAAAAGCCGGAGCCTTGGGGCTCGAGAACACCCACTTCGCGAATTCTCACGGGCTCTTTAGCGAGGATCAGTATACAACGGCTTATGACTCAGCCATCTTGGGGTTTCACTATACCAGGGATCATCGAGATGCTCTGGTCCTGCATTCGATTCCCGAGTACAAGTATCGGGGTATCAAGCAGAAGAATTGGAACGGGCTCCTTGAGGTTGACGAGAGGGTGGATGGTTTGAAAACGGGTTATCTGAGCGATACTGGCTACCATGTCTTGGCGTCTGCAAAAGAGGGGGAGCTGAGATTTATCGTCGCAGTAATGGGAGCAGATACCTCGGGGCAGAGAGACCAGGATGCGCTTAAACTCCTTGAGCACGGGTTTAGGAATTTCACGACGAAGACCGTTGTGCGAAAAGGGGAAATCGTGGGAAAGCTCGAGGTCAAAAAGGGGAAATTGCCGGATGTGGGTCTCTCCGCCGAGGATACGGTGATGATAACGGTGCGAAAGGATAGGGCTGAAAATATTCCGATGAAGAGGCGGATACCCCAGTTCGTGACCGCCCCGATCGTGAAGGGCCGAGTATTGGGTAAACTCATCGTGGAAATGGAAGGAGTTCCCAGGAAGGAAGTCAACCTGGTTGCCTCATTCGATGTGCCAGCCAAGTCCTATACCAGATTCTATCAGTTAGGTTTGCTGGTTGTAATAGGGCTTTTGGCGTTAGCCATTTGGAGGATTCGGAATCTGAAAAGGAGGAGATAATACGGTTCGGCAGAGGCTTCTATGCTTCTAAGGGTACGGAAATACGCCATCATACTATCGCCCGAAGCTGGAGGGGCTGTCTTGTTGCTCAACAATGAGACAAGCGATGCAGTCCTCCCTATCGGGATTGACCTCCATATGGGGAGAATTATCTTGGATTTCATGAAGAGAATTCCCAGAAAGAGGCCTTGGACGCACGATTTGATGGGAAAGATCCTATCGAAATGTGGAGCACGGCTAAATCGAGTGGCGATTAAGGATCGCAAACAAGGGGTCTACTCCGCCGTTATCCATATCAAAGCTCAAGGGAGGGAAATTGAATTGGATTGTCGACCAAGCGATGCTATTGCCCTTGCGATTTGCCAGAGGGTTCCGATTTATGTGTCAGAAAGGCTACTATCGGTGGCATATGTAATCAAAATGAAATCAGGAGATGAGGATCCCTATAAGATAAGGCTTCAAAATTTAAACCCGGATTTTTTCAAGTATAAAATGTGAGAATTCACTGTGTTCGGCAGGATAGCTGGAATGCCTAACATGGTTTCAGGGAGGTAAAGGCGAGAAATGAAAACGATCTTGAAAGGTGGGTGACAAAATGCCGATCATGAAGGAGAAACTAATTGAGATGGTCAAAAAAGGCAAACCTGACAAAGAAATAATGGGAGAACTGGGAATCCAGACAAAATCTGCTTTGAGAAGGATGTATTATGATGCCCTGGTTGAGGCTGGAAAGATAAAGGATATCGTAACTGAGAAGGAACTTAGAAAAGCAATGTCTAAGAGGAGGATATTGACCATTGGCAAAAGGGGAACCATTCTTCTTAGTAGGGCATTGCTGGTAGAACGGTTCGGCTTCAAGGAGGGGGATCGCTTTAGAGTGGCCAAGAGAAGGGATAGCATTATCCTGAAGAAGATACAATAGATCATGAACTGTGCTAAACCTGGCAATTACGGATGGCGGAGGGGAAGTGCTCCCAGAGCCTTTCAGATTCTTTCTCACTGAGGCAGTTAATAACATCCCATCCCTGCAGTTTTTGTAGACCCAGGGAAACGCGAAGCGGAGATGGGAGTGTGTAGCCTATTAAGAAAAAGAATTTATAGGGTAAGATAAGGAGTTCCCCTCCACGTGAGAATAAATTTACCGAATCTGGGGAGAGGCCAGGAATATGCCCGTTAAAAGGAAACTGTATAAGTATACAGTTAATCGCGTGAAGGAAGGAAAAAAAGTAGAAATAATTGGGACTGGAATTGAATATCCCGCAGAAAACATTCTGCGTATCAAAAAAGATGGTGAGACAGTAGCCGAATTCATGACTGACGATGTTAGTGATTTATATTGTGTTGCAATGGAGGACGAGGAAGAAGAAATTGAAGTACCTTCAGAAAAAGATCTCAGAGGGAATTGAAATGGGATGCAGTTGATTCCTTTCCTGGGATACCCACAGGGTTGGTAGACATTCTCAATGCGGAGCGGAAAAACACCATACCCGAATGTTCTCTTGATCGTAATTGATAGCCTACGGGCTAACGATTTAGAGATTTACGGGGGCAGCATTGGATTGGCACATATTAATAACATTGGCAGTGAGGGAGTCGTTTTCGAGAATACATATTCCACATGGAACACGACCGATCAATCCCTTACTACGATTTTCACGGGCAAATATCCCCAATCTCATGGGATTATCCACCACGGTGATAAAATAGAAGCCAAGGATCTCGTTACCTTTAATAAGACACGAACCAAAAATCTTGCCGAAATTCTGAGGAAATATGGATATAAAACTTTTGCTGTAGATTGGATGGGAAGGTGGTTTAGGAGGGGATTTGATTACTATGATACTAAGAGGGAAAAGAATATCACAAAAAGAATTTTCCTCTATCTTAAATACATCTTGGGTCACAGAGATATCTTCCTTCAATACAGCGATGGAAGGAGATTTAGCATTCCCTCTCTGAAAGACGCAAGAGGGGTTTTACGCACTTTCTTATTTACTAAGGAACTCGCCGAAATCCAGAATGCTGCCTTCGTTACCGATTTGGCCATAGACAGGATAAGAAGAAACCAGAAAGGTAATTTCTTTCTCTTTCTCCACTATTGGGATACGCATACACCTTACCATTGTCCGAGAGAGTATCAATCCTACCGGGGTTCGGATAGAAAGGAGAGACTAATTGGCAGATACTTTGGAGCAATCAAATATGTTGACCAACAGCTGGGGAGGATTTTCCGAGAATTGAAGGGTAGGAATCTCTGGGACAATACGATTATCATAATTACGGCTGATCACGGGGAGAGTTTAACTGAGCATGACATTTTCTTTGACCATCATGGACTCTATGAAGCCACGATCCATGTGCCCCTGATTTTACGATATCCTGCGATCTGCCCTAAGGCTCACCGGATAAAGGGATTCGTTCAACATACCGACTTGCTTCCCACTATCTTAGGGACCTTGAATATTGATGCTGAGGAGTTCCATTTTGACGGCACGAGTCTGATACCCTTGATCGAGAATGATGTCCCGGGGATTCGTCCCTTCGCCTATTCTGAGGAATCGTACGTTCAAAAAAAGAGGGCCATACGGACAGAAAGGTATAAGTACATCTGCGCCATCGATGGCGTGGGCTATTGCTCCTATTGCCACAGAATCCATGGCGGGCCCGAAGAGTTGTATGATTTGAAGGATGACCCTTTTGAACGGGTTAATATTGTGGAACAAAACCCTTCTATTCGCAAAGATCTGAAGCAAAAACTCGATGATTTCGTATCCCATCTGACGATGAGGAGACAGGGCGAGGAAAAACAAGGGGATCTGGTGGGATTTGACAAAGAGACCGCCACTTACGGTGCGCAGGAGGAAGAAGAGATAAGGAGAAGGCTCCAGAGTCTCGGATACGTGGACTAATCTGAGAACATGAATTTGCTCGAACAGATAATAGGACGCTTGCCGCTGATCTTGTCAAGACCCCTCGGGAAGGCTCTCTCTTATGTCTTAAGGGATGAAACGTTCAGTAACTACCTTCGGAAAAAAGACCTGGCACTTCTGGGCGATATAGGAGAAATAAAAAAAATCCTCGTCATCTCTGATGTTAATATCGGTGATGCGATCATTATACAATCCTCCATAGAGGCGTTGAAGCACTACTTCTCCGATTCGGATGTGGATTATGCCTACAGTGCCGTTGCCGATCCCATCATAAGGAGCAACCCCCAAATATCAACCTTCTTCCCGATCTTCCGGAGCCCTTTCAAGCCCTCACAATCCGAACGGAGGTTAGTTGAACGACTATGCGCGGAGAATACTTACGATCTCGTGATAAATTTCTGTCCGTTTCTGTCGGGTCACAATTTTCGATGTGCTGGTTGCACCGCCCTGTCCCCCGCAGTGTTGATAGCCGAGATATTGAGGGCAAAGACCAAGAGAGATGAAACTGCAAATCTGGCTTTCAGAATCACTGAATACGTAAACGAGCTCTTCTCGGAATCACCGGAGAACTCGACGAGGGGAAAGTGTTATTATTCGGGCACCAAGATCTATCTATCTCCCGAAGTGTTGAAAGCGAGGGATCGGTATTTGAGACCCTTGGGTATTTCGCCGGATGATCTGATCGTGTTCTTTAACCCCGATGCGTCAAACAGATATACCTTTTTGGATAGCAGACTGCAGCTCTTCTTGCTGAGACGGCTTTTATCCCAAGATAGTTTCGATTTCCTGCTATTGGGGCCCGGGATCACATTCAAAGGGATTGAACGGCACCTAATCGCTAACATTCCGGCTCCCCTCAGGGAGAAGGTAATTCTCCTCGACGAGGAGGCCCCGCTCGACACATACGCCTCTTTGCTTGATATGTGCGATCTCTTTATAACCGGTGATACGGGACCGATGCACATTGCCGCTGCCAGAAAACTCTGTGTTGACTATTTGCCGGCTTTCAAGAATCGCACCGGGGTTGTCGGTATTTTTGGATCGAGCGATCCAGAGATATATGGGTACGATTCCTTCGAGGATACGTATGTGGAAGCCAGCCAAGATGCGCCGTCAAAAGTATTTGAAGCCTCCCCTCATTGTAAGGACATTACGTGCTCTCTTCAAAGAATAACGAACAAATGTCCAGGCGACCGATGCTTTGATGGTCTCAACATCGATGAGATCGTTGCCTATATTGGCGGATATCTTTCCTCCTCTCAACAGTAGGGCGGCATGTTTCGCTGCAGTGAACGGATAGAGGCATTCATTTTTTGCTTGGGGTGCTGCCTTTTTGCATCGGAACTCGTCGCGCTCTCTATTTTATGGTTCGTGCAACACGAACTAGCTCTGAAAATAGCTGCAGTAATTACCGCATCAATCCTTAGTGGACGGACGGCTTCGATACTCACCGGACAGGAATTAGGGCTACATTCTTTGTCAATCATTCTCTTACTGTCCATTTGGAATTCGAGCATGCTATTTTTCTTCTTACCCTTGATTGTGACCTTCTCTCATAATGTCAAAAAACTACGGTTTCTAGGAAATATGCTGGAATCAACAAGGAAAACGGCTGAAGTACAAAGAAGCAGGATACGTAATTACGGCCCATGGGGCTTGCCGGTATTTGTCTGGCTCCCATTTCCGTGGACGGGCGCTTTGGTTGGTGCGCTTGTCGGTTTGCTAATTGGGATGTCGGTGAAGAGAGCACTGTTGATCGTAATACCGTCTATGGTAGGAGGCGTTGTCAGTTGGGTGTTCGGCTTCCGACAACTCTTCGTATTGACCGGTGTGATCGGCAAAACCATTTGTATCATTCTCATTGTAGTTATGTTATTGTTCCCTTTCCTGCGTGTCCTTGGGGTCACGGGGAAAGCACAATCTTGAATTGGCAGAGGGACAGTGTGAAGGGTGGAGCAAAAATCAGGGCTTATAGTCCAGAAATCAACAGCCCGTTTTGACTTCAAGATGTTATCGATCAGCGGCCCTCCCTGCCAATGCTACTGATTAACGTTTGAAATCTTAGATGGGCCCAGGGTAGTACTCGGGGCCATCATGTAGTTCTGTCGGGTTCTACGAACAGTTTCAATCCGCTGATCCCCCGTACCGTAACTTTTTCCCCCTTCCCGATGGATGGGCTATCTCCCATCACCTCTGCCTTCCACAATTCGCCGTGCACCCGAATGTAACCCGAAGGATCCAACCGATCCTCCGCGATGCCCCGGGGACCAACCATCGAAATCGCATCGTCCTTCCTCTCCTGATCGTAGGCACGCCACACAGCGGGAAACAAAATTAGGTCCTTGATAACCCACAGTGCCATCAGGCTCCAGATAAACCACGTGGGGAGAGCCACCACGCGTCGA
>JGI2171J19970_10001905_pt1 | contig 11521 bp, 13 predicted proteins | sample DeeMarSWOR324_28_FD_19970 | JGI IMG/M metagenome (IMG submission 19970) | reverse complement strand
AAGGCAACATAAAAATTCTGCATTGTTTTCAGTCGATAATGGAAATCCTTTATCACTCTGCCTCGAGCATGACCAACATGTTGAATACCGTTCAGAGTCGGGGGACCCTCAACGTAACCTAACAGTCCACGGTTATCTTTTTCACGGATTTCTTCCAGTTTCTGGAGTATCTGGTTTTTTTCCCAAAATCCACGAACTTCACGTTCAAGCTCGAGCGGGCGATATTTTTGGGTCAACAAAGGTCTAGAATCAGCCTTGAATTTCGCGGTCACCGCTCATCCACAACACCAGATTAAACTTCTGAATGCTCATGCACAAATATAAAGTTAATTCTCCTAAACTTGGGTTCTGATTTTCTCAATCAGACAGTGAGAAAATGAAACAGTTATTCTTTAGTTTTTTAATGCCTTCATGAAGCTGTTTGAATTGCTTATTTGAAAGCTTTGTTTTTTCACGCAAATTATTTATTGATATCTTGATTTATATGGAAATGCTAATGTAAACAACAGACTAAAGAGGGAAAGAAAGTGAATTTGCGAAATAAGCTTCTGCTTGCCATTAGTTTGTTTTCCATGATGATGGTGATTTATCAACTGTGGAGTACAATTCCAGAAATTGCAGAATATGCAGATGACGCTTATCTCTTTCAAGAACCACAAGAAGGCTACGTTTGGAAAGACTGGGTTCTTGAAGCCAGAGACATGTTCTGGAAAGCGTTGATAGGAATGATACTTNACATTTGTTTCTTCTTTTCAATAGCATTCTGGAGTTTTTCTGAAGCATTTGGAAAAAATAAAAAAGTTGAATAAGGCTATGACATAGAGCAGCCGTCATTGCTTCTTCTAAACGCAGAGAAAAAAAACAGGAGATAATAGTGCATGTTGGTGGAAAAGCCAAAACGGTTGGCAATGGAGATTTTATAAAAACTAAACTTTGTAGGAGCTGGATTGTGGGCAAAAAATCCGTATTCTATATAGTGTATGTGAGATACGTCAATGTCTGATTGGAGATTCAAAAAATGTTGGGTGAGATCTCGATTATCATGGCTGCATTTTGCTGGGCTTTGGGTGCTTCTTTGTATAAGAAGGCAATACGGGATATGAACCCTTTGAAGTTTAATTTGTTTAGAAGTATTTCTGTTATCATCTTCGCTTTTTTGATACTTCTTCTTCTAGGGAAATGGAGGCTCCTTTTTGAGCTGGATTTGGTTTCTCTAGCTCTTATTGGGGTCGCATCCCTTTTGGTGTTGGTTGCTGGAGACACCTTCTATTTTGTTGGATTAAGATCTATTGGTGTGGCAAAGACTGTTCCCATAGCTTATTCCTATTCGATCATTGTTATCTTACTAAGTTCTTTTTTCCTAGGGGAAGCAATTACTAGCTCAATAGTTTTTGGGACGATCGCTATCATCTTTGGAGTTTGGCTAGTTTCTGAAAAAGCAGTAGATCAAGGCTCTAAGGTAGGTTTCTCTAAGGTAGGGGTTCTTGCATGTTTGGGAGCCTCCATATGTTGGGCGTGTGGTATTGTTCTCTATAAAATTATTTTGGTGAAAAATGACCCCTTCATCTTAGCTGCGGTTAGGATATTATTTCTGTTTCCGACACTTGGAATATTATTAGCCGTCCCCCTCCGAAAAAAGTCTCCGAGCATACAATGGACAAAGTCTAGGATATTTTTAGTTTTTCTAAGCGGTTTGATTGGTTTGGGAATTGGAGATACTCTTCTATGTTTTGGCTTAGATTCCACCAATACCAACATTGCGGCTCCTCTTTCGTCTATAACCCCTATCTTTTCCGCGATTATTGCCATGCTTTATTTGAGAGAAGCGGTTACCAAGAAAGTATTTGTTGGAACCCTTCTTGTATCAGCCGGAACAATGTTTCTACTCATGTAACAAAGATTCTTAGCTGCGTTCGCCACTTTATCGGCGGACCCATATGTGTTTAGTATAGATGGCAGGCAACGAAGTGGTTTTTTTCAATGTCCAGTAGAACAGGTTCTTCAATTGGACATTTGCTGAAAGCTTTTGGGCAACGTGTATGGAAACGGCAACCTGAAGGTATATTGATTGCCGACGGAACCTCTCCTTTAAGTTCTATTGCTTTTCGCTTTCGTTCAGGATCTGGAACTGGAATAGCTGAGAGTAACGCTTGTGTATATGGATGCAAGGGATTTGAAAAAATCTCTGCTTTTTNGCCTANTTCTATTATTTTTCCTAGGTACATTATGGCTATTCTATCCGATATATATTTGGCAACTGCCAGATCATGAGTAATGAAAAGGTACGTCAATCCAAGTTCTTTCCTTAAGTTAAGCATAAGATCGATGAGGGTTGTTCTAAGAGAAACGTCGATCATAGAGACAGGTTCGTCTGCTACGACAAACTCCGGTTCTGTGATAATGGATCTGGCGAGCGCAATCCGTTGCCGTTGTCCCCCGCTCAGTTGATGCGGATAAAGATCAATGAATTGATCGGGGGGTGTTAAGCCAACCTTTTCGAGTATTTCCTTGACTTTTCTTTTCTTTTTCAACTCCGTTTGCCAAATTATGGATTTCAAGTGGATGACCGACAGCGTTTCCTATTTTCATTCTGGGGTTAAGCGATGCGTAGGGGTCTTGAAAAATAATCTGTATCTTTCTTCTCTGTAACCTGAGTTCTTCACCTTTAAGATGTGTAATATCTTTGCCGTCAAAGAATATCTTACCCCCAGTAGGTTCAAGAAGCCTCACAAGAAGCTTTCCGACCGTTGTCTTTCCGCAACCGCTTTCCCCAGCCAATGAAAACACCTCTCCACTCTTTATTGAAAAGCTGATATCATCAACTGCTTTGACAAAGTCCCTAGTTCGTGTGAACAGCTTCTCGAAGAAGCTTTTCTGAACCGGAAAATACTTTTTCAGTTCCTCAACGTTTGTGACTACGCTCAAGGTTATTTTCCTCTCTAAAGCATCTCACGAAGTGTCCGGGGCTAGACTCTACAATCGGCGGTTCTTCTATCCAACATTTTTTGCTGGCGAGGGAACAGCGAGGCGAAAAGCGACAGCCTTTTGGGGGGTTAAGCAGATTTGGGGGAATACCGGGAATAGCCTCTAACTTCTGTTCAGCTAGCTCAATGTTTGGTATACTTTGCAAAAGCCCTTGCGTATAAGGGTGCCGCGGATTTCTATGCAACTCCCCGCTATTTGCATATTCAACAAGATTGCCAGCATACATCACAATGATTTTGTCACATCGCTCCAAGACAATGCTTAAATCGTGAGTTATGAGGATTAGAGCCATTCCATACTTGTCCCGTAGTTTTTTCAAAAGGTCCAGTATCTTTGCTTGAACTATCACGTCGAGAGCAGTAGTAGGTTCGTCAGCGATTACCAAATCAGGGTTAAGGGCGATTGCCAAAGCTATCATGATACGTTGTCGCATTCCCCCGCTAAACTGATGTGGATAATCGTTTATTCGCTCAGCCAATATTCCTACATCGTTCAGTGCCTTTTCGGCACGTTCAAGCGCCTCTCTTTCGCTTATCTCAGGTTCATGGGTGCTTATCAACTCAATAAAGTGTGCTCCAACTTTCTTAACGGGATTCAGAGAAGTCATGGGATCCTGAAAAACTAAAGCGATTTTCTTCCCTCTGAGAGAACGCATTTCCTCCTCGGAGAGACTCAAGATGTCAGTTCCATCGATTCTGATGTGACCGCTAACAATTACGCCTGGAGGCGGAACAAGGCGAATTATTGAAAGCCCTAAGGTGGATTTTCCGGAACCAGATTCACCAACTAGTCCCATGGTTTCGCCTTTTTCCAGATTGAAGGATAAGTTGTTGACGGCTCGAATGTTTCCTCTTCGAGTCCGGTATTCTATTATCAACGAGTCGACTTCTAACAAAGACATATCAGATCACATCACTGTTCAAGTCTTGGGTTCAGCATTTCGTTTAGTCCTTCTCCGATTAGAGTGAATCCCAGTGCAAGAAGAACGATCATGATGCCAGGAAAAGTTATGACCCACCATGCACCACTCGGAAGAAGCTCAAACCCCCTCGTTAAGTCCCAACCCCAATCTGGAACATCTATTCCTACTCCCAACCCTACAAAGGTTAGGCCCGCTGCCGTGAGAATTGCATCTGCAAAATTGACTGTAGCTACCACTACTATTGAAGGAACCACGTTTGGCAGAATGTAACGAAGAAGTATTGTACGTCCTTTTGCGCCTGTCGCTTTGGCCGCTTCAGTGTAAGGCAGTTCTTTTATTGTTAGAACTTGGCTTCGCACCACCCTGAAGTAGGATGGAACGTAGACAACCGCGATCGAGATAGCCATGTTAATGACTCCTCTTCCCATCATTGCGGCTATGGCTATGGCGAGAACCAAGCCTGGAAACGCGTAGAGACTATCCATTATTAACGAGCAAACTTTTTCGAATATGCCTCCGGTATACGATGCGAGAAGACTTATGGGTACACCTAAGAGGAAACATAAAAATACCGAAAGAACAGCGACTTGAAGCATAACTGCTCCACCAGATAAAACTCGGCTCAACATGTCCTGCCCCAATTTGTTTGTTCCCATCGGGAATTCCAAGCTAGGAGGAGACCTTAGTGGGTTGTTGATTGTTGGTGGGGTAGCTGTCGGATCGCTAGGAGTGATCCAGGGGCTTATTAAGGTCATTATGATTATTGATGAGACTATTATTGCCCCGATGAGTGTCATCCAACCCGCTGAACCTCTCTTGGTCAGAGAAGCTAAACCCGGTAAAAAGCCTGCAAGGAGGGGTCGTTTGGTTTTCGATTTACTCAATCTAATCTCTCCTATAATCTTATCCTCGGGTCAAGGTATGCATAGAAAATATCCACAACTAGGTTAACCAGAGCAACTATAAGACCGAAATAGACTACTGCCCCTTGGATAGCCGTATAGTCTCTATAATTGATTCTGGAGACCAGATATCTTCCCAATCCTGGCCAAGAAAACGTCGTCTCTGTTAGAATAGCCCCGCCGAGAAGAGTGGCAAATTGCAGCCCCATCATTGTAAGAATCGGTAGAAAAGCATTTCTAAGAGCGTAACCGTAAACCACAGTTCTCTCTCTTAGTCCTCTAGCCCTTGCAGCAGTAACATACTCAACGCGTAGGGTTTCGAGCATATTGTTTCTTGTTAGTCTAATGAATACGCCGGAGAGAATTATTCCGAGCGTTAAGGAGGGTAAACACAGACCCTTTAGCGCTTCGACAAACTTGACAACGTTTCCCTCAAGGAGGCTGTCAATTGTGAACAGACCAGTTGATATACGCAAGACTCCAACAGACATGAAATGCCAGGACGCAAAGGTCCAAACTATCCAACCAGCCAAGAAAGCAGTGAGACAAAACAGGAAACCTTTTGGCCAAAACTTTACGTTTCTTCTCTTCAACACAATGAAGCACAATACACAACAGATTAAACCTGCAGGTAATGCCCACAACAAAATGGGAACCAAGCCCCCTGCAGGATAGTTCAAATTGAGAACTAAGCCATAAGGTTCCATAGTGGGTCGCGTACGCAGTCCTGTGGGTAACCAGCCAAGTTCTACAGCGAAGATCAATTGAAATACCATACCTAGAAAGAAGACTGGAATAGCGTATGCTATTATTCCGAAAGCCCTTATACAATGATCTTGAAGCGAATTGTATAACCGGGAAGCCCTCACGCCTAGCAGTATTCCGGCAGTAATTGCAATAAACACTGAAAAAATTGCTAGCTCGAGCGTAGCTGGGAAGGCCGAGAAGATTTGTTCTCCAACCGGTGAGTAATCTTGCATGGACTTCCCAAAGTCTCCCTTCAAGAGCCCTCCCAAATATTCGAAGTATTGAACATGCAGAGGCTTGTCTAGTCCCAATCTGCTTCTCATCTCATTCATGGATTCTTCGCTGGCTCTTCTTTCAAAATGGAGCGCAACAGGGTCGCCAGGCATAACTCGAACAACTAAAAACACGATCGATAGCAATAGTAGTATCATGGGTATCGTAAGTAGCACTCTAGTGATTATGTAGGAACGCAGTCCCATGAAACAACACCTTTCTTATCCGGAAAATAATTAAAAAAAAGGAGAAGGTGAGATGAAATAAAGTTTACTACTCGGCTTCAGCGTAGATGTACCATATTCTCCAGTTTTGTGTTATGTCCAGATATACTCCTTTGATATCCGGCTTCGTTACCGCGTAAGCCTTTCCTTGCCATAATGGAACCACGGGGCAGTCCGTCGCGGCGTATTGGTCAATCTCGGCGTATTTTGCTACTCGCTGACTTTCAACTGTTGTGGCTCGTGCTGCGTCATAGGCGGCTTTCATCGCAGAGTAATGTTCACCGTTTTCGATGTAGTGGTGGTTGAGCCATACGGCATAGTACAAGAAGGCATAGTTGTCTGGGTCAATATAATCTGGGTACCATCCATAGATGAAAACCTCCATGATTCCTTCGTTTCTGTTAAGCCTGTAGCTTGGCCAGTCAGCGTTCTTGAGGGTTACATCTATTACTCCACTTGCCTCGAGCGACGACCTGTAGATGATGGCTTGGTCTTCGCTTGCTGGATAGTGCCCTGAGGATTCATACCATAAGTCAATTGCCAGTTTGTTGTTCTCGTTGTAGCCTAACTCAGCAAGCAGGCTCCTAGTGAGTTCATAGTTTGCGTCACCGAGATCCGCGAACGCTTCAGTGTGTCCCATCATCCCGTCGGGTATTATGCTGTATAAAGGAACCGTTTGATCGAGAAATACTGTTTCACACATAGTTGGCCTATCCAAGGCGGCTGCTATGGCTCTTCTCACCCTCGCATCGTCAAATGGTTCAATTTCCTCTTGGAAGATCATGTATTGAATGGCTGCTCCAGTGCCTTCCCAGACCTTTAGATCTGCCTCATCCTGAAGATCCTCTATGTCAACTGCCTCAAGATGCCTAAACGCAATGTCAACATCTCCAGCTTCGATGGCTGTTCGAAGAGCTGTTGAAGAAGCGTAAAATTTGATTAGAATTTTCTTGGTTTTTGGGTATCCATCATCTGCGCGCCAATAGTTTGGATTTGCTTCCAACCACATCTCCTGATCCTCATCACCGACGCGAGTCCATTTTGTCAACATGTATGGCCCCAAATCCATGGGATTGCGTGTTCGCGCATCTGTGCCGTTAGCGTACCAGACTATGTCACTCGTGCTCCATTCGGTTTTCCACCCTCCGTCGTACTGAGGATTAACGATGTAAGATGCTTGGCATGCCAGTAGCCCCAGCATTGATGCAAAGGGTATCTTCAGATTAAACCGGACTACATATTTGCTTATGACTTCTACGCTGTCTATTATTGCGTCGTATTCCATGTTAAGTTGGGGACCGTCAGGACTAGCAATCCCAATGTTCCTGTCGAAACTGTGTTTCACGTGGTCGGCGGTGAACTCTGTTGCGCCATCGTCGAAATAGACGCCTTCTCTCAGGGTGAAGTCCCAAGTTAACCCGTCATCACTCACTTCCCAATCTGTTGCTAGAGATGGAAGGTAGTCATCAGCTCCAGCGCTCGAACCAGGGCGAATCTCAACTAATCCACAGCCTGTGTTCTGGATTATTTCCCACCCGAAGAAGTCGTAGGCTTGAGCCGGATCGATCGCCGATTCAACAGTATCAGTAGTCCCCATGATCAGCGTTTCCTTAAGCTTCTCCGGAGCGAAGTATACTTGGTAGGCATATATTCCAGCAATAACTACAATTATTATCAGAAGTACCGCTACGACAATAATAGTAGTAGAAACTCCCTTCCTAGAATTCTTATCCTTCGTTTTCTTACCCCCTTTTTAAATCTCAGATTCAGATGCAAGTCTGTGACTTCAAAATTTAAGGTTTTGCGTCAGCTACACGAGTTTATTCATTACATTCAGAAAACAATGATTAACATTGGAAGTAAATTCGTGCGCAACTATTTTTTTCGTTTCCATAGGAAAAACTTGACCTTTAAACAAGAGTGAAATAGATCCGCCTGTTGAATTTTCCTTTATTTCTAGTTTTAATAAGTCTGATCTGTCCAACTTCATTTAGATTTCTAACATGTGTTCCACCATCAGCCTGTTTATCCACACCTACAATTTCCACTATTCGAAGAAACGAAATGTTTGGTGGAGTTGCTTTCGCCATCTTAATTACCTCAGGAATCTTTAGGGCCTCTTCCCGAGGAAGTGAATACCACTTTACAGGTATATCTTTCTTAAACAATTCGTTAGCTTTCTCAATATAGCCGCGAAGAATTTCCCGATTATAATCCTTTAAATTGAAATCAAAACGAACCTTGTCTTCTTCAATCTGGTTTCCAGTGACAAGCGCACCAGTTCCCCTGCATAGGAGCGAAGCAAAGACATGAGCTGCGGTATGACTACGCATCAATTTGTATCTTCGTTTCCAATTCAGAAAGCAATGAACAGAATCTCCTTCACTTAATCCTCCTCGATCAACTTCATGGGATATCTCTCCAGAAAACTTGCCAACATAAACAACTTTGAACTCTTCATTCTCCCTTATGATCTTCCCAGTATCCCAGGGTTGCCCTCCACCTCTTGGATAGAATAATGTTTGATCCAAGACTACGTACTTTTCATCTTTCACTGAAACGACAGTGGAATCGCACTCCCGGAGGTAACTATCCTCCAAATACAAAGCTCTAGTCACATAGACCCCACTTCAATTAACCTGCTTATAGAACATAAGATTTACCCGTTTTACGAGCAAAAATAAAGTTTTATTCGCTCTTTTTTGTAATCTTCCTCTGTTGGTTCTTTTTTGAACAAATGCTCGAAAATGCTTCTTGGATTTCATTAATACGAGTTTCTATTTGTACCAGTCTAGGCTTTCTTCGATGTATCCAATGAAGCTGCTGAAGAATTCTTTAACGTCAACGCTTAGGCTTGTTTGATTGATGAGTGATTTAGCTTGCTCAGCATGTTTCCTTGATGCCTTCTTTGCCGCGTCTAATCCTCCACTTTCCCTAAGCAAATTTCTTATCAGCTCTATCTCTCCGAAGTTGAGGAATTCCTTGCCGAGAAGACATTTCAAAGCTTCAGATTTCGTCTGATCCGCCGATTTCAGAGCATAAATCACGTGGAGAGGCTTTTTGTTTTTGGAGATGTCTAAGCATGGTGATCTACCATACTGGTCCTTCGGAGCGAAACTGTCAATGATGTCGTCTTGGATGTCAAAGGAGTAGCCCATGTTCTCGGCTGCTTCCCCCAACAGGGATATATCATTCTGCGGGGGGTCTCCTAGAATAGCGCCAGTAAGCAGTGTAACTTTGAAGAGTGAAGCGGCTCTTTTGCCTGCCATAACACGCCACTCGTTAACGTCCACATCCTTATACTCGAAAAGTAAGTCGAGGATTTGGCTCTCATTAACCGCCCGGTAACCCTCAGAAAGAAGAAGCAGTACTCTGCCAACTTTCGCTTCTGGAAAACCCGAGTTCATTATGGCACGGGTCGCTAAGGCATATACGATGTTGCCGCTGAAGATAGCGGTTGCTTCTCCAAATCGGGTATTGTAGGGGTTGTAGCTGTTCGTGAATTTTTTGTGTAACGTACTTTCTCCTCTTCTAAGATCGTCCATGTCAACTATGTCGTCGTGAACCAAAATGGAGTGGCGATACAACTCGATTCCGACGCAGACCTTTAAGATTCTGTCATCAACTTTTCCGCTGTAACCTTTGTACGTGAGAAGCGTGCTGCAAGAAGCCAACCGTTTACCTTTCCGAAGCACAAACTCTTCAAGATCAGAGTACACATTCTCAATAAATGGGTGATAATCTCCTGCCTCTTCTACAACTTCATCCAGAAACGTTTTGAGGCGTTCTTCGATCACCCCGCCATAATGGTCTAACGTTTTCTCCCAACTCATTTCTCATCCAACCAAACGTTGAATCCGCTCTGTCTACGAATCCGTTATTCTCTTCATTTTTGTGGAGTTTCTGTTTTGTTTTTATGGCGGCGCTCCAGTTCTTCGAAGATGCGGGTAAGTTTGATGCTTTTTTGGGCGAACAGCACTAGGATGTGAAAGAGCACGTCAGCGGCTTCATGCGTAATCTCCGTGGCATTATCATCTTTTGCTGCAAGGACGATTTCCACTGCTTCTTCCCCGATCTTCTGAAGAACAGCATTCTCACCCTTGGCAGTTAAACGAGAAACATATGATTTCTGGGTGGGGTTTCGAATCCGCTCTTTTATGACTTCGAAAAGTCTCTCAAGCATCTTCGCATCAACCTCTTGCTTGTCTTCTGCCTTCAGGGGCTTGTAGAAACATGATTCTTCGCCCGTGTGACACACTGGACCTATCTGCTGAACCTTAAACAGAATCGCATCGTTGTCGCAGTCCAAAACCACGTTCTGTACTAGTGAATAATGTCCAGACTCTTCGCCTTTAAGCCAGATTCTACCCTTGGTTCTGCTCCAAAAATGCGTCTTGCCACTTGCCAAAGTCAACCGCAACGCCTCCTCGTTCATGTAAGCCTGCATCAACACCCTATTATTTGACGCGTCCTGAACAACAGCGGGAACAAGACCGTTACCCTTCTCAAAGTTCACCTTTTCCACGAACTCTTCAATCTCGGTTTCATTCAGTTGCAACACCAAGCTTCTCAACCTCTGTTACACTAGACGAATGGGCACCCCTCTGTTGGCAAGGTATCTCTTAACCTCTCCCACAGAATACTGACCCCTATGAAAAATAGAAGCGGCTAGGGCAGCGTCAGCGTCCCCTGCAGTCAAAACTTCGTAGATGTGCTCAATATTTCCGGCGCCTCCGCTGGCGATTATCGGCAGGTTCGTTANTTTGCTCATGGTTCGTGTCAATTCTATGTCGTAGCCGTCCTGTGTTCCGTCACAGTCCATGCTGGTTGGCAACAGTTCCCCTGCACCCAGTTCTTTCACGGTTTTAGCCCAAACCATCGCATCTATTCCCGTGGGCAATCTTCCTCCCTCAACGTAGACTTCCCACCAGCACTTTCCTTTGGAAGTCTCCACAACCGTCTTGTCAGGCAAGTCGCTGTCCACGTAAACTCGTTTAGCGTCTATGGCCACAACAATGCATTGGCTGCCAAAAACCTCAGCCGATTCCTTCACAAGATTGGGTGCTCTCACCGCCGCAGTGTTCACGGAAACCTTGTCCGCCCCACTGGAGAGGACATTCTGAATGTCAGTGACGCTTCTGATGCCACCGCCCACAGTGAAGGGAATAGAAACCATATCCGCAGTTTTTTTCACAACCTCCAAGGTAGTGTCCCTCTTTTCGTGAGAAGCGGTTATGTCTAGGAAAACCAGCTCATCCGCTCCCTGTTCTTCATAAGCTGCAGCCAGCTCCGCCGGATCTCCTTCAATTTTCAGGTTCACGAATTGCACGCCCTTCACAACCTTTCCGTCCTTGACATCCAGGCAGGGCACTATTCTTTTAGCTAACATCTTTTCACAACCTCCAAAGCCTCTTTTAATGTAAACTTCTTCTCGTAAAGTGCAGTGCCAACCACCACCCCATCCACAC
>JGI2171J19970_10001903_pt1 | contig 11522 bp, 14 predicted proteins | sample DeeMarSWOR324_28_FD_19970 | JGI IMG/M metagenome (IMG submission 19970) | reverse complement strand
ATGAAGAATGCTTTCTTCTTTTTCTCTAAAAAGGAGTAGGATAATTTCAGTTTCTTTGGAATTTTTCTCAGTGTCATAGGAATCACCCTACAGCAACAAATAGGTAAAGATAAAGGACAACCATCACAAATATTATAACCAAAGACGCCACAAATGGTATTATAAGTTTATTTATTTTCATTTGATTAAGATTTTCATCAATTTTTTCGATTTTTCTGAGCAAATCATCTTTCCTTTCAGAAATACCTGTTATAGGAATTTCTGCATCTTTAAATTTTTTTCTTAAGTTAATTATTTCCATATCTAGTTGCTCTTTTACTTCTTGTAGTTCCTTTATTTCTGCCTCCAGTTTATTCTTCCTCAGTTTCACCTCTTCAGTCCCTCGGAGGAAAAGTCTTAGATCCTCCTCAATAGTATTCAACCTTTTTTCGATCAGACCGATCCTCTCGTTCAGGTCCAGATCCATTTCCCGTACCTTCTCTTCTGCTTCTTCCATGTACACCACCCATATATTCCATCGCAGTCATTACAATACCTTCCTCACCACTTTCATAACCCAGATGAATATTAATCAGATACAAATCTGAAAACTCACGAATAATTCCACTTTCAGATAACTCCCAATCCCTTAAAACGCCTCTAAATCTCTCAGTTACATTTTCGGGCTCCACACCAAACTCCTTTGCCACTCTTCTATAAACACTCAAAAGCTCTGGTTCAATCCCCTTTAACCCCGATGTAACAATAGGAATATCCAGGGAATGGGATAACCACGCCATCTCGGCCAATATCCTTGTACTAAATGCGTCCTCCTTCATACCTGTTTTTAATGACATCGCTTTCAACAAGTCATGGATGTACACCCGTGATGGGGAAGTAACTGAATCAGAACTTCTAATGATTGGGTCTAGCTGGGTTCGCACTTCATTGTAAACTGAAATCAACTTTTCTGCATTTCCTCTTCTCTCTTCAACATCCAGGAATAGTATCTCCAGACAACTCATGACAAAGTCCACGTTCACCTCCTGAAAGAGAAATGGAGAGACATATTGTCTCCCAATACCGTACGAACTCTTCTCTCTCAGAAGTTTCTCAAGAGATTCCGGAGGAATCCTCGAAAAAGTTGTTGGATCCATTATCACTCCACGACCAATCATTTCGAAAAAGTCTTTTTCATATTCTGCTTCTGCCATATATTTATCTAGTATCTTCTCAGGTTCTATCCCTGAAAACATCATCCACAGTTCTTTCCTTTTTATATCGTCCACTAGCAAATTCTTATATTGCAGCCTATCAATCAGGTAGTACTTGTCAACCCAATCAGTAATATATTCAATCTTTCCTTGTTCATCTTCATGAATAACAATAAAGATTTCTTGTCTGATTTCTCTAGTTTTTCCTCTTCCAACTTTTTCTTCACTAATAACCACTTTGGGAATGCCAATTCTATCTATTTCAACAGGTTCCATTGTTTCCAGATTGTAAAGCACGTACTCAATATCATATACCCGGATATTTTCACCAAATTTCTCCCACAGCAATTCTCTAATTGCATCATAGTCGTAAATTGGACCTGGTTCTGGCTCATCAGCTTGTCTCTTGACTGTTGCTAGTGCATATGTAGCTTGACTCACATCAAGATCCAAGAGAGATCGTTCTTCCACAGTCAAAGTATACAGTTCCGTCATGAGCTTTTCATTGTTCCTCATTTCTTCAGGAATCTGTTCTAAGTATCCATATGCCATTGTAGAGAACGTATTCTTTCTTGCCATACTTCTAATGTCCCCAACATCTATAGCTCGAATCGATTTTGTTTTTCCACCCTCCCCTATAGCAAACAACCTTTCCAAAATCCTTACCCTAGTGTAATCTTCTTCATCAGGAGACATCACGAAAATCCTTCCTTTTTCTTCTTCTGCAAAAACACAGTTCATTTCCATGAGGAGTTTTTTGACTCCTCTGCGTTGTTCTTCAGTTAGAAAGTTATTTGTAAACCGCATGTAGAACCACATAGGTTCAATAAGTGCTCGTTTCATGAAGGGACAAGCCTCTGAAAATTTTTGGACAATATCAGACCCCGCAATTCCAAAAAACATGACGGCATCATAAACTTTTCCTTCTTCTGTTACCTTTTTATCGAAATAATACAAAATCTGATCTCTTAATACTTCCTCTAAGTCTCTCCTTTTTTCAGGAATAATTCTGATTTTGTCTATGTATCTAAGATCACCAATATCATCATGAAATGATACCCCTACACAATCAACGTGTGATCTAAGAATTTTTTCAGCCTTCTTCTTCCCTAAATCTTTCTGAGTTATTTGAGGTAAGTAATAAATTAAGATGACGTGTCGAAGAGCAAGAGAAAGCAGAAGAGGAATTCCAATCGAAGTAAGTACATTCTCTGCGAGAAGTTCGCTGGCCCCTTCTGGTGTTCCAAGAGTTTCCAAAACTCCTCGCAGAAATTCAATTATCCATTCTATTAACTCATAATTCTTGTAGAAATGAATAGCAGCACCGCAGGATATGATAACTCCAAGGATAAGTGTTGTAAAAAAAGCTTTTTTTTGGAATTGTAAGAACTTGTATATTGCTGTTCTTTCACCCTTTCTAATGATATGTATAGTTTTCGGAATTTCCAGTTCTTCTTTTATTTCTCCGATAATAGTCTTGTCTTTCTCTGTAGCATGTACGCCTAATAGTATTTGTCCAAAAGGAAAAGAGAAAAAAAGATACATAAGCAGATTTATGATAGCAAAAACTATAAGGAAAACAATAAAGGCAAAAATAGCTGAAAATCTCATTTGTGGCGTATCTAACCATAGTGCTAGTGTTATAAAGATGATATTGCTGGGTATTCCAGTAAAACCTAAAAAGATGGGTGTTCTTTTAATGGGATCTAACCTACTGAAGACTAAGACATCTCTGGGCCTTCTTTTTGGAGTTTTCTTGCGGATAAAACGGAACCTGTCAACTACTTCAGATCCCCATCTTCCAAGTCCTACGAGAAGGACTTTCATATAATCACCTACCTACTCTTCTCCTTCCCCCCTACCTAAGATAATATCTCTTGGCGAAATCTCTTTTTCTGCGGCTATTTTCTTTCCTTCCTCGACTCCACGATCATATATACTTTTCTCCTTTTTTACATAAACAGCAAAGAATGTAACTACCAGAATAATTACTACCAAAACCGCTATTATCAATGCAAAATACGCGGGATCAATCTCGTACTTCGCGACTTCTCTGTTTACTTCTGAGATCAAGCACCCAGTAGCTTTCTCATAACGTATCTCTGCGTTCATAATATGAGACAAACATACATCTATATCATCTTTGTTATCTATTTTGCCTATCTCATCAAGAGCTTCATGAGCAAGTGATGAAGATTCAGCAAGATTGACTCCTTTGATTTCTCCTAGCAGAGAGGTCAAAGACTGGATCTGGTCTTTATTAAATGCTATTTTCACCAGTTCTAAACATTCATTTGCCAGGCTCAGTGCTTCTGCGGGAGCGCCTTCCTCCAAGCATTTCTCTGCAATCTCTAAGAGTTTTTCCATGTGCAGAATTACTGATCTCGTTGTGTGCAGGTCTGAAATGCTACATGATTCCAGCTCTGCAATAGCTTCTCTGGCTTCATCGATCTTTTCTCTTGCCACCAAAATTTCTGAAGAAGAAAGTATCACATCCAACTCTTCCTCATATTCCACAGGAAATAGGTTTTCACCTAGATAAACATCGAAAAAGCTGAATGGTGCTTCGCCCTTTATTCTCCTGTCATCTTCATGAGTTATTTCACTACCCTTATCGTCTACCAGTGCTTTTGGAGCAATTCCTTCAAGGTCGATAGTCAAGGTTTCTGGGATACGCTTCGATTCAAAAGTGGCCTCTCCAGATCTTGACCTGATATTCCTCTCAACGATATTGACAAATCCATGGAGGTGCGATTTGATCTTGAAGGATTCTCCAGGCTTGGGTGGAAAGACTAACTTGAGTCTAACTATATAATTTTCATCTTCTTGAATATATGTCACGTTGTTCTCCATTTTTGTCGGGCCTGAAAGTATATTGATTTCTTTTACAAGAACATAGTTTGACTCGCAGGAACTGGGAGCAATGGATAATGTAAGGAAAACGCAAACTATTATGACTAGTAGAGCTTCTTTCCTCATACAGCCACCTCCGTAGCTAATATTTGCTCAGAATCCCTTATTATGTCTTCTTCTCTGTACCAAAGTTTCCACGAACGCATTATCTTATTCAGGTATTCATATTTCTCCGGCTTTATTCCCAGAACCATTGTTGAGATATCTACTTTGTCTGATTCTGGGTCTGGCCAGACACCCCCTTTCACGAACGCACTTTTTCCTTCTTCCCCTGCCTCTAGCTTTCCTTCGAAAGTGGTATTCAGAATATTTCTTATGTCAAAAGGGAAGATATCTTGGCTGCAACGAATCTGATATGCTCCCAACTTACCAGTCTCAACAGTGCCACGGGGATAATCCTCGAGGTTTTTATCTAGTATACGGATGATCTGTGATTTGGCAGCCTCAATTTCATCTTCAGTCTGGGGACTTGGATTTTCTACTTCATGTCCTCCTGTATGGCACATTATGCCAATACCTTCTTTACCTCCCTTTTTCAAGATTGATATCTTATCATGGGGGTCTAGAGTATCAGGACTGTAGCTTGAACCAAATAACAAATTGAAGGTTTCTGCCAGCTTTCTGTTAATGAAGTCATAGCTTTGTAACATCCCTTGTTCTCTGACGATCATGTTCTCAAAAATGAAAATAACATCAGCGTATCTATCAGGCAGCTTCCTTCTCATTTCCATCATCATGTTGAATGATCTTGAGGCATTGACGAGGAATGTCTTTCCCTCTTGTTTTTCAGGCAAAATACCCATTATTATCAATAGTTGCTCAGGAAAATTATCTTTCATCATCTTTGCCAATACTGGTATCGCACCTCCTCCAGTCCCCCCTGCTAGTGAGCCAATTAAAGCAATTGCTTTAACTGGAATCTTCCTATCCATCAAGTTAATTTCATCGTCAATTTTCTTTAGTATTCTTCTCCCATCTGCAATTGCAATTTTCTGTCCTAGACCCTGATCCCCGCCAACACCACTGAATCTAACGTCTCTATCTGAAGCTCCGAATGGAAAAATGGATTCTTTCAGCTTTCTTATATTATCTGCCATTTGATAGTCGTATCTTGAGCTTGGAAGCGCCAGTGGAAAGATTTGGTTCACACCAGTAGCAGTATCCAGTGCGTACATAGCATCAAGAAAGTGAATTCCTGCTCTACCAATGCCAATACAATATGTATTGAACTTTAATTCGTACCTCTCTATTATCTCCTGTTCTCTCTTTTTTGCTGTAAGACGCCTTCTGGCAGCTTCTTCACCTGCCCCCTTGGCATCTTTCTTCCTAAATCTGTCAAAAATTGACATAGTTATCACCTCTCATAGAAATAAAAATAATTGAAAATAAAACCATGACATTAGAACTTGGAATCTCTTTCCCATCTAAAGTAGCTTTGTTTGAGTTCGCTTTTACACACTTTCTTAAACTTTCTCTACATGACAAACCCATTTTGAACCACCTCTCAACTACCAGAGGTACTTGCCAGGAGCCTCAAATCCTCCGAAGGACATGAGGCGCAACATCACTGCATATGTTTCTGCTTTTTAGATGTATCTTTTATATATAAATCTTTCGCTTGCATTCGGATTTTGGCAGCGAGGTAAGGATTCGATTGTTGTTCTTGATTTTACAAAGGATGAATCTTTGATGCTGACACTATCAAAGGTATTATAGCGCAACGATTTGGCCAGGGGCAATCCAGCGGGGCAGAATAATCTTGATTTCATAAGAGCTATCAATCTCAGGCGATGAAACGTGTCTCATATTCTCATTATCAAGTTCTGGCTAAAAACAATTGCTGAAATGTTACACGTGTAACAAAAATGAGACAGACACCGACTACCGAATAACTCCACCGTGAACAAACCTTTATAAAAGATCTCCCAAAAAATGTTCATGGCAAAATTGATGAAAGACACCATGACCTTAAAAGGTGTGAAAGCCCTCGATGTCTACAATGAAGTAATTGGGTTCATGGCTGTGAACGGCTACCGTCTTGACCAATCAGTAGAACCTGTCAAAATCATAGGGAAGAAAAAAGTTCAGGAAGGAGACACCTTTCTGGATTCTCTCTTGAGTTCATATAAAACAGCAGAATTACACGTTGGATTATGGCAGCGGGGAAAAGACTTGACTGTTGTTCTTGATTTTACAAAGGATGCACTCTCTGATGCTGACACTGTCAAAGGCATTGTATTACACAAATTTGGCCAAACAGAAGGTGGAAAACAGTAGCACCAGTGTAACGGATGTGAGGCCAGCCATGTCTCTCCATGAAGCCAGCAAGGACTTGAAACACTTATTAAATCGAGGGTACAACAAAACGTCGGCACTCACCTTTGTGTGCAACCACTACCAGTTAGAACAAAAAGACCGCCACTTTCTCGCTCGTGCTGTTTTTGCAGATGAACTTGTCAGCACTATTTCAGAAAAGAGGTTACCCATAAAGGAAATCCAGGGAAAGGATGTGACAGTAGATGGATTTAACGTCTTGATTACAGTAGAAGCTGTTCTAAAGAATGAAGCCATTTTATGCGATGATTCTGTCGTCAGAGATACCCAGGGTGTCTTCGGGAAGTACAAAATCACTGAAACTACAGAAAAAGCGTTACAGGAGATCTTTTCTTTATTTAAGGAGTATCCTCCCAGAACAGTAACATTCTACTTCGACAGGCAAGTATCCCACTCAGGCGATCTGTGTTCAACAGTGAGACAGCACTTTCCCTGTGAAACAGTTAACCACGTGGATTTACTCTTGGCAAACCTCAACAAAATTACAGCTACCTCAGATTCAATTCTCATTCAGAAGTTAGACTATTATGTGGACATTCCTTTTGAAATTCTGCTTTCCAAAAATTTATAAGTACTGATGCGCAACAGAATCTATGGCAGAAATTGTGGAAGAGAAAGTAGTTGACCTGGAGGGCGGCACTGCGATTGAAGCCTTCCCTGGTGTGGGTTTAGTTGGACACATTGCTGGCAGTTACATGATCAGCGCGTTAACCATGGAAATGGTGGGATTTATCATGTCAGAGAAGCTCCCTCCCCTGTCTATTGTGTACGAGGGGGATATTATCCCTCCTTTGCGTATATACACCCATGATTCTCTCGTTTTGTTCATCGCTGATATTCCCATACCTTCAGAATCTGTCTTTGATATTACGAGAAGTATTGCAGAATATATAAAGAAAAAGGGTATAAAGAGATCTATATCACTGGCTGGCGTTGGAACAGGAAAGCAAGGAGAAAAAGTGTACGGAACTGCTACAGAAAAGAAATTATTAGAAGATATGAAGGTGGAACCCTTAAAGGTTGGCAGCATCATGGGAGCATCTGGGCTACTGCTTTTAGAGTGCAAACGGTTAAACATCCCTGCTGTTGGGTTACTAGGTGAGACTTTTGGGAATGTGCCAGATCCCAGAGCGTCCGCCATGCTGGTAGAAGAGTTAGGACGCATCCTCGACCTGAAAATAGATGTGGGACCGCTGCTGGAAGAAGCAGAAAACGTTGAAGAACGATTTGAGCAGATGATGGAAGAGCTGCGACGGAAAGAAGAAGGGGGAGAGTACGTCCCCATGTACAGGTGAGAACATGGTAAGAATGACGTATGTATCTGAGTATCTGGCCAGGATTACCATCACCCAAGTTGAAAGAATGCCCGCTTTAACAGGGATATCTAAGAAGGTTTTTGATTTATTACTGGAGAGACCACTGCTCTCTCTGGAGATCAAGAGTTGTGATAACATCAATGCGCTTTCATCTACCAAAAAAGGGAACTACATCTTTTTAACTCCCATATTGAGAGCAGATCTTTTGCCGCGGGCAGGAGGCGTCATCTGTTCGCTTCAGGATAAGAATGTATCCCTGCAGAAGATGAAGAAATGGGACGAGGTCGAAATAGTAGCAGTGCGCATTCAGGTCAAACCAGTGTGTAAGGGCAGGATCAAAGTTATTGAGAAGAAGAACCTGGGTGAAGGTGTTTCTGTAGAGGTAGAAAGAACAGTTCGCTGTTCCATTAGTTGAACTATGATACAAATTACTCCCATTGGCGTTGTGAAAAACGGGATTCATGAACGACCGCAAAAATGGGCAGATATCCAATCAGAGATCCACGTGAAAAGTGAGTACCAGGATGCACTGGATGGGCTGGAGGAATTTTCGCACATTGTAGTCATTTTTTACTTTCACTTGTCTTCTTCTCATTTCTTGAAGGTTCATCCCAGAAGAAGAGATGATCTACCGCTGGTGGGGGTCTTTTCCACGAGAGCTCCGGTACGGCCGAATTTCATTGGCGTGTCAGTGGTGGAATTGGTCGGAATTGACCAGATTGTGGTCACAGTGAAAGGGTTAGATGCCTTTGATGGAACACCAGTTATTGATTTGAAACCTCATCTTTCTGCTGTTTCTCCCACAAGGGTTCCAGAATGGGTGAACTTGTCCATGTAGATGAATTGTCCCTGTTTTTAAGGAAATCTGAATTATAGGACAACCTCTTTGAGTTATTCGACATTCAGCAGCGTGTCCGCAAAGTGCTGGTCATACATACCAGGGTATCTGCTAGTCTTCATATGCAGGGGTCCAACCAAACCAGCATTTGGGTAGTGGTACAGGTGAAGTTCCTGCAAGGCATGTACTTGTCGGCGCGCGTCCATCCTTGCACTCTGCAGGGCCGAGAATTGAAACTCCCATAATGCCTGGAGATATCAGTTTTGCAAACATTCTTGTCACCTCCTTTCATGTGTGGGTTGATTGGTTCTTCCATGTCCTCCCTCTTAGCTTTTTTTGCTGCAGGGAAAACGAACATAGTTACAATCAGCCATTTCTCATACTACATTTCACCTATATAACTCTTACTGTTAAGGGAGTTGTCAAGTCTTCGGGGGATGAAGAACTTTAATCTTCTTGGATGTCATTTTTTCAAGATTGACGTGATAAAAGGCAATGGGTTGTTACACGTGTAACACATCTGAGATAAACGCCCGACACTTTTACAACCCCAAAAAGGGGATAAGAATCTCATGAGCCAATATAAGAACTTTCCAGTATAACCTCCTTCAATGTCTGTAAACTTTTCTTCTATGTTCAATGGACATAATAAACACGATATTGCCATTTATTTCAAAAATAACTCTGTATTTCCCAATTCTTGCTCTATAAAGTCCCTTAAGCTTATAACGCAACGGTTTATATCTGTAGGGATCATCAACTATTTTCTTAAAAATTTGCAGGATTTCCTTTTTTGTTGACCGATCTAATTTCTTCAAGAATCTTAGAGTTCTATTTGATAATTGTATCTTGTAGCTCATAATCCCAGTTCCTTCTCTAAATCTTCTAAATTGTCAAAAATCTTTGTGTTTCCCCTTTCTTTTTCTTCCCTGTTCTCCTCTATTTGTTTCATCAATTCCCTATTCGCAAGAATTTCCATTTCTTCCTCGAAATCCTCCACCAATTGTTTTAGGTCTTTTGCGAACTCCAGGAGTACTTTAGCGTCAATCAATACATCACCAGCATTTTTTGTTTTTTATAGTTAAAAAGCTTTTCATTATTGGGACTGTCAAACCTGTCCCCACCTTACTGTGCAGGGAATATGTTCTGAGATATTAGGTTGCAGCTACAGCCATGCGAACTTATTTAAGAATAGAAAAAGACACATTCATGGTGACCTTATGTCAATTACAGTAAGAGCCCGAATCAAAGATGGTGTTATTTATCCCGAAGAAGACCTCCATTTAAAGGAAGGCGATGTTACTGTGACAATTGAAGAATCCATCACAGATAAGTTGGCTGGATCATTGAAACTCACTGATCGTAAAATTATGCAGGAAATCCTGGAGATGGACACAGTATGGGACTGAGTCAACTGACAGAGCCATGTTTTGTGGATGCCAATATTTTTCTCTTTATCATTTGGGATGACGATCGATATGGTCCTTCGTGTAAAGAATTCTTGAATCAAGTGGAAGAAGGAGAAATTTCGATGTTGTGTACAAGGAATATAGGTTTGCACAATTTCATATAGCCCAAGCTTTTATATTAGATCAGTATGTTAGTAGGTTAAGTGACGCTGTCACCAAGTCTCTCTAAGAGGTTGATTTGATATGATATCCGAGTGGGAATTGAAATGTCAAAGAATGGGCTAATCATCGTTGACAACCCTTTTTCATATGGAGCTGTCTCCACGGGCATTGAAAACAGTGAGGTGAATGCTGTACACGAGAGCGATACATGTATGAGATACCAAAGAGTGCAAAGCTGAACCTGTGAACCTGTGAGAATCCTGACCACCAAAAAAGGGAGCAAGATTTTTCATTATCCATTGAAATCTGTCCACACGAAAAAGGTTACAATACGTTTGATTTCACAGATTTTCTCTCTATAAAGAATAATTGACAAGAGGTATTTTATCATTTATAGGTGAAAATTGATAATATTTGCAGAACTATAACAATTAAATTTATATAATAAAATCTCTGAAGGGAGATGCAGACCTACTCGATATGGCAGAGAATGCTGCATTCCCAGAGGTCTGCTTTTGGCCAATTAATGAACATTAATGAGAAAGAAAAGAGAGTGGTTCCATGGTGATGAGAAAAATAATTAAGATCGACGAAACCCTCTGCACGGGCTGTGGCAAATGTATTCCAAATTGCCCGGAAGGAGCCCTGCAGATAATAGATGGTAAAGCACGAATCATAAGTGATTTGTTTTGCGATGGGTTGGGTGCGTGCATTGGTTACTGCCCAGAAGGAGCAATTACCATAGAGGAGAGAGAAGCTGAAAAATATGATGAGCGAAAAGTTATGGAAAATGTTATAAAACAAGGGGAAAACGTAATCAAAGCACATCTAGAGCATCTTAAGGATCATGACCAAAACGAATATCTTCAGGAAGCCATTACTTTCCTTAAAGAAAGGAATATGAAGGTTCCCATTGAAGAACCTGCTGATCACAAAAGTGCTATACTTCCATGTGGTTGCCCGGGGGCAGCTGTGAAAGATCTTCGAGAGGAAAAAAAAGGTGCAGAAGATGTGGTGCCAGCTCGCAGTGTATCTCAGCTCAGGCAGTGGCCTGTCCAGTTAATGCTCGTGCCGCCCAATGCACCATTTTTGAAGGATGCAGATCTATTGATCGTCTCGGATTGTGTACCTTGTGCTTATCCTAATTTCCACAATGATTTATTAAGAGGAAAGATTCTGCTGGTGGGCTGTCCTAAATTTGATGATGTTGAATTGTACAGGGAAAAGCTCACCGAAATGCTGAAGAATAACAATATTAAATCAGTCACCGTTGCTATTATGGAGGTTCCCTGCTGTTTTGGACTTCACAGATTGGTTTCAGATGCAGTAAAAGAATCAGGAAGGGCAATACCGTTGA
>JGI2171J19970_10001902_pt1 | contig 11531 bp, 9 predicted proteins | sample DeeMarSWOR324_28_FD_19970 | JGI IMG/M metagenome (IMG submission 19970) | reverse complement strand
CGCGCCACCCGCGTGCCGTGGAGGCGCTGCTGGCGGCGCTCGCCAGTCGCAGCGCCACGACACGCCAGCTGGCCGCCGTCGGTCTCGGCTATGCCGAGGACACCTCTGCGGTGGATCCGCTCCTCGGCGCGCTGCGTGACGATGCGGCGTCGGTGCGCGTGGCCGCCGCCTGGGCCCTGGGCGAGATCGAAGACGCCCGTGCTGTGGGACCGCTGACGCGGCTCCTGCGGGGCGACCCGGATCCGGTTGTGCGGCGCGCCGCAGCCCTCGCCCTCGGCAGCATGTTCTAGCTTGCCGGTTGGCAGGCACTGTCAGAAACCGTGAACCCCGTTGGGTCGTTGCCAGCGGGGTTCGAGCGTTTCTGGAGCCGGGTTGAGGGCGGTGCCGTCACTCACGTCGCGCCTGCAGCAGCCCGCGTCCCACGAGCCAGGCACCGATAACGACCAAGGGAATGCTGAGCATCTGCCCGACGCTCAGCGGTAGCTCCGCCGCATAGGCGGCGTGGCGCTCTTTGACGAACTCGATCAGGAAGCGGGCGCCGAACACGCTGACCAGGAAGAGCCCGGCCAGCAGGCCGTGCGGGATGTTGGGCCTCAACTTGCGGTAGAGACCGAAGAGCAGCAGGAAGATCAGGAAATAGGCGCTCGCCTCGTAGAGCTGGGCCGGATGTCGAGGTAGCGAGTCGACGCGCGCAAACACGACGGCCCAGGCCACGTCGGTAGGTACGCCTAGGATCTCCGAGTTCATCAGGTTCCCCAGCCGAATGAAGCAGCCGCCGAGAGCGGTGGGCGCGGCGATCCGGTCCAGCAGCCACAAGTAGGGCTGGTCCGGTCGGCGTCGCGAGTAGAAGTAGAACGCGATCATGATGCCGGCGGCACCGCCGTGGCTCGCCAGTCCTCGCCATCCCCTCCAGATGGCGATCACCTCGAGGGGATGTTCCAGCAGGTAGCCGGGGCGATAGAAGAGGAAGTGGCCGAGGCGGGCCCCGATAATTGCACCGCCCACCATGTAGAGGAGCAGGCGGTCGAGATCGGCCTCGGGCTTACCCTCCTGCCGGTACATGCGGCGCACGATCAGATACCCGATGGCGAACGCCAGGAACCAGCCCAGGCCGTACCAGCGCACGGCGAGCGGCCCCACACGGATCAGTACCGGCGAGACATCCCAGTAGACCTGTGCTAACGAGCTCGCGGCCGCAAAGCTCTCAATGCCCATCACGGCGAATGGTGCTCAGGTAGATGTCCTGTCAGCTACTCTTCTCTCAGCAGCGCGTCCACTTCCTGCTGCGCGTCAAGCAATCGGTCGATGTCATCGGCCACGTCACGCGCCGCCGCCAGGTCGCCCGTCACGCTCTCGACGCTCCCGGTGCCCGCGTGCATGCGCAACAGACTCAGCCGGATCGTCTCCAGTGCGGCGACGGCATCGGCCAGGCGTTGCTGCGTGGTGTCGCGTGCGCCGCGCAGATCGTTCTCGAGCTTTCCACGCTGCTCGACCACATTCCCCGTGCCGGCAGGTAGCAGTGCGGCACGCAGGGCGCGGCTCTCCGGTCGATCGCTGCGTACTTGCGGCAGGATCGTGTCGAGCTCTTCGATCCGTTGGCGCATCCTGCGGGCATCGGCTTCCAGTTTGCGCACGACCTCCGGCAGGTCGCTGAACGCCCTACGCAGCGCGCGTGGCAGCTCATCGAACAGACGGTCGGCCTCCATTCCGATCGCCATCTCGGTGGGACGGTAGGTCGGTGAGCCCGTGTCGGGAATTCGCCTGAGGCCGGCGCTGGCGATCCGGAAGAACCAGCGCCCCAGTGGCGACTTCCAGAACCAGCTGCGTAGTTGGCTGTTGATGTCCCGGCGTCGCTGCAGTCGTATCATGGCGAGTAGGCCAGCGCCGAAACCTGTTGTCAGCGAGAAGCCGAAGACCGCCCAGAGCCCGTACGGCCCAAAGCCGGGGATCACGGACAGCGCGATGGCGGAGAGGGCCGCGATGCCGAAGCCTGCGATGGACACCGCCCGCACGATCCGCTCGTAGAGTGACGGCCCGTGTCCGAACTCGAAGGCGCCTTCCTCGCGGGAGCGGTAGATCTCGGCCTTGAACGCGACGGCGAGCTCCTCCCGGCCGTAACCACAAGCAAGGAGCCGGCGGAGCCGCTTGACCGTGATGGCGATGGGAACGACGGTCAGTCCGACGATGAAGGTGCCCCAGCCGGCGATGGTTCCGAGTCCCAGCGGCGCGATATCGCTGGCGATCCCGGAGATCATCGCCAGCACCATGAGGTAGAGTAGCGCGCCACCGCTTCCCATCCCCCCATGGCGCTTCACGAAGACACGCAGCGGCACCGGCAGGTCGCGACGCTCGTCGACCACCTGGCCGAGCGCCTCGGCGAGTTCCTCATCATTCGTGAAGCGTTCAGCGGGCTTCTTGGCCAGACAACGATCGATGGTTCGGGCCAGCTTGCTGGGCACGCCCCCGGCGAGCGAGGCCACCGGTGGGGGCGCCTCGTTGATGTGCTTGGCCAGTATCACCGCAGTCGTGGATCCCTCGAAGGGGAACGCGCCGCTCAGCGCGTAGAAGCCGACGACACCGAGGGAATACGTGTCGCTGGCCGGCCCGATCGGCTCTCCCTTTGCCTGCTCCGGGCTCATGAACTCGGCCGTGCCCGAGACCTGTCCCGCGCCGGCTTCCGTGCTCTCGGCCACGCTCGCGATGCCGAAATCCGCGACCAGGGCTCGGCCGCTGCCGGCTTCGAGCAGGATGTTGTCGGGTTTCACATCGCGGTGAATCACGCCCTGGGCGTGCGCGTAGGCCAGCGCCCAGGCGACCTGGCGCAGGATGCCCGCGACCTCGGAGGGCGGCCGTGGCCCGCAGGTGCGGACGCGCTGGCCGAGCGTCTCGCCTTCGATATAGGCCATGGCGAAGAGGACGAGCTCGTCGATCTCGTCGACGGCGAAGATCGGGACGATGTTGGGGTGGGACAGTCTGGCTGCCGTGCGCGCCTCATGCAGGAATCGCCCGCGCGCCGCCGGCTGTGCCGCCAGGACCGGCGGCAGGAGCTTCAGCGCCACCGGCCGGTCGAGGCTGACCTCCCGAGCCAGGTACACGATCCCCATGCCGCCCCGACCGAGTTCCCGTTCCAGGGAGTAGCGGCCGGCGAGGGCCTCCTGGAGCCGCATGAACTCGGCGCTGCGCTCATCACGCATGCGCTGAGCATGCACGCCATCCTGGATCCACGCAAGCCATCTGGATCCGCGGGCAAAGCTTGGGCCTCGGGCCCTCGCAGGGTGGCGGTCCGGCCGGCAAGGGGACATGTTGGTGGCCGATGACGGACGATCTGGATCGCGTCAGAGCCGCGCTTGCCAACCGCTACGCGATCGAGCGCGAGCTCGGTAGCGGTGGGATGGCCACCGTCTACCTAGCGCGTGATCTCAAGCACGAGCGGGAGGTCGCGGTCAAGGTGCTGCGCGCGGAGTTGGCCGCGGCGGTCGGGTCGGATCGCTTCCTACGCGAGATCAGGATCACTGCCCAGCTCAATCACCCTCACATCCTCCCGTTGCTCGATTCGGGCGAGGCCGACGGACTGCTTTACTACGTGATGCCGTACGTGGCCGGCGGTTCCCTGCGTCGCTGTATGCACAGCGACTCGCCCGTGCCGCTCGAGTTGGCGTTCCGCATCACGCAGCAGGTTGCAGCGGCCCTGGATCATGCACACCGCCACGGTATCATCCATCGGGATGTGAAGCCGGAGAACATCCTGTTGTCTGAGGGTCACGCGGTCGTGGCGGACTTCGGCATCGCCAAGGCGGTCAGCACGGCGGGTCGCGAGGCGTTGACACGCAGCGGGTTCCCCCTGGGAACACCGGGCTACATGAGTCCCGAGCAGGCGATGGGCATCGCGGAGCTCGACGCGCGAACGGATGTCTACAGCCTCGCCTGCGTGATCTACGAGATGTTGGTCGGCGCGACGCCGGGCCTGTGGCCGTCCGACGAGTCGCTGCGGCTGGGCAGGTTCGTTGATGCCCTGCCCGAGCATCGCGCTCGGCTTGACCGGCTCCCGGGAAGGGTCGAGCAGGCACTCGTCAAGGCGCTGGCCGGGCGGCCGGGCCGCCGGTACAGCTCGCCGATCGAGTTTGCGGAGGCGCTGGCCGCGGCTACGGAGGGGCGGATCAGGCTCAGCGACGTCCAGGTGCGCGAGATCATCGGGCGCGCAGCCGCGCTCCAGGCCGAGCAGCCTAGCAAGGCGGGCGCGCTCTCGATCGGCGCCGTCGAACAGATCGCGGCCGAGGTCGGTATTCCGCCCGAGCACGTGCGGCAGGCGGTGCAGGAGCTGGAGCAGCGGTCGGTTCCCGCACCGGTAGCGCAGGCGACGCCCGCGCCCGGCTTGCTCGAAGTGCGCCGTGATATGCTGATGATCGAGCGCACGATCGAGGGAGAGGTGCCCGAGTCGACGCTCGAGACGATGGTCGAGGAGATCCAGGCGACCCTCAACATGGTCGGTCACGCCTCCACCCTGGGCAAGACGCTGACCTGGAGTCCCGCAGCACCGGGTACGGAAGGCCGCCGCGTGGTCGTCACCATCACACGGGAGGCGGGCCAGACGCGGATCCATGCCGAAGAGCGTCTGGAACTGACGGGTTGGCTGAAGATAGCCCCGGGCTGGGGTGCGGGCGCCAGCGGCTTGCTGGGCGCGTTGCTCGGGATCGGGCTCGTTGGAGAGGGGCCGCAGACCGCTCTAGTCGCCTTGATCTTCGCAGTTTGCGGCGGCGTGCTGACCGCGAGATTGGCCATCTCGAGTGCGGCGGAGCGGCGCCGACCGGAGCTCGAGCGGCTTGCTGACCGACTGGCTGCACACGTGCAGCAAGCCGCCGAACGCTGGGGTTAGTGGACCAGGAGGATCCGCCATGATCGCACGGGCACTCAGAGTGTTCGCATCGAGTTCTCCGATCGTCTTCGTTGTCTTCGCCGGCTGCGGTCTCGCACAGGCAGCCCGTGAGCCCGAGGCCTCGGATCCCGAGTACAACTTCGAGGTCCTCTGGGAGACGTTCGATCGGAACTACGGGATCTTCGGCCCCAAGCGGGTGGACTGGGACGCGCTCTACCGGGTCTACCGGCCGCTGGTGACGCGGGAGACGACGGAGGACGAGGTGTTCGAGATCATGTCGCGCCTGCTCGGCCACCTGAACGACAATCATGTGACCCTCGTGGCCGGGGAGCGGCAGTTCCGCTCGGGTATCCTCTGGGAGCTGGGCGGCGAGGGCTACGCCGAGCAGGAGATGCGGGACTTCTCGATCAGCCTCGTGCAGCGGGAGTACCTCGTCAGTGACCTCGAGGCACGCGGGATCTTTCGCTATGCCTGGCTGCCCGACTCGATCGGCTACCTCCGCATTCGCGGCTTCAGCAATCTGGCGCAGAGCAGCGAAGCGATCGACCACATCATGCACGTCTTCCAGAGCGCACGAGCGATCGTCGTGGACTTGCGTGTGACCCCGGGCGGGGACGACCGGGTGGGCAAGGCGATCGCCGACCGCTTTGCCGACAGCAAGCGCCTCTACATGAAGACTTACGAGCGGAACGGCCCGGAACACGACGACTTCGCGCCGCCCAAGTACTGGTACGTCGAGCCCGACGGCGCGCTTCAGTTCACGGGGCCGGTGGTCGTGCTGATGAACCGCTGGGCGATCAGCGCAGCGGAGAACTACGCGCTGGCCATGCGGGTGCTGCCACACGTGACACTGGTCGGCGACTTCACGTCGGGAGTCTTTGCGGACGTGTATGGGGATCGGCTACCTAACGGCTGGCAGTTCTCGGTCTCCTTCAAGCTCTTCGTCGACTACACCGGCTTCTGCTGGGAGGGCATCGGCGTGCCGCCCGACCTCCGGATCATCAACACGCCGGACGACATCGCGGCAGGTCGCGACCGCGTGCTGGAGTTCGCTCTGGACTTGATCCGGCGCGGCGACCCGGCGCCGAAGGATGTATCGGGCAGCCTCGCGGACCTGCGGGGCTCGTGGGCCGGCCTGCTGGAGCAGGAGCTCGAGGGCAGGGAAGGGGAGACGGCTGCCGTGGAAGCCGCGATCGCGCGGGCGCAGGAGATGCGAGCGGCTGATCCGGACGACTACTACGTGGACGAGGACGAGTTCCTTGGCCTGGCGGAACGGCTGTACACGAGCGATAGAGCCGAGGCGGCGATCCATGTCTTGGAGCTCGCCGCTGTGGAGTTTCCGGCGTCGGCCCGGCCCTGGCAGTCTCTGGGTGATGGCTACCTGCGGCTGGGCGACGAGGCGGAGGCACGTGCGGCTTATGCTGAGATGCTCGCCCGTAATCGGCGCAGCTATCCGTGGGAGAGGCAGGCGGCCGAGGTTGCCGAGGCCGTCGTCGCCGGCAAGAGGATCCTCGTGCCTGCGCTGGAGCGTGTCGCCTCCGACGCCGAGTTCGCGGCGGCGTTACGTGCATTCCGTGCCGATCCCGATGCGTACTACGTCAATGAGGGCGCGGTGAACAGCCTGGGCTACCGGCTGCTGGGCGTCGGACAGGTGGAACAGGCGATCGAGGTCTTCTTGATCAACACGGAACAGTTCCCGAGTTCGGCGAACGTGTGGGACAGTCTCGGCGACGGCTACCGGGCGAAGGGTGACACGGCGCGAGCGATCGCGAGCTACCAGAAAGCTCTGGAGATCGATCCGAACTTCGCGGCCTCACGGCAGAATCTTGCCGAGCTGCAACGCCGGCGTTGAGGCGTGAGCGTAGGCTTCCTCAGCGGTTGGCTGTACGACCTCTTCATGGCACCCGGCGAGCGCCTGGGATTCGCGAGCTGGCGCCGTGATCTACTGGGTGGCCTTCGCGGGCGGGTGCTGGAGATCGGGTCAGGCACCGGCCTGAACTTTCCCCAGTATAGCTCGAGTCCCACCGTCATCGCGGTCGATCCGAAGATGTCACACATCCGGTACGCAAGACGTCGGAGGCGCCCCGGACAGCACTTGCTGTGTGCCCGGGCCGAGGCGCTTCCCTTCCGCGATGCCACCTTCCAGGCGGCGGTCGGCACGTTGGTCTTTTGCACGGTCGGCGACCCTGAAAAGGGGCTGGGCGAGCTGCGGCGCGTGCTCGAGCCGGAAGCCGAGTTGCGGCTGATCGAGCACGTCCGTTGGGAGCGTCGTCCTGCCCTGGCCCGGCTCCAGGATTGGCTGACACCGGCGTGGAGGGTCATCAGCAGCGGCTGTCACTTGAACCGCGCCACCGAGAGGATGATCGAGCGGGCCGGCTTCAAGATCGAGCGGCGGCGTGAGAATTTCGACGGTATCTTCGTGGAAGTACGTGCCCGATCGGAGTAGACACGCCACTTGACTTTCCCTTGACGCGTTCGGCGCAGGATGCGCCTGTGCATTCGACTGAAGGTCAGAGCTGGTCACTCGCGTCGGTTTAGCTGCCGCCATGAAGATCCTGCTCGTCAAACCGTTTCTCAGCCCGGCATCGCTCGTCGGTGGGGACTATGTGGAACTCGAGCCGCTCGAGCTGGAGTATCTCGCCGCAGCGATCTCGAGCCACGATGTCGAGCTCATCGACATGCGCTACGACCGGGATCTGGGTGGCAGGATCGAGTCGTTTGAACCGGATGTCGTCGCCTGCACCGCGTATTCCGTGCACGTCTACAACACACTGGCCATCATGCGGGCCGTGAAGCGCATCGACCCGCGCATCTTCACCGTGATTGGCGGCCACCACGCGACGCTCATGCCCCACGACTTCCAGCGGGCAGAAGTCGACGCCATTGTCTGTGGGGAGGGCGTTTTCACGTTTCGCGAGCTTGTCGAGTGTCTCGAGCGCGGCCTGCCGCCGGCGGGTGTGCCGGGCCTGTGGTACCCGAAGGACGGTTCTTTCGTCTTCACGGGCCCGCGCAACGACATCGACAAACTCGACGCTCTCCCGTTGCCGAGCAGGCAGATCAGCTCGAAGTACCGTGACCGCTACTTCTACCTCTGGTGGAGGCCGGCCGCGCTGATTAGAGCTTCCGCTGGCTGCGCCTACCGCTGTGCTTTCTGCCCGATCTGGAAGGCCGCGGGCGGGAAGTGGATGTACCGCACACCCGACCGGGTGGCCGACGAGCTGGCCGAGATCCGCGAGAGCTTCGTCTACTTCTGTGACGATAACGCGTTCTTCGGGCGCGAGACGATGACCGCGCTGTACCAGGCCATCAGCGAGCGGCGCATCGCGAAGGAGTACTTCTTCTTCTCACGCGCGGACACGGTGGTGCGAAACCGTGATCTCGTGGAGAGGTGGGCTGAGATCGGTCTCCGGCAGGTGTTCCTCGGTCTAGAGGCCGTTGAAGTCCAGAAACTGAGGGCACTCAACAAGCGCATGGACGCGCGCACGAATGAGGAAGCGGTGGCCGTACTCAAGGCGAACGGCATCGACCCATTCGCCGCGTTCATGATCTTCCCGGATTTCGCCGCACAGGACTTCGACCGCATCCACGAGTACATGGAGAAGCTGGGGATCTACTATTCCGAGATCACGGTACTCACGCCGGCGCCGGGAAGCGATCTCTACTGGGAGAGCAGAGATAGGCTCACGACTGATGACTATGAGCTGTTCGACTATATGCATCCTGTCGTGCCCACGCGACTGGAGAAACGAGAGTTCTTCAAGCGGCTTGCCAGCCTCTACTGGCGATCGTATTCGCCGTTCCGGGCGCTGCGCCTGAGGCCGATGACCGGGCCGCCACTCGCCCCGCGTTACGTAGCGAGAACGCTGCTGGTCGCAGCGAGGAACTATCGGGCGATCAGGAATGCCTACAAGGTCAAGCTGTCAGGATGAACCAGTCGAGGCTGACCCCCACGAGCCAATGGATGATGGCCACGTACCACATCGACCGCGCATGCAGGCTGATGCCGCCGAAGACTAGCCCTGCGGGAAGCGCGCTGAACGTCTCGGTGAGCGGGCGGCCGAAGTGGGCGATCACCGAGAGCGCCGCCTGTAGCGCGTTGGCTGGGCCGGCTCCTATTCGATCCTTGAGCCCGAACAGCAACACGCCACGGAACAGCACCTCCCAGGCGCCGAAGTAGAGGAACTGCAGAAGCGCGTAGAGGATGAACCCTGAGGGCTCGGCGCGGACTGTGGCGTCGAGGGGGTAGACGAGCCGCATCGCCGGATTGACCGAGCCGATCTTGCCGGCGATGAGCGCCAGAGGGATCCCTACGGCCAGCCAGGCGAGTCCCACACGCCAGCGACCCAGGCCGAGTCCCAAGCCTGCGGGTCGCAGCCCGAGAGCCAGGCAGGCGACGAGCAGAGGGACAATGCCCAGCACAACGGCCGACGCCACGAAATGCAGCGCGGGTCGAAGCGGCTCGCCCGTCACGGCAGCGAGCCCACGACCTGGAGACAAGCTCGTGATGACATCGACCCGCAGCAGGTAGTAGAAGACGAGGAGGACCAGGGTGGCCAGGATGATGAGGATCTCGGACCTCAGCCTGACGAGCGTTTCGCGTGCCCGGGACATGCTCCCTCAGCTCCCGTTACTCTGCAGCCAGCGGATGGTCTCGAAGAGGCCGTCACGGAGAGGCCGGGGATTGTACCCGAGTTCCTCACGGCTGGCTGTGATGTCCGCGCGACGGTCTTCCAGCAGCACCCGTACCCAGCCCCGTGTGATCGGGGTGCCGCTGCCCAGGCGCGCCCACAGCTCGGCTGCCCGGGCGACCACCAGCGCCACTGCAGCTGGGAGCGCGATCGTCCGGTAGCGCCGCCCCGCGATCTCGCCCGCCAGCTCGAGGAAGGATCGGAGGGCCAGATTCTCCTGGCCACCCAGGATGTAGTGCGCGCCGGAGCGGCCACGCTGGGCAGCGAGCACGATTCCCTCCGCGACGTCCGCTGCGTGGACGTAGTTGGCGAGCACGTCGTTATCCGCCAGCCGTACGCGAAAGCGACCGGCGATGTACAGTGCGACGACGCGGGTCACATCGTTGGCGTCGGTCAGTGGTCCCGGACCATACACCCGCGTTGGATGCACGATGAGCGCGTCGCCGCCGCCGGCGACATACGATTCCACCAGTCGCTCGCCGGCCAGTTTGGTTTCCTCATACGGCGTCGGCCGTCGCAGCGAGTCATCGAGCGGCGCCGGTCGGTACGGCGGTAAGGTCAGCACCGTGGAGACATGCACGAATCGCTGCACGCCGGCCTTCCGAGCTGAGTCCAGCAGCTGCTCTGTCGCGCGGACGTTCACGTCCGTGAACTCCTGCGGATTCCGCGACCAGGCGCGGGCGCAAGCCGCAAGGTGCAGCACAGTGTGTGCGCCCTGCGTGGCCTTCGCCACCACCTCCGGGTCCCGCACGTCACCCTTGACGATCTCAACTCGCTGGGCCACCTCTGGGTCCAGGCCCCCTGGGCGCCGCACCAGCACCCGAAGCGAAGCATTCACGCGGGCGAGCCGGCGAACCAGATAGCTGCCAATGAATCCGGTCGCGCCGGTGACCAGAGTCAGCCCGTTCATTGCTCCGCCTCTACTGTCGGCGAGTCGCGAGGAAGCGGGAGACAGGAAGCACCTTGGGGCCGTTCATAGCCAGCCCACCTCCTGATACCACTCCACGGTCTCGCGCACGCCGCGCGACAACGGGTACTGCGGCCTGTATCCACTGTCTTCGATGACCGCTGCCGAATCGCATACCCAGCGCTCCTGTGAGAGTTCTCGGACGCGCTCCCAGTTCAAAATCGCTGCAGTCCGCCGAAAACCCGCCCAGATTTCAGAGATCCGCGCTATCGCCCACGCCAGAGCCGTCGGAATGCTCACGAGAACCGGTCTGCGGCCCAGGACCCGACCGACCTCCAGAGCAAAGTCCATCCAGCGGACCGGTTCGGGGTGCCCGAGGCAGTAAGTCTGACCTACCGTCCTGGGCGCCGTTGCTGTTGCGATCAATGTCCCCACGACGTCCTTGGCGTAGACCAGGCTCACCTGCCGCTCCCAGGGACCCACCGTAATGGCTACTCCGCGACGCACGAGCTGGAACATCTTCAACACCGCGCGTTCCCGAGGGCCGTAGACCGTAGCCAACCTGAGAACCGTGGTGGGAACGCGCTCAAAGTAGGCATGCGCAATCGACTCTGCCAGCAGCTTGGATACTCCGTAGTGCGAGATCGGATGCGGCACGGTGTGCCGCGACAGCAACTCGCCGTCAGGACACGGACCCACCGCGGCGAGCGAGGATGCGAGGATGACGCGCGGCGGCGTCTCCTGAGCTGCAGCGGCCTCGAACACGCGGGCCGTCCCTTCCGTGTTGACGCTGTAGTACTCGCCTGCCGTACGCGCCTGAGCTAGCGCGGCGAGGTGGAACACGACATCCGCACCCCGGAAGGTCTTCTTCAGCACCTCCGGATCATCGAGCCCCACAGGTGACCACTCGATCGCCGCCTCCGCCAGCCACTCCCTCGGGGCTCCGCGGCGCTCCAGGCACAACACGTCGTCTGCGCGAGCGAGGAGAGCCTCGATCAGGTGGCTGCCAATGAAGCCGGCCCCTCCGGTTACTATCGTGCGCATCTAACCCTCGTGCGTTCAG
>JGI2171J19970_10001900_pt1 | contig 11535 bp, 7 predicted proteins | sample DeeMarSWOR324_28_FD_19970 | JGI IMG/M metagenome (IMG submission 19970) | reverse complement strand
CCCCTTGAGTTCCGGTTGCATAACTTAACAGATGAAAGAATGAAAAGAGTTCTGCGGGCCGCTGCAGAGAAGTTCGGGCACTCCTTCTCCAAAGCGCCCAGCGGCAAGGGATACGGAATCGCCTGCACGGATTATCTGGGTACGTACCTGGCCACGATGGCTGAAATCAAGGTTAACAAAAGGACAGGCGAGGTTCGGGTGGAACGGGTGGTCTGCGCTCAAGACACGGGCGAAGTCATCAATCCCGAAGGAGTCCGGATGCAGATCGAGGGCTGTATCGTCATGGGGCTTGGCTACTGCTTCACTGAAGAGATCCGTTTCAGAGGCGGCAGGATTCTGGATGAGAACTTCGATACCTACGAGATTCCTCGCTTTTCCTGGCTGCCGAAGATCGAGACCGTACTGGTCGATAATCCGGAATTGGCTCCTCAAGGATGTGGCGAGCCGGCCATCACCTCCATGGGAGGTGTGATCGCCAACGCGGTCTATGATGCTCTGGGAGTCAGGTTGTTTGTGCTCCCGATGACACCGGCCCGGATAAAAGAAGCCTTAGCTAAAGAGCAGGGTTCCTCCCGTGATAAAAGCCGGAGCAGTCCTGTATCGCTTCTTTAAATTTCCTGTTCTCTATTTTGACTGTTACTTTTTAAAAACTAAATAAAGGTTTTTCAATTGTCATTGCGAGCCCGAAAGGCGTGGCAATCTCCTTCTCTGCATAATTCGTCATAATATTTTTTCGGATCACTCGCAATACCATAATATTTGATTCGCTTATATCAGTTTTTGATCTCGTCAAAAATGGTCTCGACTAACCGGGCCTGATTTTCCTCGAATTCGTGTTTCACCTCTTCCAGGCTTTTTCCCTGTTCAACTAAGGTTTTGACTTTGGCCTGGATATTTCTCATCTCTTCGATGTGATGTTTGACAGTGCTCCTTTCAACCGGATCACTGTGTCCGCTGCAGAATTTCTGTGCATCAAGCGTCTCCAGCATTTTGCTGAGTGTTTTCACGTGCTCGAAGGAATTTCCGCCTTTGTAAGAATGGATGAGTTGAGGCCGGCCCATGAATATCTGGTCACCGATAAAAGCTGCTTTTTCCTCCGGGAAATAGACGACAATGTCTCCTGTAGTATGGCCGATGCCGAAGTACCACAGCTCGACTTTCTTCGAACCAAGGTAGATGTCCATCTTATGGCTAAAAGTCACTGAGGGAACGAAGGGCGTGAGCTCGGGGTTGTTCCATTCCGATGGCTTCCCATCTCGCCCCGGGTGAAAGAATTCTTGGCGGCAGTTCTCATGAGCGACGATGGTCACAGTTTTTGGAAAAAATCTGTTCCCATAAACATGGTCTCCGTCGCTGTGGGTGTCGACCAGATATTTGACCGGCTTATCTGTGACTTTTTTGATCTCTGCCAGTGTCTGTTTTACCGATTCTTCATTCATCTTGGCATCGATAACCAGGACACCGTCATCGCCGATGTACATACCTCCGTTCGCACCGCGGCCTCCGAGTATTTGGAATAGCCTGTCAGAGAGCTGGTCAAGCTTCACTGGTGGTGTTTCCCTCTGCTGAGTCAGAAGTGAGGACGAAACGAAGAGAAGAGAAAAAAGCAGGATAAAGAAAAACTTGGCTTTCTGTCTCATGATAAATCCTCCTAAATGTTTACTGGTTCTTTTCCAGATAGTGTGGAGTAAATACACGGAAAAATCTGAAGGGAGCGATACCATTTCTGTATATTTGAATCATTTATTTACCCGGACATAAAGGAAAAGAACCTTTTTATCTTTCTATCAGCATAAACAGAAAATATTTTATGCGATTTACTAAAGCTCGGGATCGTGCAGCAGCACTCTCCCTATCCAGACTGCCGGTTTATCTGTCTGCCAGATCGAACGCGGCCAGATAGGTCAGCCGGATGATCTTTTCCATCAGATCAGGGCTGACCTTATCGACTGTATCACTGGGTTGGTGATAATCTTCCGTCATGGCGGCGATGAAAAAGGCCCAGGGAATTTTCGCTCTGGCAAACGGAGCGTGGTCGCTTCCCCCTGAAGCATCTTCTTGTTCCTGAAGGTGGATGTGGAGGCCCACGTGGTTATTGTTGCCCCTCATGATATCGCCTATCTCAGGAGTGTGGGCATCATAGGAAAGGCTGACGTATCTTTTGGCATCGATCTTTTCCATCACCTCTTTTCCTATATCGGCACCCCATCTTCTGGCCATCATGGCCAGGCGTTCTTTGTCGTAGACCCGGCTTATCATATCCATGTTCAGGTTGACAGCGGTTTTCATGAAGGGATGGGCCACGTAATACCTCGAACCCAGCAGCCCTTTTTCTTCTCCAGTCCAGAGAGCAAACAGGATCGATCTTTTGGGCTTGACAGGATTCTTGGTAAAAGCTTCGGCGATCTCCATCACTCCGACAGAACCAGAGCCATCGTCGTCAGCGCCGTTAAAGATGTAGTCTCCTCTCCGTCCCAGGTGATCCAGGTGAGCGCCGATCACGATTGCTTCTTTTTTCAATTCGGGGTCCGAGCCTTCGATATATCCCAGGACATTCATGCTGTTGACCAGTTTGGTCTGGACCTCTGTTTTAAAAGTCAAGGCCACGCCTGGTAGGGCCATGGAATGGCTTTTGAGTGTACTCTCTATTTTTCCTTTGAGAGTCTCTGTATCCTGGCCCACCAGACCCAGGATATCATCGGCCATTTTCCGTGAGATGCGGATAGTGGAGATGGACTCCCAGGGCATGGATGGTCCTACGTCCTCAGCCAGGGAGATACGACGCCTGTCACCCGGGAATATCGGCCTTTCATCGTTGATCCTCTGCCCATCGAGAAAGCGGCGGGCCACATCAGGATTATCCTGGGGAGAGTTCTCGACCATCAGGACGGCTATGGCTCCCTTATCTCTGGCCAGATCGTTTTTAGGAGAAGCCGCCCGTCTCATGCGCATCCGCCGGGGATAATATTTCTCTTTGAGATCGCCTTTGTTGAAAGGGGATTCAGGGTCGTCTTTTCCCGGGGCTTCAGAAAGCATCATCACGAACTTGCCTTTAACGTCAATATTTTTATACTCATCGAATTTCAGGGAGGATTCTTGAATACCGTAGCCGACGAATACAACGGGCGCAGTCATGGATCCGGTCTCCGAAGCATAGTAGGAATAATCCATGTTCGGCTGAAAGGTTTTGGTTTTCTTCTGCTGCCCGCTTTGCCATTCGACTGCGGCTGACCCGTCGGTTCCCAGAGTCTCTATGAAGGCGATGTTCTGGAAATAGCTTCTCTTGGCTTCTGAAGGAGTTTGTGGAGATTGAAACATCCCGCGCATACCCATACGGGGACGTTCAGGATCACCGGCTGGCTTGATTCCCCAGAGCTCGAACATCGAGGCCGCATAATGGGCTGCGATGTCGTATCCCTGACTGGCGGTATCTCGCCCTTCCAGAAGGTCGGAAGAGATGAATTTCAGGTAGGTGACCGCATCCTGGCCGGTAATGGAGTCGAACCCCATCTTCACCTTTTCTTGAACGGGCTTTGTCTCGGTAACGAGCGAGAAGTTCTTCATCGGGTCGGGCTTTTCTTCGGCTTTTTGCTGCTGTCCGGTCAGAGAAGAAAAAACAACAAGGCAGAAAATAACGATAAAAAGCAAAGGTTTTCTCATTTTAGCCTCCTTGCATATAATTTTTTTGCATTTTAAGGTTTGAATTGGATTGAATGAGCGTTAAGTATATCTACTATTTCTGTGCGAGACAATATTTTTTTATATTGATGGGCTCTGTTGAGAAACAATCCCAAATTTCCACTTTTTTCAACAGAAAGCATTAGACTAGCAGCATTTGCATCTTTCAATTGGGAAGGATTTTGAATATATTTAGTCCATAGAATATATACTTGATGAAAAATGGATTTCAACTGGTTAGGTCAGAGAAAAACACCTCGATAAAATATGATGATAAGGAATGTAAGATGAATCGCAGATATTTTTTAAAGACTAGCGCTGTGTACATCGGCGCCTTGACGGTAACCGGGTGCAAGATTGGAGAAAATAATTCGATTCAGAACACCTCCAAAAAACGACTGCCCAATATCGTATTTATTCTTGCGGATGATATGGGCTATGGGGATATTCAGGCTTATAATCCCCAGTCGAAGATTCCTTCTCCCAACCTGGATCGGCTGGCGACGGAAGGTGCGCTTTTTACTGACGCCCATTCGGGGTCCGCGGTTTGTACGCCAACCCGTTATGGCCTTCTGACAGGCCGATATTGCTGGCGTACGGAGCTTAAAAGCGGTGTGCTCTGGCCGCCGGATGACAAGCCCCTTATCGATAAGGACCGTCTGACCATTGCGCGCATGCTCAAACAGTTACACTATTATACAGCGTGCATCGGCAAATGGCACTTAGGGATCGAATGGGGCCTTGACGATCAGGGTAAGGTTGATTTTAACAGGCCACTGAAGTCCGGACCCACAGAAGTTGGTTTTGATGAGTTCTACGGAATCGCGGGTTCACTGGATATGATCCCTTATGTCTTCTACCATAACCATGAACCTACACAGCCAGTGACTGAAACGCAGCTCAGGCTGCCTTTCCCGAAATTTATCCGCGAAGGGCCAAAAGGCGAAGGCTTTGATCCTGGTCAGGTATTGGATCAACTCACTGAACAGGCGGTGGCTTACATCGATAAACATGCTGCAGAGAGCAATCCATTCTTTCTTTATTTGCCGTTGACATCGCCCCACAAGCCGGTCTGGCCTGCCGAGCGGTTCAAAGATAAGACGGGTTTAGGGCCTTACGGTGATTTTGTAAACCAAACGGATTGGTCTGTGGGACAAGTGCTTCAGGCTCTGGAGAAAAACGAAATTGCAGATAAAACACTGGTCGTCTTCTCCAGTGACAACGGCTCGTATATGTATCGCTGGCCCCAGGACGAACCGGATCATGTCCAGGATTCTGGGGTACAGGGATACCATCCCTTGAACCATCGGGCCAATGCGAATTGGCGCGGCACCAAAGCGGACATCTGGGAGGCCGGACACCGGGTTCCTTTTATCGTCCGCTGGCCAGGACATGTTAAATCCAAAACGCGGTGTGATAAAACAATCTGCCTGACGGATTTCTTGGCTACTTGCGCGGAGATAACTGGCTTTTCCATGCCAGATAATGCTGGTGAGGACAGTTTCAGCCTGCTCCCCTTGATGTATGGTCAAGACTGGGCAACCCCCCGTGCTCCTGTTATCCATCATTCGAGTAATGGGATGTATTCACTAAGGGAGGGCAAATGGAAAATGGTGTTTGGCAGTGGTTCTGGCGGACGCGAAAAACCAATCGGAAAACCGTTTGAAAAACCTTATTTCCTGTTTGATTTGGAAAATGATCCCTCAGAAACTACAAATGTGATCGATAGGTACCCAGAGATCGCTGTGCGTTTGACTGAAAATCTCAAGACTATCATGCAAAGCGGGCGAAGCCGACTGCCTTAAATAAGCGAGGTGTCTGCAAAAAAACAGTTGTGAATGCCCCAGGATTAGGTTGGCTTCCAGATTTTACAGAAACGAGATCTGTTATGAGAAAAGGAAGAGTAGCAAACGCAACCTTTATCTCATTGTGTGTTGTTGATTGAAAAAATGATAGGATAAGAAAAGAGAGAAAATTATGTTATTGAACTACATAAAAATCGCATTGAGGAACATCCGAAAGCATAAGGGTTACTCTTTCATAAACATCGCCGGACTGGCTGTGGGGATGGCCTTTTGTATGGTTATCTTCCTTTATGTGGCCAGTGAGCTGACTTATGACAGGTATCATGATGATGCTGACTGCATCTATCGTGTGGCCATGTGGTGGAAAGTTCCTTCAGGAGAATTCCAAAGTGCGGGAATTAATGCAGGCGTTGCACCGGAATTGATAGATAATTTTCCTCAGGTTGAAAGCGCCGCCCGTTACATGCCCATCCGTGACCGGATCGTCAGGAATGGCGATACGCATTTTTTTGAAGACCGCATGGGGTATGCCGATCAGGAGATATTCGATATTTTCCATATTCCTTTTGTTTACGGAAACCCCCGGTCGGCTTTAGCAAGGCCTTGGACTGCAGTGATAACCCGGCGCATCGCTGAAAAGTATTTCGGGAAGCAGAATCCTGTAGGCAAAACAATTGAAATCAAGGAGGGTGCCGCTCGAGGCGTGCGGTCCATGTCCAGCCCGGACTTTGATAGAGCCGATTATGAAATCACGGGAGTTGTGGATAATCCACCTTCCAATACGCATTTCAAATACGATATCCTTGTTTCCTCAAAACAGCTCAAGCTGGACGTGCTCCGCCAGTCATGGCACGACCGCCAGACCTACACCTATATCAAACTCGCTCCCAATGCGGACGCGGACAATATTGAAGAGCAGATCAGTTTTATGGCCTTTGATCACGTCGGGAGACAGCTGAGAGAATGGGGTCAGGAACGACGCTATTTTCTCCAGCCTTTGGCCGCCATCCATTTCCAGTCCAATTTATTGGGAGAGATGGAGCCGCCCGGTAACATAGTCTACATCGCCATTTACTCATTGATCGGATTTCTGGTCCTTTTGATCGGGTGCATGAATTTTATCAATCTTTCCAATGCCCGTTCTGTTTACAGGGCCAAAGAAGTTGGGATGCGCAAAGTCTTGGGCGCAGACCGATTCCAACTCATCAGACAGTTTCTGGGAGAATCACTGATCATCACCATAATGGCTATGGGACTTTCCTTTCTTATATGTGATATTCTTCTGCCGCTGTTTAATGAAACCGCCGGGACGACTCTGGCCTTTTCCCGAATCATCCATCCCTATGTGCTTTTCACCCTGGCCGGACTTGTCGTGCTTGTTGGTATTGTCGCCGGCGGATATCCGGCAGCGGTGTTGACAGCCTTTAAACCGGTATCGGTGCTTAAGGGACATTCTGCCACCGGGATAAGGGGATCGTTTATGATCAAGGTTCTGGTCGTTTTCCAGTTTGCCATATCTATCTTTCTTATCATCGGGACTCTGACTGTCTTTCAACAGCTTAAATTTATAAAAAGCCGGACACTTGGATTTGATAAAGAACAGAAGATTGTCATTCCGTTCAGGTACAATTCCTCATTCAGCAGAAACTTCGAGACTATAAAGAAAGAATTTTTAAGCTATCACACAATCGTGGGAGCGACAGCCTCTTCGAGTGCTCCGGGAAGGCGTTCGAATGAAGGATATTTGAGCCAGACTGAGGCGGTCAACCAGCCGGCAAAAAAACTGAATTATATGGCTGTTGATTATGATTTTATCCCCCAGCTTAAAATCGAGATGGCTGGGGGGCGGCCGCTTCAGCGGGACAAAAATGATGCCAACAATGCCATCCTCATCAATGAATCGGCGGTGAAATTTCTAGGGTACAGTTCCCCTGAGGAAGCCATCGGAAAGCGCTGGTATCTTGGCTGGTATGATGGGAGGAAGGTTTCCAGAGAAATTATCGGCATTACAAAGGATTTTCACTACCGGGGGATGCAGGAGATGGTTGAACCCCTTTTCATGACCTATGCACCGTTTGATTTTAACACCCTGACGTTGACACTGGAGACAGGGGCTTCGGGCGAAACCCTGTCCTTTATCGAAAATTCGTGGCAAAAGCTCTATCCATCCCTCCCTTATGAAGGCTATTTTCTGGATGAGGATTTTGACCGTCAGTACCGGGCCGAGGAGCAGATCGGCAGACTCCTGGGTATTATCGCTGGCCTGGGTCTGGTCATATCCACTTTGGGCCTTTTGGGCCTGGCAGCTTTTATGACGCAGCAGAGGACCAAGGAAATAGGAATCCGTAAAGTGCTTGGCGCTTCAGTCTCCAATATCGTCCTTATGTTTTCCAAAACATTTTCCGGGTGGGTCCTTCTGGCCAGTCTTATCGCCTGTCCTCTGGCTTATTATGCAACGAACAGGTGGCTGCAGAATTTTGCCTACAGGGTGAATGTCGCACCTCTTCTGTTTCTGATGGCGGCGGCTATAGCTCTGGCTGTTTCGCTTTTCTCGGTATCCTTCCATATTCTTAAAACAGCTACGGCCAATCCGGTCGACTCGCTCCGCTACGAATAACGAATTGCGATATTTTATGGCAATCCGCTTAGGGTCAGCGGAATTCAGATGATCTCGAGCTTATCCTTTTCGGGGAGCTTGGGAAACCGGGCGTGGGGTTCCTTCTGGTACCAAAAAGCCACAGATGAGATATCATCCTGAAGAGGGAGATACCTCCCCCCAGAATGCCAGCCCAAAGCCTGGATGGTGACTCTGAGGTCCTTTTCGAACCGCACCGGGTCCATGATGTGCCAGCGGTAAAGACCGAAGCGCTGTTGGGATTGCCACTGGCCGTCAGGGATGATGACCTGAGGCATGCCGGCATAGGGGGTGGTGTATTCCCTGTATTTCCCCTCCATGGTAAACCCGTAGGAGCCGCAGAAGTAGTCCTCGGTCCCGGTGCCGCAGATTGTCGGGAATTCCTTGTCTCCATCGATGAAGAATTTTATCTCGCCTTCACCCCACCAGCCGGTGTTGTTCGCGCCCCAGCACATGTAGGTGCCGACATAGTGACCCCAGCCTTTGACGCCGTCGATGATGGTGTAAACGGACTTGTAGGGAAGGGGATTGACACGCCGGAACTGGGCATGCAGATAGCCCGCGTCCTCTGGGACTTCGGTCAGGGTGTAATTGATCTGGTAGTAGAGGGTCATGTTTTTCTCATCCAGGTTCTCCATGGTGACCTTGCACGATTTACGGAAAGGCATCACCCAGTAACAGTTGAAGCCGCTCCCGGGATTCACACAGACAGGGAGGGAAGAGACCTGGGCGAATTTTCCCCAGCCGCAGGCAAAGAAATCCCCCACCGGGACCTCCACGGATGGCTCCTTTTCCCCATCCCAGTAAAACCTGAGGATAGAAAAACGCCAGTTGCCGGCAGGGGTCATCCAGATCTGCTGGATGGCGCCAGGGCCCTTTATGTCCGCCAGGATAAACGTCTCCTTGGGCTTGATGATGATATAGGGAGAGACTTTCCAGCCCTGGCCCAGGTCGCGAGCAGCCTTCATGGCCGGCCCGTCAATGGACATCCCAGCCTTGCCTTTCTCTCCGCTGAAATTCTCAGGACTTATGGAGCGGCTTTGGGCATGGGACAGGCGGAACAGGTTTCCGAGATCGAGATACAGACCGTTAAACATTTTTTCCTCCTCCGCATAGAGCACCACTGTTGCCAGCACTAAAATCAATAAACCCTTCACCCATGTTTTGCTCATGGCAAACCTCCTTTGATGGCATTATTCTGGATTTATGATTATGACTCAAATTCTGTTCCTAAACAGATAAGTAGTGATTCAGTTTATGATCCTTTTGGGATGGGTAAAATAATACAAATTTTCTTTTGCCGCAAATTTCTAGATCATCTTATTGTTTCGCAAGCTTTGCCGAGAAGACTGCGTTCAATAATCCCGTATTCTCGACAAACCTCACTGAAGCATGGCCTTTGGCAAAGCGAAAAGATATGTGCCATAGATGATTATTGGCAAACTCGTTGTAGATCAGAAAAAATTCATTATCTGATATCCAGGAACCTTTCAATGCCTCTGGAGTGCCGAATCTGCTGTTGTTGGAGAAACGGTACACACCGTCTAAGCCGATGAGGTTTTCTTCGAAATGGTCTTCTTCAGTTAAAGCGAGCTTTGCTTCAGCTCCTTTATCGAATGACAAGGCAAAGGATTTTAGTCCCAAAGGGTTTGGTTCGAAGACAAACGTTTTTCCAGAGATTTCATCGGCGACAGCCGGCAGCTTGGGTACAGGTTTTGGGCGGGGTGCCCTCGCGGCCGCTTCGATCTGGCTTTTCAGAAGTTCATATCCTGAAGGATTCTCCGGCAAGGGTTGGTTGGAGCGAATTGCAGGCGCCAGGATGGCGCCGATTTGACCTGGCTCAAACCCGCTGCCAGTAAACACAACAACTATGTTCGTTTTTTTAGAGAAGATGATCCGCTGGCCTCCTCGTCCCCGCGCTTCAATAAGATTCGGATCTTCGTCGGGAGACCACCAGAGGTAGCCGTAGCGCTCGCCATCTGCTAATGTGACCTGGATTTGAGTCGATTTTTTAATCCATTCTTTAGAAATAATCTGCTGTCCTTTCCACACGCCGTCGTTGAGAAAGAGAAAACCCAGCTTCGCCATAGCAATTGAATGCAGATGGAGATCGAACCCTCCAGTATTATTGCCCTGGGGATCAGCCGGCCAGATGAGTTCCTGAATGCCCAATGGCTCAAAGAGGTATTTTCGGGCAAAATCCAGCTCATTCATACCCGTGGCCCTGGTAATAACGGCTGACAGCAGATGAGTCCCTCCTGTGCAGTAGGCAAATGATATTCCCGGTTCAGCGACTATCGGCTGGTCCAGCATGTACTGCACCCAATCATCGGTCTGTCTCATATCGTCAAGCTGCTGTTCGCCGTGCGCATAATCTCTGCAGAGCCCTGTTCGCATAGTCAGGAGATGCTCGATGGTCAGCTTTTTCTTGTATTCGGAGAGATGGGCAATTTTGCGTTCTGTGAAAAAATCCAGTACTGGCTGGTCCACGCTCTTGATGAAACCTTTATCTATGGAGATTCCGGTCAAGATTGAGGTGATGCTTTTTGTGACCGAGGCCACATCATGGACGATGCCCTTTGAGTTGGGATAGAAGTAGGCTTCCAGGACAAGATATCCGTTTCGAATCAGCAAGAGACTGTGGATGGGAATATCATTTTTTTTCACGAAATCGAACACCTTCGCCAACTGGCTGGAGTCTAAACCTTGGGCTTCGGGAGTGGATGTTCGCCAGGTATCACTTGGATAATATCTCGTTTCGGTGGTATCAGATTCAGTAATTAAACAAGACATCGGACAGAGGAACACCCAGATCATTAAAATTGTATTCAGTTTTCTCATCTGGCTCTCCTGAGGTATGAGAATTTAAAGTCTTAGCAACTCTATTTTTGCCAGATTATATCAATTTTTTCATCCGGAGACACGAAGTTTCCGGTAGGAGATTATCTCCAGAACCGAGATAGATGAGTTTACAGCTACCTCTCGTCAGCTCCATCAACCTTTCATCGAATGTCTGCTTTTGTTTTCATAGTCTATAAGAGATAATGAAAGCATGCTTATAGAAAGGAGAGAAAGATGAGAAATCTGTTCCAGCCGAAAAAATATTTTGTGATCCTTTTTGGCTTCATTCTGATGAGCGTTTTTTCCTACGGGGTTGAGGAAACCGTCAGCTTCGATTCCGGACGCTGGCAGCTGGGGCCGGCAAGCCGGGTAGAGGAATTCCTGGGTCGAAAGGCGCTCACTCTTACCGGGACTGCTTTTCTCAAGGATGTCGAATTCGAGAACGGGGTTGTGGAAGTGGATCTGGCTTTTAAACAAGGACGATTTTTCCCGACCATCATTTTCCGCCGTCAGGATGAGGCGAATTTCGAAGAGTTTTATGTGCGTCCGCATAAATCCGGGCAGCCCGATGCTCTT
>JGI2171J19970_10001894_pt1 | contig 11557 bp, 14 predicted proteins | sample DeeMarSWOR324_28_FD_19970 | JGI IMG/M metagenome (IMG submission 19970) | reverse complement strand
TCTTGTGCTCCTTCTTCAGCGTTGCCGCAAACTCGTCCGTGGTGATGCCTATTACGGCTTGTTCACCGACGTTGAAGGTCTCCTCGAGTAGGAACCAGTGACCCTTATGCAGCACGTCGAAGGTCCCACCGACGGACACCAGCTTGAGCCTGTTCTCAGCCAAGGAAGCAAGCACCTAAACGCAGTATGGAATGGAGCCACACAATTAAGCTTTTTCACTTTGCTGACGAAGAAAAAATGTTGGTTAGTCTGCGACGAAGCAGGTCATGGTGGTGTTGATTCCCTCGACCTGTCTGATGTTTTCTATGATTATGTCGTGCAGCACAGTGGTGTTATCGCCTTCGATGATCACGTAGGCGTCATACGGCCCATAGAGGAAGTGTGCCTCAACCACCCCATCTATCTTCGTTAGCCTCTCAAGTACCTCTGGCCCCATCCCAGGCTCAAGGGTTAAAAGAACCAATGCTTTATCCATGGACACCCATTAACCCCTTGGGGGCTCCTCAATATAAACAGTCTAGGGCTCCGCGAAACCGTTATATCCTCTGATTGGTTCAATGAACCGAAAACGAGGTAGATCATTTGTCCTCTGAGTTCTCGAGCCGCATATCAGGATTCTACAAGAAGCCCGTCGAGGAAAGAATCAGCATCATAGCAGAGAAGGTAGGCCTCACGCCGGAAGAGGTGGAGGCTCTGAAATCCAGGGGCGGCCTCACCTTGGAGGCAGCAGACAGGATGACAGAGAATGTCATCGGCACCATAGCTTACCCTTTCAGCGTAGCTGTCAACTTCAGGATCGATGGTATCGACTACCTGGTGCCCATGGCCGGCGAGGAGCCTAGCGTCGTCGCCGCGGCCAGCAACATGGCCCGCCTGATGAGGGACGGCGTCGGCATCGAGGCTGAAGCTACTGACCCCGTCATGATAGGCCAGATTCAGGTGCTCGACGTTCCGGACATGGACGCCGCCGTGAAAGCCATAGAAGACAACAAGGAGGCGCTCATCGAGTCCGCCAACGAGCTGGACCCCGTGCTGGTCAGGTTCGGTGGAGGAGCCAAAGACATCGTGCTGAGACCTATCGAAACCGAGGATGGCCCCATGCTCATCGTCCACCTCATCGTGGACTGCAGGGACGCCATGGGCGCCAACGCCGTCAACACCATGGCAGAGGCGCTGGCACCTACCATAGCTGAGCTCGCAGGGGGAAGGACGCTGCTCAGGATAATAAGCAACCTAGCCGACAGGAGGCTCATCACAGTCAAGGGAAAGGTGAAGAAGGAAGATATCGGTGGCGAGAAGGCAGTGGACAACATTGTCTCGGCTTGGGCTTTCGCGGACGCCGATCCCTACAGGGCGGCCACCCATAACAAGGGCATAATGAACGGCGTCGCCGCCGTAGCCCTCGCCTTCGCGCAGGACCACCGGGCCATCGAGGCGGGTGCCCACGCCTACGCCGTAAAGCACGGCCAGTACAGGAGCATGAGCAGGTGGAGCAAGGACGACAACGGTGACCTCGTAGGCGAGATGACTCTTCCCATGGCCGTCGGCCTCGTCGGAGGCGCTACCCGGAGCCACCCCATGGCGCAGGTGGCCCGGAAGATACTAAGCGTAGACAAGGCGGTGGACCTAGCCAAGGTCCTGTGCGCAGTGGGCCTGGCCCAGAACCTCGGCGCCCTCAGGGCTTTAACACAGGAAGGGATACAGCGTGGCCACATGAGGCTCCACGCTCGAAACTTGGTGGTGATGGCCGGAGCCTCGGGTAAGATGATCGAGGAGGCCGTCAAGCTCCTCGTCGATTCAGGCGAGATCAGGTTCCCCAAAGCCCAAGAGATCGTTAAGAAGCTGAAAAACTAGTCCTGGGTGTGTCTCTTGACCATCGAGATCGACGACGCCGGTACAGGGGACATCCTTTATGGTGTTGTCATAGGCGCCTACAAGCCTGATAACGACCACTTCGTATACGACATGATCGACGTGAGGTACTTTCAGGAGCCGGTTTACGACAAGAAGAGGCACCTAAACGAGGCTCGCAGGATAGCCTTAAGACTAGTCGACAGGCTTGGGCTCAAGGAAGAGGAGAAAATCTTAATCTGTACGGGAGACGTCCTTAACGAGGCGGCGGAGGCCCTCCTAGAACAGTATGGGGAGGAGCGCATCGAGCGGGGAAAGATAGAGGGACGAGCTCAATTCCTCGTGGAGCAGGCGTACACTGACGAGCTCAGCAACATCGGCTACGAGGCTCGTGATGACCGTACTGAGAAGTGGGGGAAGAACTTCTGGCACATGTACAACTGGGTAAAGAAGGATCCAGAGAGAAGGCTCCGCTGGACCAAGTCGGCGTTCCCCAACCTGAAAAAATATCCTCTATTCAAGTGATCCTTTTCCTATTACTTATTATTTCCATTTACCTTTTGGGGATATGAAGTTATTATGAAGTATGGTGAAGGCGACGTTTGGCGGATCACAGTCGACGAAAGGCTGGACGAGAAGATAGTAAGGTTTCTTGTTGCGGAGATGAAGAAGGGCGTCGACATCGGCGTCTTGATCGACGAGGAGATCTGGGGCGAGGAAGAGGAGTTCATCATCACAAGCGACGATCTGAGCTGGATACATCACAAGGGCGAGGAGTGCTACAACTGCTGGAGCTTGATCAAGGAAGCTTGGGGCATCCACCCAAAGCTAGCCCCCGAGTGGAGCGCACTCGCTGAGGGGCAGGTGTATCTCTCAGGCTCCTTCGGGATGGCAAAGGTGGCCAACTCCTTCGTTATCAAACGCAACCCCAGGAAACGCACCTTCATACGAGTAGACACTCGCCCGGAGATCAAGGACGACCTGAAGTGGTTATACAACGAGGTACTTACAAGGGGGAAGATGAATGCCCATTGACGTTGAACCAGAAGATCTGGTGTTCCACATCCTCAACGTAGGCTTCGGGGACAGCATCGTCGTGGAGTTACCAGAGGACGAGCATGGGCAGAGGTCCTATGGAATAGTGGACTGCAGCAAGTACGATAAGACCAACGATTACCTGAATAAACTCGTTAACAAAAGACCAGGGGACAAGAAATTAAAGTTCATATGCGCCACTCACCCCCACATCGACCACATACGCGGCATAAAGAACTTCATCGAGTCCCCTGCGACGAGGCCAGCGATGCTCTTAGACAGCGGTTTCAGGCATGCCTCCCAAACCTACATGAAGATACTCCGAGCAGCTCTTGACCACAGAGTCGACGTGGTCCGGGTCAGCTCTGGTATGGAGTGGTACTATGGACAGGTGCAGGTCTCGGCTCTCTCTCCTAGCATAAGACTGCGTAACAAGTACGCCACCTATGGCGTTGACATGAACAACGCTTCCGTGGTTCTCAGGTTCGAAAACCACCGGGAGAAATACCTCTTGACGAGGTCACACGAGTACGAGGGAACCAGAAGCAAGCTCGATGTACGAGAGGCAGGCTCAGGCGTCGTGATTCTTGCCGGGGACGCCGAGTACGACAGCTGGGCCCACATAACCGACGAGTATCCGCGGCTGGAGAAGACAGACGAGCACAAGCCACTGGTGACTAAGATGCTTAACCAACTTGCCTGCAACGTCATCAAGGTGTCACATCACGGCAGCATGCATGGAGCCCCCCTCGACGTCTACGAGAAGATGATGCCCGAGACCGCGATAATCTCCACGAGGCAGGAGTACTCCACCAAGGAAGTCGGCAGCTTCACACTACAGAGGGGTTTGTTCCCTCACCCGGCGTCCATAATGGCGCTTGAGGAGGTTGGCGCCACGATTTTGACTACGGAGGGGTGCTACGAGTGCGAGGAACGCGAAGGCGGGGTGCAGAAGTATCCCCAGTACGCCCACGAGGGAACCATAGTGGTAAGGGTGCCACCCAGCGGTTCAGCCGAGCTCGAGAAACTCGACGACGACAAGGACACGGTCCCCGACCCTCCGTAAAAGCCCCTCCATATTCTTTTATTGTGTCACAGACAGTTCTAATTTGAACTGAGATGAAGCCCTGGCTCCTCAACATACTCGCATGCCCCATCGACAAGCACCATCCCCTCGACGCCTACTTCTTCAAGTGGGAGACCACCGAGGATGAACTCGAAAAGATTAACAGAGATGCGGGGATCACTACGACCCACTTCAAGAAACAATACGCCCACCTAGCTAAGCAGATAGCCGACGGCACTATAAGCCCTCCCGCGCTGGAGAAGATCGTGGACGAGACTGGCTCCAACTACTCCCAGGAGCTGTACACCAACGCCAAGAAGTTCCTCAACCGACTGGGCTTCGAGAAGAGCCGCGAAGAGAAGAAGCTGCTTAATGACTATCCGGAGGGGATAGACGTGCTATACAGGTACCTTAACCTTGTAGAGGTCGAGGAGGGCCTCCTTCGCTGCCCCAAATGCGGTAGGTGGTACCCTATAGGCAGCGCCGTCGAGACCATCCCGGAGCTCATGCCAGACTACGATCGGGAGAGGGAGCGGGACTTGGAGTGGCTCGCCAAATGGAAGNACAAGGTGCCTGAGGAGATACTCAGGGAAGGTAAGCCCTTCACTCTATAAGGCCTTCAGCTCTAGCTTTCCGAAGCACCCAGTAACTCATCCCCATGGCTATAACTGTGAGGGCCATCTCAGGGTAAATCCAGCCGTACCTGAGGGTAGCCAAGGCGACGAAGTCCACTAGGAAGTGCAGGGCAACGGCTACCACCAAGTACCTGACGTCTCTTCTTCTGAAGTACTCCAGCACCATGACTGACAACCCTATCTGAAGCGTCATCGATCCAAGCCTCTCGTATAGCCCCACGAGCGGCAGATAAGCGGGGGACATCAATATGGATGCCAGGATAGGCTGAGGCAGAGAAGAAGGGTTGACCAGCAGCAGGACGCCCATGGACAGTACGTTGACGCCCACGATGAACACGGACTCTATGCCACCGTGACCCGCTCCATACATAAGCCCCTCCCTGAGGCGGTGGGTCTCGATCACATACCTGTAGGCTATGTAACGGGCTCCCTCTTCGAAGACACCAGCTGTCAGCGACGGGAAAGCCGCTAAGATGAGTATGGTGAAGGAATCTCCATAGCCATGCGTCAATATGACGGAGGAGACGTACCGGTTCAAAGGGAATCTTATAAGGGAAGCGAGGAACATCACGGCGCCGACGGAGAACCACCTCCAGCTAACCCCTAATCGACGTTTCAGCATGAATCCGAGGCAAAACGGGATTAGTATCTCCAAGGCTCCCGAGAAAACATAGACTGCTCCTCTCACTGTATACATCTGTTTCACCTCATACTTTGCCCTTCCATATTTAACCAATTAATGATCTCATCAAAGCACTGTTGTTCCATATCTCATGAAACAATATCTTGTGTGACGGGTCTCCCGATAATCGTATAAAGGTAGTCAGGAAATACTAACACACGGTGTATTAGTTGAAGTTTAAACGTTATCTCTCGTGCATCGACACCCACTGTAGCGGCGAGGCCACCCGCGTACTTATCGGCGGCGTCCCCAAGCTCATCGGGAAATCAATGCAGGAGAAGCAGAAGTACTTCCAGGACCATTATCACAGCCTCCTAGGCGCCATGCTCAAGGAGCCCAGAGGCTTCGAGGGCATGCTTGGCGCCGTGCTCACGGAGCCCTGCCACCCCGGGGCCGACGTCGGCGTCATCTACCTCTGGACCGGCGGCTACTTCAGCGCCTGCGGCGACAGCACGTACAGCTGCAGCGCGGCCCTCGTGAACACGGGCATGGTCGACGTCAAGGAGCCCGTCACCGACATCACATTCGACACGGTAGCCGGCCTTGTCCGCACAAAGGTCGAGGTCGAGGGCGGCGTCGCCAAGGCCATCTACATGCAGGGGGTCCCAAGCTTCTACTGGAAGACCATGAAGTTCGACATCCCCGAAGTCGGGGAGGTCGAGGCAGACATCGCGTACGGCGGCTTATGGTACGCCTTCGTTGACGCAGACAGCATCGGCCTAGAGCCGAGCCTCGAGAACAAGGACTACTGGATCCCCTTAGGCTGGGACATGAGGAACTACATCAAGGACCAGATCGAGCTGGATCACCCCGAGTACCCCGAGCTCAAGATACTTGACTTGGTGACCTTCTACACTGAGCCCACAAAGAAGGAGTATACGAGCAGGCACTGGAACGTGTTCGGGCCCAAACAGAGCTGCCGCAGCCCCGCCGGCACATGCACCAACGCACGCATGGCCGCCATGTACGGCAAAGGCGAGCTGAAGCCCGGAGACGAGGTGAAGTTCGAGTCCACTATAAGCACGGTGATGGTGGGCAAGATAGCCGAGGAGACGAAGGTAGGTAAATACAAGGCCATAGTCCCAAACGTCATGGCTACCGCTTACATAACTGCGTTGAACCAAGTCGTCATCGACCCGGACGACCCGCTCAGGGCAGGTTTCCTCTTCTAACATGGTGAGACAAGCAGGTTTACAAAACTCAACTTTTTTTAAAAAAGTTACTTCATTGGTGGGGATAAGATCATCATGCCCAATCTAAACGTAGCACTCACAATGGGTCTTCGCCTCCTCGTATTCTTCATCAAAGGCGTGTTGTAGGACGTGTTCTAAATTTGAAATCGCATGTATGCGCGCTTCCACATATTACTGCAGGATGGCTTTAGAAAGCTTAGGCAATGAGATAAAAAACAGCCTCGAAACTATAGGCGGTTTTATCAGATTACTGCGTTCGCCTTGAGCCCCAACGGAGTCTTAAACTTTACTTGATAAGCCTCCAAGTCATCGCCGACGACCTTTGGATGCAAGCTTCCCAAGCCGTGCTTCTCCGCTTCAACAATATGGCGGATTTTCTCGGGGTCGAAACCCATAGCTCTCGCCATGGTGGCGTCTACCGAGACCGGGTTCCTGCCTAATATAATACATCCTAGGCTCCGGGGGTTACCACTGATCACTCCCTCTAAACCCGTCCTACCATCTATGAGACAAATGCTGCTTCTGAACATCCTGTTGAGATCTAGGATGACCTCATGAATACTCGGATGATAGAACGCCTGGTCTTTCCTAGGGAGCAGACCAAACATGTTCTTCAGAGCCCCTGTAATCATCGTAAGGCTGTGAGTCTTGGCCAAAGCAACCGAGGCGAAGGTTTCAGCGTCCGCTAGAATGGTGGGCAGCTCGGGGCTCTTAAAGTAGTATCCATCGTAGTTGACTTGTGATAACGTTGAGTTGCTGAGGTTATCGAGGGATATGTTTACCCCTTGGCTACTAAGCCTGTCAACGTAAGCTCTATAGCCGTATTTCTTGAAGGCATTATCAGCGTATTTGGACATGCTGTCAGATTCGACGATCCTGATCTCGATGCCCTCATCCTCTCTAAGGATATGGTCCACAAGAGCCTCGATAACCTCGACCTTGACGTTGGCGCAGCCCGTGTGATCGTTTTCTGTGCAAATATTTGGTTTCAGAATCAGTGAGGACCCTAGTTCATCTAGGCCCCCGATGAGATCGATTGCATCCCATAGAGTCTCCCTGAAACCTTCACGGCACTTTAGAAAAGCAACGGTATCCATCTAATGATCCACATTGAATCATCAAGATCCTCACAATAATTATATTTCGTTCACACTCGTATGCGATTGAATTTAGGCCTCTGGTAAGCGTGATTTTTTAGTTTATTCCTCTTTATTCGTCATTAGCATCTCCGGCGCGTGAACCTTCAGGAGTTCCGCCACCTTCTTGAACTCTCCGAGCGTCTTGCTGCCTTTCTTCGTCATCTCGAAAGTGTCCGTCTTCTGGCCTCTCTCGTTGTAGCCTTGGGACAGGAAGCCTTGCTGGACCAGCTGCCCTACGATGACTCTGGCCCTCTTCTTGTTGACGTAGGTAGTCTCCATGATCTCCATGAGGCTGGTATTACCGTCGCTGATGGTCTCAAGTATCTGCATCGACGTCTGGTACTTGGAGTGTCTCATGGACATGTGTGCTGTTTTAAATAAAAACCAATTAAAGGATTGTCAACCAGTGTTACTTAATAACGATACATATCGATGGATCAATTTTTGGATCATAAGAGGCGAGATGCATCCCATCATGCCTATTAAATACTAGCGTCGATGCCTTTCAATGGAGCGTGACTCACGTTGTCTAAGGAGCAGATATTGTTAAGCGCCGGGGACCCCGATGTGGAGGCTCCCCAGTACGCGATCAACGAGGCTCTCCTGGGTATCATAGAGGGTGGAATGAACACCCACTATCCCCACTACTCGGGGTACCCTGAGGCCTTCCAAGAGGCTGTCGTGGACTATTACAGTAAGTTCACCGGCACCGAGTACGAGCCCAAGCACATCATACCCGCTGCTGGTAGCAGCGCAGCCCTCTATGTTGCCCTCGCCACCGTCCTCAAGGAGGGCGACGAGGTCCTCATGTTCACTCCATACTACATGGGCCACAAGAGTATCTTCGACGGCATGGGCGTCAAGATGAACACTGTGCCCTTGCTTAAAGAGAAGAACTACCACCCCGACCCAAGTGTTATCGCAGACTATGTGACGCCCAAGACGAAGGCGATCCTGCTCTGCAACCCCGCCAACCCGACCGGCACAGTGTTCAACGAGGAGGAGTGCAAAGTCATGGGCGACCTGGCCGTGGATAACGACATGGCTATCCTCGCGGACGAGATCTACCTCCACTTCGTCTACGACGACAACAAGTTCGTGAGCATCGCAGGGCTCAACGACGAATACAAAGAACGCACCCTGGGCATAATGAGCTTCAGCAAGACCTTCAGCATGACGGGCTGGAGGCTCGGCTACGACATAGTCCCGGACATGTACTTGGAGAAGGCGAACCAGATCAGGGGCATGACGGCCCCCCGCCCTGCGACCTTCGTGTTCAGGGCAGGCATCTCGTGTCTCCGAGGTGACTTTAAGTACGTGGACGAGCGGCGCGCAGAGTACGAGAAGAGGCGCAATTACTTCGTAAAGGCGGTGGACGAACTGGACTGGCCATGCCACATGTTCGAAGGAGCGTTCTACGCTTGGTTCGACGTCCGCAGCACAGGCTTGGGAAGCATGGAGTTCTTGGAGAAGCTCAGCGAGAGCCAGAACATCCGTCTGAGCCCGGGGAACCGCTTCGGCGCAGACGGGTTCATTAGGGTGCCGCTGGTGAAGCCCGTCCCGGTTCTAAGGGAGGCTGTGAAGCGGCTCAAGGCCTTCAAGGTGAGCCTCTAACCTCCACCTTTTATTGCCCCGTCTATATTCTGCTGTAGGCCGATGTTACGTAAGAGAAAATCGCTGAAGAGGAAGACGGCGAAGAGGCTCGTCGAGGAGCTCTCATCGGAGTTCGGCGAGATCGACGCCGAGAGGGTCGAGTCCGCCGAGCTGGAAGATTCTATCGTCTACCTGCTGGACGACGTAATCGAGTTCGTGAGAGACGGCGACGCCGTTTACCCCTATCTTGGTGGCAGCCACGTTGATGGGCTGCCTAGGGTGGTTGTGGACATGGGAGCCATACCCTATGTCTGTAACGGAGCAGACGTCATGGCTCCAGGGATCACAGACATGGATCCATTCGAGGCGGGCGACCTCGTCGTAGTTAGAGACGTCGCCCACGGAAAGGCGCTAGCCATCGGGAGGACTCTGAAGAGTTCCTCCGACATTGAGGCAAGCAGGAAAGGCAAGGTGATAGAGAACCTCCACTACGTAGGTGACAACCTCTGGAAGGCTGCCTAGATGTATCTTATCATCTCCATCTTGGGCAGGAAGAAGACGAATGCGATGACCGCTACGCCCAGGAAGACTAGTATGAAGAGCCACATACTCCAGTGGAACACCTTCCACCAGATTCCAAACTTCTCCACTCCCTGACTGTAGCTTCGCTCGTAGGCGAGTACCCCCTCTTTGATGTTGCGTGGGAGGTTCTTCAGCGACGCCAAGAGCTTCCTTAATCTGCCTTGTTTCGCCACTGGTGTTCATTCCTTAGTGCTTAACTGGGTCTTTATTTCTTTGTGTATCTGTTGCAAGAACCTTTAAATCATAATATGAAACAATATTCATATGAAATAATGTTCATCGGTGTNTATCATGGTTATGCGAAACATCGTCCACATAGACGAGGAAAAGTGCAACGGCTGCGGCCAGTGCATCCCCAACTGCGCAGAGGGCGCCCTCAAGATAATAGACGGCAAAGCCCGAATAGTGAAAGACGCCTATTGCGATGGGCTGGGTGCCTGTCTTGGTCACTGTCCACAAGACGCCATAGCCATTATAGAACGTGAGGCGTCCGAGTTCGACGAGGAGGCAGTCCACGAATATCTGGAGACGCTGAAAACACGTGATGCTCTGGCTTGCGGCTGCCAGGTACCTCAAGTTCAGGAGCTGAAGGGTAGCCCAGCGGGACGGGAGCGTGTTGAGGCACCCACTCAGTCAGCTCTACGACACTGGCCTATCCAGTTAAACCTGGTACCCATTCAGGCGCCGTTCTTCAAGGACGTAGACCTACTTATTACGGCCGACTGCGTCGCTGTCGCTACCCCCGCGCTCCACCAGAGGCTGCTCAAGGGCAGAAGCGTAGTGATAGGGTGTCCCAAGTTCGACGATGTCAACCACTACGTCGAGAAGCTGACAGAGATACTGAAGAGAAACGACGTGAGGAGCCTCACGGTGGCTCACATGGAGGTGCCTTGCTGCAGCGCGTTGAATGTCATCGTCCAGCGTGCCCTAGATGCGTCAGGGAAGCTGATTCCGGCGCAGCATCTGATAGTCTCGGTTGACGGAGATATCAATAGAGTCTAGCCGTTTTTCATTAATCTCCATGGCGCATAAACTTTAAAGGCGATGCCCTGTGACTTATTGAGATTCGGTGAACATTGGATGGGTATGCTTGACGATATTCGCGTTCTAGACTTCAGCCACGTGTACTTCGGCCCCTACAGCACCATGATCATGGCCGACATGGGCGCCGACGTCATCAAGATCGAGCCCCCGTGGGGCGAGATAGCGCGGCTCTACCCGCCCCACTTCGGCGGCGTCAGCAGCGTTTTCCACTACCTTGACCGGAACAAGAAGGGTGTGAGCCTTAACCTAAAGGACCCAAGAGCCAAGGACATCATATTTGAACTGCTGAAGCAGTGCGACGTCGTCGTCGAGAACTTCAAGAGAGGCACCATGGACAAGCTTGGCCTAGGCTACGATGACCTAAAGAAGATTAAACCCGACATCATCTACGCCAGCCTCAGCGGCTTCGGCTTGGACGGCCCTTACAAGGACCGCCCCAGCTTCGCGCCCATCGCCGGCGCCTACAGCGGCTGGTACAGGCTCACAGGCGACAACGTGGATCCAGAGGGACCTCCCATCGTCCCCGCAGCCTGGCACGGCGACCTAGACCCAGGCCTATGGGCCGTCATCGGCATCCTCGGCGCCATTAGGCATAAGGACAAGACGGGGGAGGGGCAGCTAGTCGACGTGTCCCAACTGGACTGTATGCTGGCGCAGACGGGAGTACAGATCACGGGCTACACTCTCAGCGGGAAGCTGCCGTGGGAGCGTAGCCTGGACCGAGTAATGGGGCCTTC
>JGI2171J19970_10001890_pt1 | contig 11561 bp, 18 predicted proteins | sample DeeMarSWOR324_28_FD_19970 | JGI IMG/M metagenome (IMG submission 19970) | reverse complement strand
GGTAATGATACTTCATCTAATAACTTTGCCTCGTTGAAAAGAATATTGTAATCAACAGCGTTTTGTATTCGTTTTGCAATTAAGTGCTCATAGTACTTAAGTTTTACTCGAAGCACCGCAGCTTGGATTTCGTCTAACCTAGAGTTTATTCCAATACGATCGTGGTAATACTTCTTACTCGATTGTCCATGTCTTCGCAAAGAATCACATATTTTGTATAACTCTTCGTTTTTCGTAACAACCATCCCTGCGTCTCCCATAGCAGAAAGCGTCTTTGAAGGAGAAAACGATAAAACTCCTATATCGCCCATTGTTCCCGCTTCTTTACCTTCATATTCAGCGCCAAGAGCTTGGACTGCATTATCAACAACAAACAAGTTCGCTTTTTTTGCTACGCTAAGAAGATCGGTCATTTTAGCGCAGTGCCCATAAAGGTGAGCAACTAATATGGCTTTTATACCCTTGTTTCTTCTACAAGTAAGTAAAGTATCAGCTGGATCCATACCAAATGTTTGAGGTTCTATATCAACTAATACTGGTATAGCCCCAACGTTAACGATCCCATTTATTATTGCGTTATGACAGAAAGAAGTGGTAATTACTTTATCACCTCTAGTAATTCCAGAACTTAAAAGCGAAAGTATAATTGCGTCAGTTCCACTTGCTACGCCAACCGCGTATGGAACTCTCATATAAGTTGCCAACTCTTTCTCAAACTCCATAACATTCTCTGAAAGTATCCATTTTTGTCTATCAAAAACTTGATCTAATTTAAAAAAGATCTCATCTTTAATTGACTTGTCAAACTCCTTGTCTAAAAATGAAACTTTCATTTTTTCGTCTTCCTTTCACTTCTTAATTTCTCTAACTGAGCTCTTATCGACTCCAAGTTTTCTTTATCAACTCCAAATACTGTATCACAAAACTTTTCTAAAGCTGTTTTTGGTTCTAAAATATAACTACCTCCACCGCACCAATTACATTTTGAACTTTTTTCTCCCTCCCACTCATGGTGACAATTAACACAATGGAGTAGTGGCATAGTTTCTCCTAAGTTAACTTTTCCTGTAAGAGGTATTGTCCACCAGTAGCGCCAAGCTCACAATGAGATTCCCGAGGGCCTAAAAATTTTCTTGGATCACCTTCTACTGGTCCGCCACCATGTTCATGTCTTTTGCCACAATACGGACATTCAGATACAACCCAGATATACATTCTCGACGTTTTTTTCAAAGAACACTGTGCGATTTTTACTTCAGCCATGATTCATACTCCTTTCTAATGATTTCCAAAAACTGGAAAATAGTATTCGTCAGGTCGCTCGACCTGACTTAATGTAGCATAAAAGAACAACCACTCTACCGAAACTGACTTAGTACCCGCCTTACTCAAACGAATAGTTGGGATCACAGTAAAAAAGAGATATTCTACTCCTACCTGTATTCGGTGATTATTGACTATTCTACTATACCTGGTCTTCATTTTGACCCCTCCATACGAAAAAGTCTCGAAAAAACTTTCCAATTCTAAACCAAAAGAATTTTGTTTCACACCAAGGTCGCCAACCTGCTTGCTCTTCCTTTCTACATTTAGGACAGAGCGTTCTAATCCAACCTTTCGAACCTTCTGGACACCCTGCTCTTCCACACCACTCACATATTTTTAGTGAGTTAGCTTCTGCTCGGTCAATACAAGTTCTTCCTTCCTCTGTAGTTCTTCCCACGTAAAATCGAAGTCCTCCAAATTTCTCCTTTACTTGAAATGCAACTGTATCTGGCGAAACCTTCTCTAAATCTTCGCATAAACTCCACAACAAGTGAAACCAACCATCGCCACAAGCTATTCCCCAGCACATAGCAGTTTCTTGTGGAGGCTTATCTTTATCTCTAAAAATACCAGGAAATCGATTAAAAAGTTTTTGTTGTAGCTCTTTTTTCATTTAGTTTTCCCCGAAGTTTTGCCACCTATAGTACTCTTAGTAAAATAGAGTCCGCATCCCTTTATCTGTCCATGCTGGCGGAAGAAAGTTGCCTTATCTTGCCAACACCCACACTTAGCGCACCAGTGTCTCTTCATCTTTCGCATTGGAATCCTAACTGGATTTGGAAAATCGAAACTATACACTTTCCCTTCCATTAGACTTCACCCCCACATCTTCTGCTGTCCATGGTTCTCCGTAATTGTAAGTATACAACATTTTGTTACAACAAGGGCATGTAACGACTACTACTGGCTGAATTTTTCTTTCTTTCTTTTTTCTCATTTCTTTTTTCCTCCTCTATCACACAAACAGCTTCGCTAGGTCGATACTGGAGAATTGGACAAAATGTTTTTGAGATAAGATCTCTTGAACAATCCTCACAAATCTTTGGCTTCTTCATGCTTCACCTTCTTCTGGTGAAACACCTGTCGCTGTACAATCTGCACAGATAAAGTGAAGATCTTCTATCTTACATTCCTTTAATCTAGCTGCAAGTTCTACAAGCACTTTATCGCCTTCATCTTTATGTATCACAACTCTCTTATCACAAGCTCTACAAGTTAATATTATTACTGAATCCATTTTGACTCCTCGCTAGAAAGTGAATGTATCTCCTTCTTTTAACGCTTTAACTTCCGAAAACCCAAATCCTCCTTCTCTGTTAGTTCTTTCTAGCTCAATGTTAAGGTTTTTATGAGACATTTTTACATGGCCGATATGGGTGAAAAGAACACTTTTAGCTTTCCCTTTCAACCATTCCATTTGTCCTACCATCGACTTATGTCCAATACCAGCTCGATATTGGATGTCTCTCTTAAAAGAGGAGCCATCGCCTACATAGATGGAGATCCCACGAAGGACTTTACCTTTATTAGGTATCTCCTTTACATCAGGGCAGTAGAGAAGTTTTCCTTGGACCCTTATACAAGAAGCTGGTGCAATAGTAGAATGTAGAACAGGAAATAGAACTACTTCCAATCCAGAAATCGTTACTGGAGCTCCAAACTCAAGAACCTGTACTTTTGCTCCTCCTAGAATTCGCTTAAAAGAATTGTAAGTGATACCTGACATATAAAGTTCTTTGTCAAGATTATACTTTAAACCAAAAGCGTGGTCTGGATGAGAATGTGTCACAACTATCTTCTTTACTACTGAAGGAACTTTCTTCCAATCCTCTCCACAGTCCAGCATTATATCGTTTATCAAAAGAGCAGAATATTTCCTCTTCTTAAAAATAGGATCTTTACAAGAGTCACAAGAGCAACCTGGTCTAGGAAAGTGGTTTGAGCAACATGTTCCTAGGACTAAAACTTTCATCTTACTAAACCTCTTGGTTGGGCTCTTGGCCCTTATTGAGTTGAATTTAGAATATTCTAAATTCAACTCAATAAGCGTCTTAGTTGGGGCGGGGAGATTTGAACTCCCAACTTACGGATTAAAAGTCCGTTACGCTACCCTTGCGTCACGCCCCAATATGGCTGCAAGGGCAGGACTCGAACCTGCGACTAGTGGTTTAACAGACCACCGCTCTACCAACTGAGCTACCTTGCAATTAAAACTTAGTCTTTGTTTTCCAATCTTCAACATTAAATTCTTTTATATGCTCTAAAGACTTTAAAAACTTACTATTAAACTGTCCTTTCAACCTCCACGGACGTGTCTCTGCTTGTATATAGATCCCTTTCATGAACACTATACTATTCTCAGTTATTTCATAATGATTTCTCCTAACAAATTTCGCAGGCGTCTTTTCTATCAGTACTAAATTATGTTTTCTCTTCCAAGGATTTACCCATTGGTATATATATTCGTTGATCCGTTCTCTTTGATTTGTGTAACTTGAGCTTTCTATCTCATTCCCCCATAGTATGTCAGGAGCTATAGATTTCGCCGCCACATGTATCAACCTTATCATACTTTTTATCCCATAAAATTGGTCTAGATATACTAAGTAGGGTTTTTTACTCCTATCTTCGAACAAGTGAAATTCAAACTTTCTTGCTAAATTAGAATATTCGCTTAACAAATATCGCATTGTTAAATCTGACATCTTTAAGTCTCCTTGTCACAGGTTACTTTGTAATTTGGTGAACCCGGTGGGATTCGAACCCACAATCTCCAGATTGAAAGTCTGGTGACCTTTACCTCCGGTCCACGGGTTCTATTATGGCGGAGAGAGAGGGATTCGAACCCCCGATTCCAGTTTCCCAGAATACCCACTTAGCAGGCGAGCGCCTTCATCCATCTCGGCCATCTCTCCCTTGGTCGGGGTGACAGGATTTGAACCTGTGATTTCGCGGCCCCAAACCGCGCGACTTACCAAGCTAGCCTACACCCCGTTACGTTCCAATAATTTCATCTACATAGCGAGTAGAAATATCATGACTCTTAACTTTCAGAATTCTATGAGAAGGATAATGCTCAAAGACCACTCCGTCATTATGACGATAACCATCTTTAACGATAGCAGCAATATGTTCTCTAGCTTTATCCTCTCCTTCAACCTCGTACTTAAAAATTCTTCCATCGTCCATGTAGACCTCGATTGTCCTAGCTTCTTTCGTCATCTTCTATCTCCTCTCTCATTCTTTACCCATCTTAAACCACTTATAAAGAAAATAGTGCCAGAGCCAGTAAGTGACCATATTAATTATATTCCACAGAAGTGAAATAATAAAGCTGACCTTTACTCCATACCAACCAGTGAGAACTCCAACTAACCACAGAAATAAAGCATTCTCAATAATTATCCAAATTCGATAAAGAATAGTATTAATCGTTAGAATCTTTACGTTAACTTTCCGATTGAGATGCTTCATCTATTTCCACCCGTTAACTATCGAATATAACTCTCGCCCATAAGAACTTAGTATCTTTAACTCCTCTAAGTTCATGGACATTATGTGATCATGATGGGGACCAACTTTATTTAGCGTAAAATGCTTCTCAATTATACTTGCGCCTTTACTAATAGCAAAAAGACAATAGCTAATTCCATAACAATGGTCACTCCACCCAACTACATTGTAAGTGAAAGTAAAGAGGTTAGGAGAAAGCTCCTTCTCATTCCACTTTGTGGGATATTTACCAACGCATCTAAAATACTTAACATTAGAGTCCCAAAAAACTACGTCTTTATTAAACGCTAGAGAGATAAAAACTTCTTTTCCAGTCTTTACAATCTTCTCAACTAAATCAAGATCTTTTTCGTAAGTCCTACCAGCTATTTTATATCGAGTTACTCCAAGTTCCTCACACCACTGAAATCTCTCCTCATCAAAAACAGACGCAAAAAATCCAATTCCATAAAAGTCACATATTTCTTTAACTTCTTTAACTGCCTGGAAAGGTAGCTCATTGAAACTTCTACTATCATTTCCAAACAAGCGCATCGAACTATAAAGTTGGACTTTTAAGAGATCTGCTCCTCCTAACTTAGCTTGTCTTACTAGTTCTTGTAATGAATCAAAGTCGCCATTATGATTGATACCTACTTCAGCAACAATTAACATTCTCTTAACTCCTTCTTAAACTTACTTTACAAAATCTCTAAGTTCGGTAAGTTAGGAAGTACTTCGCAATAAGTCACCATGTGGAAATTGATATTTGGATTTTTCTTTACTGTCTTTACAAACACTTCAACTAGCTGATTACTATCAGTTCTTCTTCTTTGTACTTCCCAAACAGTTTGGTGTGANCGTCGAAAAAGATAATCAGCATGATAGAAGTCTAAACCTACTATCCAGAGATTCTTAGGGGCAAGATAATAAACGCAATAAGAAAATCCAAGCATTCCCGTATTAGGAAACTTCTTTCTTTTATCAGCGTTTGGGTAGTCTTTAAGACACTTCCATACCTCATCTGGAGTAAAGTGGACTCTTAATCCAAGCTGTCTATACGGCCCGATAGGCGCCATTCTGTGTCCTTTCTTTTCCCTCCTGCTGAACATAATGTCTTTTATTCCTAGAAGCTCATAATTTTTACGTTCACACTTAGCTGTGAGTTCCATGTTAACTAACTGAACTCCTCTTTTTCCTTGTAAGTATTTTCCGGTCGCCCCAACTTCCTTATCAAAATTGTTAACAATAATGAAGTCTTCAAATTTGTTAGCAGCTAAGCGAATCTTCTCGATAGATCTTCCTCTAAGAATAAGACCAAAGTTATCTAGGTTCTTCTGAAAAATTGGCATTCCCGTTCTCCTTTCTAAAAATTGCTAGGTTATTACAATACCATTTCTTAGCCTTGTTCTTTTTTAAAAACTGTCTAAATCTTTGTGTTTCTTCCTCTTTGAACGAAAAACCACAACTACTTATTCTACTACGCCAGTATTCAAATGGTTGTTCATTAATATGTTCATAACCACCCTGACCTGGAGTAGCAGCTGAAAAGACTAAAAGGTTTGTATATCTAGTGATATTCTTTACAATTCTATCTGCGAACTTCTTATCAATATGCTCAGCTACTTCCACATTCAACGCTAAGTCAAACTCTCTATGAAATATTATAGTGTCAGTTAAACTTAAAGGTCTAATGTTTTCTCGTACACTAGGATCAGCTATAGTTACTGCTGACGGACTAGGTTCTAAACCAAGGATATCAGTTATTCCAAAGTCTTTCTTAAAGTAATATAAGAACCAGCCAGCTCCGCAGCCGTAATCAACAACTGACTTTAGAGCTGGCTGAACTCTTTTCATGATGTAATGAACAATCAGTTTATATGATTCTTGTCTATCCGGTCGAAAGGTCTTTTCGAAAAACCTTTCGTCAATCTTCTTCATTCTTTACTCGCTTTCTTTCAGTTTTAACAAACTCTCAATCTGCTCCATTACGTAGTTGATCTTCAACGCCCACCCTACTCCTTCCAGTCCATGTATCTTTCCCTGTGCAATTCCCACTAGTTCGGGAACACCATCTCTCAAAGCAAAGACTGGACAACCACTATCACCTTGATTGATAGGAGCTGCGATCATAAAAACATGACGAGGATCTTCTCCACCTTCATCTTCTTGTAAAACACCAAAACCAGATGGGTTTGAAACTATACCACATGAAATTCCAAAACCAAGTACAGCTGGACACCTTGTTAAAACTAATGCTATTCCTATTTCTAGTTCGTCGCTATTACCAATCTTTATCGGAAGGATCTTATACTCCTGCTCTTCATTGTAAAGCATGGCGATATCTGAATCATTCGAAAGCACTTTTAGTTCTTTACCATCTAAAAATATCCCTTTCTTCCCTACTTCTTCTACTGATAATGGAAGAGGGAAAGGAGGAAAAAACATCTTCTTAGGAAGTTGTAGAACATGGTTTAAAACAATTAAATGTTTCCCATCTAACGAAAACGCTATAGCTTTATGCTTATGTGGAATAATATTTGAACCCGTACTTAAACTTCCTTTCACTTCGATTATATAAGTTGCTAACTCTATACTCTGAATTANACTAATCTCCTTCCCAATCATGAAGAAGTTATAATCGTATTTCTTGTCCAAATATTGTATAGAAACGCACCCAAACAAGAAAACTAAAATGAAAAGGAAAACTAGTTTCCTCACCGGATTACCCTCCCCCAGTCGAAGGTCTTAAGCTCTTCTATACATTGTTACCAAACCTTCACCAGACGAGGACATCCGAGACTCCTTTCTCAACCCAGAACAAAGTGGACAATGATTTAGATAACTTTCCCAGCTCGTTGCTTGATATAAGAGCTCACACCCTAACTGGGATTTAAAGACACATTGAATTTTACTTTCGCATTTCAACATGTACTCTCTTCTCCACTATCCAAACTCCACCACATTTTGTGTTAATAGATTTGATGTTTTCTTTCTCAAATACGAAATGGACAGCCTCCTTCACTTGTTTTTGTTTGAAATCGTGACCACTCAAAACTCCACCTACTTTTACAATTGGCCACCATAAACAAATATCTTCCACAACATAGTCAAAAACATGCCTTGCGTCAACAAAAACTAAATCTATAGAAAGCGGTTTAAACTTCTTTGACGCTTCTTTTGACGTCATTCTTAGGACTTTAGCTACTTCCTCATGCTTCTTAACAATTTTCAAGACCTTCCTAAAAGTTTTTTCCCACTCTTCCTGACTTTCAATCTTTCCAATCGTTCCTTCTGGCTCAGGATAAACAACCCAAGGATCTACCATGTAGTAACTAGTTAGCTTACATTCGTTTAACAAATACTTAGCTAAAGTTCCTTGATAAACACCAACCTCAACTATACTTGTATATTTGTTTTTCTGGATTAAGTCAGCGATAACTACTGTTCTNTGCATCAGTTTTCTTTTTCTTCCTTTCTTTTACTCCANAACTTTCTGTATGTTTTACAGTACATCCTCATATATGGNCCCATTTCTAGAATGTCTGATTCTTTAAGAGGCTCGTCACAGTAAGGACAAAACAAACCGTACTCANCNNTCCACTCAAAATCCAGACCACACTTCCAACAGACGAGATAATCATCACACTTTTCCTCTTCGTCTTTCTCAAAAACAACCTCCTCGGTAGTACAATATCCTTTACCTTCTGAATCTAAGTTATTGTATTCGCAGTCTAGATTGTTACAATAAAGTTTTAGACGCGAATCACCTGCCATCTCACTTTTAGGTACCCCCTCAAAAACACTTAAGAAAGTTTACAAACAGTACCTTTTTGACGTAGAGACCTCTGACACACATCTAGAACTTTCAAAACTCTAAGTCCATTTTCTCCATCTGTTTTTGGTTTCTTCCTTTCACTAATACAATCTAAGAAATGTTTACACTCAATTTTCAAAGGTTCTTCGCGGTTAAAGTCTAGAACTTCAGGTCTCGACTTTATGGCAGTAGGGATCTTTCCATCCCACTTAATCTCATGGTTAAAAAGGAACAACTTTTCACCAAAAGCTGTGTCATCGAATACAACCATTTTCTTAGAGCCAACAAGGACTAACTTATGTTCTTTAAAGGGGTTCAGCCAACTAACGAAAATATGAGCTCTAGCTCCACTTTTGAAACTCATCATTGTTAAAGTAATATCACATTCTTTCCCTAAATAATTTCCACCTTGTGCGCTTACTTCATCTGGCATTTCATTTAGAAGGTATAAAATGATTGAAATGTCATGCGGGGCAAAACTCCATAGAATATTTTCAACTACTCTAAATGTTCCAAAGTCAATTCTTGTTGAGTAAATATAATATATTTCCCCTAGTTCTCCTTGAGTAACCAAGTCACGAATCTTCTCTATAGCAGGATGGTATTCTAAAAGATGACCTACCATCAAGATCCTGTTTTTCTCCTTCGCAAATCTAACTAGTCCTTCACCTTGAAAAAATGAGAGTGCTAGAGGTTTCTCTACAAAAACATCCTTTCCTGAGTTGAGTGCTTCTATTCCAAGCGGGTAATGGTACTCTGAAGTAGTTGCAATAACAACAGCGTCGATCGATTTATCTTCAAAAATTTCGTCAACTTCAGTAGTAACTCTTGGTCCAGCATGTAGAGATCTTAGTTCTACTAATTTATTTTTATCTTTATCACAAACTGCCTCAAGCNCATTCAATTCGAAAAAGTTTCTAACTAGGTTCTTTCCCCAGTGTCCACATCCGATAACTGCTACTCTAGGTNTCATAACTTATCCTTTAGAACTCCACAGCAGATTTTTTCTTAACTNTCTTTTTACTTTTTTTCCTTCTCGTTTCTGTTTTCTTCTCTTCTAACCAAATAACTTCATCGACAACAGCGTCAGGAATCAACTTTGTAATTGGTGGATTAGTTACATAGTACTCATCTCCTGCGCTTTCAGCTTGCTCCATTGTCACTATCCAAATTGGAGGTTCTTTTGCTGGGTGAACCATTCTAGCGCGACCAATTGTTTCAAACCTTACTAACATATCATAATCAACTTCGTCATCATCAAAAAATTCTTTCAACCCAGTTATATCATGCCAAACAATTCTAGCGAGCGGAGCATTAGTCATTTCGCTTTCACGTCGCTTTTTGACCATTTACTTAGCTTCCCATCTCGCAATCAGAAACTCTATCCAGCCATTAGCTGGAATCATATGAGTCGCCCAGTTGTTTAAGATAGTCTCATAATTATGCTTCAAAACCATTCGTTCGTAATGTCCGATTAAACCGCCAGTTCTATCCTTTCCTCCCTCACAATGAACAACTACTGGTTTCGGACACTCTATTAATTTCTCCCAAACTTCGTCAAAATTGTCATAGTTAAGCGTCCACCAAGAGTAGTATTTAATACCTAAAACCTTACAAAACCAAGCTTCAAACGTATCTTCTGGATCTTTCTCTGGTTTATGAGACAAGTTCAAGATAGATTTGAGACCAGCGCCACCAAAAAACTCCGTAGTCCACATAACAAACCAGATAGGATATAGAATAAATGCTTGGCCACTTCGGTAAACTACTCCAGAATGAACTATCCCAAAGTTTCCAATAAACTTACAGAAAATAGCTTTTAGCAGAGTCATAACATGTTACTCCTCTATTCTATTTGTCTTCATAATTTTGTTCGGTGTTCTNGTCCGGAGNAAGACTNTTCGNNCCGACTCTATANTTCTGCCAAATAGCCATATCTAGCTCAAACATTGTCATCCCTGCTNTCTTCGCTATNTTTCCNAAGATTTCTTCCAATTCTAAGTAGTTNCCGTTAGGGTTAAATCCTCCCTGTTCTAAAAATCTCTTAATATGTACATCTAGNACAGCATATTCTTCACACCTCGTATTTCGNAAGTACATTGACGCCAACTTCATTCCAATTCCTTTACAACTTTCAACCATCATCTTTCTAGTGCAATGTTTCAAAAATGACGCAGTAATCCAATCGTTCTCCTTTATAAACTTAGCAGTTTGGTTTGGAAATCTATGCCCAAACCACTTCAATGCCCTTGCTACGCTTTCTTCTGGAAGACGTCTAAAAGTCTTCTCAAAAGAACCCTTCCAATATGATTCAACTAACCAATCAAAAATATCGCAAAGTTTAGTGTAAGTAATGTTTCTATTTAGTAAACAGAATAGAAAGAACTTTTCTAAGTCTTCATCAGTCCAAGTTCCTCCGTACTTATCAATAGAGTGCATGTGGTTTTCCATTTTACCTCTCTTTAAAGAAACCTATCTTGTCTTGAAACTCTTCTTTCAGTTTGATATGTCTATGGATATCAGAAAGAACTTCTCTAATTTCATCGTAATTCTGGAATTCTAACTTTTTATATCTTAGAATACAATCCTTCACAAAACTTTCTACAAAAGACATCGAATAGTCTTTTAAGTCTTTCTGAATAAGTGAATCAAGATCTGCAAACTTAAAGTTGTAATAGTCAAACAACTGTCTAACTTGATCTTCATCTGGATTTGCAATCTCCAAAACAACGTCGAATCTTCCAGGTCTTGCGGTAATAGCTTCTACTAGATCTTTAACATAATTAGTTGTCGCGATTATGATAACATTATTTATCTCATCAACCCCGTCTAATGTTTGGAGCAACTCACCCACTGGCAAAAGAGGTATATCACTTCCCACTTTTGAGAAAACTTTCTTATCCAAATCTTCGATGTAATAGATCTT
>JGI2171J19970_10001886_pt1 | contig 11584 bp, 9 predicted proteins | sample DeeMarSWOR324_28_FD_19970 | JGI IMG/M metagenome (IMG submission 19970) | reverse complement strand
CGCCATTCCCTCACCATCGCCCTCAAGGCATAAGCGAAGGGCAGTGGGTGAAGAAAACCGTATGGAAGGCTGAGCGGGCATGGTTCCGCACCGAAGAGGTAAGGAGAGCGAAGCCTGGAATCGAGCCGTTTTTGACTCGCTGGGGCAAAAGCGGCGTGTTTTCGGAATCCACTGGCCTGAGCTTTCTCAAACATACTCGGCGGCCGATTTCATCGGCTTCCCTCAGTGGATAACATCGTTGCGGAGAAACGATGTTTGGGGGATCCAAGGGGGTATGACCCCTTGGTCGCAGGACGCACGTCCGAGAAGGGGAGGCAGCGAGTCGCGAGGAAGCAAACGAGCGTTGGAAGGGGGAAGGCAGAGCGCTTTCCCCTCCAAGGAGGTTCGGTAAGGCTAAACCTGAAAGGTCGCTCCTTCCATTCCCGTGTATTTTACCCACACTATCTGGAAGAGAATCGTCTAATCATCCTGGAGTGGTTCGTCCGGGTTGATAGTGGCTGCATAGTGGAATATCCGTTTGTCTCAGGTTAGAATCCCTGATCATGAAAATCATTCCAGAATCTGAGTAAGTCAGCTTATTCTTTTCCTTTGTTTTTCAGTTCATCGGTTTCTTGCCATCTGACTCTTCCTGAAAACTTCTGAGTATCAACGTCAGGGATATGCTTCCGTAGACGATGAAATACGCCCCGAGGATGAGGAAAGCGTTAGAGAGCGAGATTGTGTCCACCAGTCTGCCGAAGAGAGGTGCGAGGATCACGTAGGACAGACTGCCGATCATGTGAGCCACAGAAATGACTGTTGCCCTGACTTCTGATTTGGTCAAACGGTTTATATCATCCAGGATAATGGGCATAGCGATTCCCCACAGGAAAGCGTTGAGCAATATCAGCGGGATCAACAGGATGGTTGTGAACAGGCCCAGGAGCAAAAAGGTCGGTGCGATCAGCATCAGGATGAGGTAGGCTTGCTTCTTCCCGAAGGATTTTTCCAGGGAATGGGCGTTCCGCGAGCCGAAGGCACTGGACAGCTGAAAGGCTGCGAATATGATCCCGAAATACCCGATGCTGATCCCCAGGGACCGATAGTACAGGAAGTAGGCCCAGACGCCTATGATATTTGTGCTCATCACCAGGGCCGCGAAGAGCATGAGCCGCCTCAACTGTCCGTGAGACAGGCAAAACCGGCAAATTCTCAGGATGTCCGTTAAGGGATTTGACGCTTCGAGCTTCTTCCGCTTCGGTTCGATCAATGAGATGGCCAGCGGCAGCATGAACAGGCTCGTGCCGATGTTGATATAAAACGGGAGATGGAGCGAGAGCAGGGCGAACAGCCCTCCGCCAACAGAGGAAAGTCCGGTGCCGAGGCGCGTGTAGAACATGGACCGTCCCTCGAATTTCTTGTACTCGGATTCTTCCTTCAGCTGGATCAGAGTGTCATAGATGAATGCGGAGTCGCAGCCTGACCTCATGCTGTTGCCGACCGCGACGATGAATTCGGCCAGGATGAAGGTATAAAACGAACCGGTAAAGGCGTAGACCGCAATCCCGACTGGAAGAAAGAAAGCGCCAAGGATCAGGGTTTTCTTCCTGCCGATGACATCGGCCAGGTAGCCGGAAGGAATCTCGAGTATCAAGACCGACAGGGCGTAGGAGGCCTGGATAGTGAATATCTGGGTCGAGTTGAGATGATTGGACTCATAGTAAGGTATCAATATCGGAACGATCAGGTAGAATTCGCTCAGGAATCTGTAAATATAGATCTTCCACAGGTTTGGCCTTATATCGGTCATTTTTTTCCTTTATTCGAAAACCGATAATAATAAAAAAAGCGGTCGATATCAAAGAAAAAGCAGGAATCTCCCAATCCAAAGTGATGATGGCCCTAATCCCAAAAGGTGAGGAAAATAAACAAAAAATCACCCCCTCAAATCCTCTTTTTTGATGATTGACAGCGAATCTGATAGTTGTACACTAAGAGCAAGAGGAGAACTGCCCGCATTTAAGAGGGAATCGTGACATAATGACATACTAAAGAGCTCCAATATACAGAGAAAAAATGAAGAAATGACTGAATCAAAGGCAATACACCAAATTCTAGTTCTGGATAATGACAAGGATTTCATTTCTCTCCTTCAAGAAGAGCTTGGTCCAAACGGATTTGAAATTCTAGCTGTGAATCCAGAATCCGACAAAATTATCACCTCAAATTTGTTCCAAGCTGAATTGATTTTCATTGCAGTCGAAGCCCCTGACATGCTGGGCTATTCGCTCTATGATAAAGCGAGAAAAAAAGTTGGCAATTATGTTCCAATTGTCCTCACTACAGCGACACTCTCACCTAAAGATTTTTCCCTTCACAGTCAGCTCAAAGAGCCTGCAGACGCTTACCTCGATAAGAGACGTTTAGTGTCTGAAGGGATGCCTCCCGAAATTCTTAAACTCATCGGATTGAAATCCTATGCAATGTCTTCTCATGCCGAAGTTCGCCACGATCAAGAAATTAACCAGGGAGCCAAAATAATGAGCAGGTTGAAGCATTTGCTCAGTGATATAAAAAGTGAGGAAGCTCAAGCATCCGAACGCTCAAATAAGGAAAGTCATGACATGAGGCCTTCCCAGCCACTGAATTATGCGCTCGACCAAAAGGACCAAAATGGCCAGATGGGCCGGGAGATTAACCATTTTGTAAAGAAAATTCAAGAAGATAATGAGAGAATCCTTGTCGATAAGGAGAAGCTTAAAAAATATAAGAAGGAGATGTATGACTTCGAAAAGGAAATAGACAAGGATTTGAAGCGCAACAAAGAACTCGAAGGACTTGTTGAGATCACCCAGAAAATGATTGAGGAAGCAAAAAAGTCCGCTGAAATGCTAGCCAAAGAGAAACTTGCCCACCAGGAGACTCGCAAGGAACTCGAATCACGAATTGCCGTACTTCAGGCTGAACTAATAGGCAATAAGGAACAATATCTTTTTCAGTTAAACGCCAGTGAAGAAAAATTCAAAGCCAACCTTCTCAAAGCCAAAGAAGATCAGCAACATGTCCTTGAGGGCCTCAATCAGACCTACGCAGAAAAAATTTCTCAGCTCCGGACAGAGAAGAATACCGAGATAAAGGCGCTCAAGGAGAAAGTGTCTACTGAGATGCAAAAGATCGCAGAAATGTTGACAGATAAAGAGAAAGCATATCAAGCATCAAATAAACAGTATGAACAAAAGATAGCTCATCTTCAGGCAGAGCTAGAGGATGCAAGAAATCAGCAAATTTCTCAAATCAAAGCCGCAGAGGATAAATATAAAACTGATCTTATCAGTACTGAAGAACATCATTCCAGTATTGTTGACTCCATTGTAAAAAAGTTTGCAGCCCAGATGGCTCAGGTGCGTCTTGATTTGGATAAGGAGCGTCAGACCCATCAAAAAGTCCGCGAGGATCTTGAAACCAAAATCGCTCGACTGTCAGCTCAAAAAGATCCTGTTCAAGAGCAAATGGATTCGGAACAGAACGGTACTCAAGACAAAAAGGAAGAGATAAATTTGCTCAAAGAAGATGAATAGCGATTGTTTAAACTCATCTATTTTCTATTCCCTTCAATTGATCTTTACCCAGGAATAAATAAATATAAATCTCAATTTTCTTCCTTCGTGAGCCTGTATCTATTGTTCGGCAGATGATTACACCGGGATTCTCACCTAAGATTCCATTAAAGAATGGGAAATATAGCGGGAGAAATGATTGAGGGAACCACCTTGACAATTTTTTGTGAATAAGGCTAATATCATTAAGGGGAAAAAAGGCAAAGTGTCAAAAAAAAACGATATCATCCAAGAATTAGAACTAGCCATAGAAAAAATTGAAAATGAGCTTGAAGAAGTCTTAAATAAGAAAAAAGAAGAAATAGAGAAAGACCTCGATAAGAGGATCCAACAGGAGAAGGAGAGGGCGAAAAAGAAGATAGATCAAATTCAAGACGAGCTTGAGATTAAAAAAGATGAAATTATCAATTATCGGACTGCGTTTGCTAAATTTGAAAATAATAAGACCGACATTAGAAGCCAGAAAAAGGTGCACCTGGAGAAAGCCATTCAATACTTGAGAAAAATTGAGACTCTGGCAGCTCAAAGCCTCGAAGAGCTGAAAAAAATAAGCGAGTTGGACCAGAAACTTGATGAAATCACTCAAATAGTGAAAGAAAAAGCAGAGATTTTCAAAAAGGACCTCCAAGAGAAAATAGAAGTTGCGGCTGAGGAAGCAGAAGGAGAAGGAAATGAAGAAATCGAATTGAAGAAGGAACGGGAGAGACTTAGAAAAATTTTAGAACTACTCGGAAAAACAGAAACATCCAAACAATGAAGATCCCCGGCAAGAGAAAGACTGCCAAGCGAAGAAAAAACAGAAAGATCAGAAGTCAATGAGCCGAATGAGACTCATGCTGAAAAATCCGAAGATGATTTAAATGGATATGAAGTAACGAAAAAAATTGAGAAATCAGGGATATAATATATCTATCAGTTTTTTCTTGGAGAGGGATGATCTTTCAATTAGACTTAGAGAAGAAAAATATTCTTTCAAAATAGTTTCATTTTCTGGCGAAATTTCTAAAAACTTCAATCCTGAATAGTAAAGAGCAAAATTCTCTCCAACTTTTTCAGAATAGACGACATCTCCTTTAAAATGGCATGCTTTGTTCTTCAAGACGATGATCAAATCAAGAGTTTTTTCAGGAGAAAGCCTTGATTCTGAAGAAATTTTCACTCCCACTAAACTCAAGTTTATTGTCTGGGCTACGTTGTGCGCGCCATTGTCTTTGTAAAGAAGAGTCGTGGACGCATAGTATCTTTCAGATTTCCTCCTCTCTTTAGCCAATGTTTTTCTGAAAGGCCTGATTACTTCTTCCTGCTCGTCGGTTGTCTTTCCGTAAAAAACGCAAACCCTGTTTTTATCCGTAGTTTTATCTATTTCTCCTTTTCCTTTTGCCTTTGCCAAGGCCATGTTTGCTTCATTGATTATTATTTTTAAATCATTCTGTGTGATTGACTCAAGAGAATCAAATCTGCCCATCGTAAAATAAGTTATACCGAAGCTCATGGTCAGATTGTTTCTGGGTTGAAATTCCTGAAATTCAAAATAATGTTCTTCGATATTTTTTTTAATCCTTTCTGTAAACAGGCAAGCTTCTTCCAGGTTTTTTAATCCTGTCAGGAAAAACAGGAATTCCTCTCCACCATATCGGCAGATCAGATCCTGGTCTCTGGTGGAAGATTTGAGGACGTTCGATAATTCTCGAAGAAGCTTGTTTCCCGCCTCATGGCCATTTCTATCGTTATAATTTTTAAACCAATCGACATCACCCATCACCATAGCGTATGACTCCCTTTCACCTCGTCTCTTCTTTTGATATTCAAGCTTGTGAATAACACTCTTGAAGAAAGGATCGGGACGAAACAGACCTGTAAGAGCGTCATACTGGATGAGATTGAGCTTTGTGATGGCCAGGGATATGTGTTCAGAGAGAGTGCGCATTATCTGCTGATCTTCCCGTGTGAAACCCTCCTGGCTCGAGCCTTTGGCAGGTATCTTGTTGTAGACCTCGATCACACCGGTGACGTCATTGTTATGCATAATAGGGAGGCACATCATGTTCCTTAAAGGAGGCGTAAAATGCTCCAAGTATCGACTACTCATCCGCTGGTCGTCGGACAAAGCGGTGACATTGATCTCCTGATGATGGCGGGCAACGAAGGCCGCAAAATCTTGCTCGTCTATCGAGACTGTGTACTTCGAAATATCAGGATGGAGCAAGAAGACATCATCCCATATTATCGGTTTGAGGTGCTTTCCGAGAGGCTCATCTTCATCCAAAATATAGAGGGAAATGCTGCTGGCTCGAAGGATATCTTTAATGTCGTAGACAATATCCAAAAGACCGACGAAATCATTAGCCACGTAAATATTTTTTAAGATTTCTTCTAATCTTAGTTTTTCGTTTTTAAACCGAATGTGTCTTTCCCTCAACTCTATCCGTTTTTCCAATTCTCGGACGATACTTTCGTTGATAGCCTTTTCGATTTCTTTTATATCGGAATACGTATCCTGGATCATGATATTCGTCTGCTTAAGATAGCTCTGCAGATCTTCTGCTTCCATCTTCAGCAAAGAGTGTTCTGCTGCCTTATTGATGATCCGAAGGAACGCTCTGTCATTCTCTTCTCCGGATTGGATGATGTGGTAATCGACATAACGGTTAAAAGGCCATTTGTTCGCGATTTCTTTGACTTTATTTTCTTCGAAACCTGTGACGACAATGCTTATTGTCTTGTTGAGCAAGGCGTTGAGAGATAGGTAGCTGGCTAGAGAGTAATCCCCGACAAGCACATTGATATGCTGGGATTTCAGGACTGCGCCTACTGTCTTAAAATCGGAAGATACATAAACAGTAGCAACCTGACTACAGAGTTTATTTAAACGGGTTCTCACTTCAGGATTCTCGTTCAAGATGAGTATGTTCCCCTTCATCATAAATCTCTGTTTAATGATTATTTAATAAATTAATCCCATTTTTCCGAAAAAGACTTTGAATTTGTTGGAATTTCCCCTTGCTTTCGTAACAAACCCTTCGTTCCTTTCCCAGGCTGCGTGATCTTGAAATTCTCGAATTAGCTTACCACATATAAAACTATACGGTCAATAGCAATGAGACAATAATATAAAAATAAAAACATTCTTTTGAGTATCTGCAAAATTGCAGAGAGACTCGATAAACTGGTCTGCTTGTTGAAATCGGATGTTTCTATGAATGAGGATCGAAGCTGAATATAATCGAGGCCAAAAAAATATCTGTTTTTTATTGAAGATGCATCCAGCAGGAGCCACCCTCCTTCCATCATTTAAAAAGCCTCTTTGGCCGTGATGTACATGCCCGAAGTACCTTTACCGAAGCCATAATCCAGGCGGATATTCGTTTTTTCCTTGGGGACGACACAGAAGCGGAGACCGAGGCCCAGCGAATACTTGGTGTTATCAATGCTAAGATTGCCGATCTTGTCAGCCACGTTGGAAACACCGGCAAAGGCGACCATGCCGATGAATTTCCAGATCTTCACCCTGTATTCAGCCTGTAGAGCGTACATCGAATGATCCCGGTAACGGCCCTGGTAAAATCCCCGCATGATCATCTCCCCTCCGATCTCGGCCAGGTGGCGGAAGGTCGGCTCGCCGGACACGTTCCAGAGGAGTGCCTGGATGGCCAGGACATGAGAGGGGAAAGTGGTGAAATACTTCCTGAGGTCCATCTTGATGGTGGTGAACTTAAAGTCGCTGCCGAATGTGGGAGTGTAAAAATCTACATTCAACTGAAAAAGATTGCCGCTGAGCGGATAGAAAATGTTGTCGCGGGTATCCCAGGTGATGAGAAAGCCCAGCGAGGCCAGCTTTCCGCCGGCGCTTCCTGTTGTCTCTCCAGAGACCAAAAGCCCCATCGGAGCTGTCTCCACGATATCAAAATTTTCGTATTTGAATTGGACTCCCGCATAGAGTCTTTCTTCCTTCAAGATCCGTTTCTGGACGCTCAGGTCGAAATTGAAAATTTTAGGCGTGTAGTTGAGATAATCCTCATCCTCCAATCCTTCTTCCAGATCCGGAGTGTCGTTCCCGATACCCCAGAACTTATCGGGGAACTTGCTCACTTTGAGATATCCGTTGACAAGATAGGCTTCATTCTTCAGGTAGGCTTCAGGCCAGACCTCGATCCCGTACTGTTTATTCTGGGTGTAGTACGCCTGGAAAAGCAGAGTAGAGGGTCTTTGCTCGGGCGGGGCAGCCTTGGATCTATAGGACAACAAACCCCCTCCGCCGAGTCCCCATCGTGTTTCGGGCATGTAGAAGATAACGGGAAGAACGACTGTACTGACCTGCTTGTCCTTTTTCTCTTTTTTCTCCTTTTCCTTTTTGACAGTGCAGAGCCCGGGCTGGGCGAGACTGATTAAGAAAACGGAAAGGAAAAAGAGGAGAAGAGATTTTCGTTTTCCCATCCTGGCTTCTTCAGCTAACCTGCCGATTCGATGCTATTTTAGAAAAGAGGATGAAAATAATCAATTAAAAATAAAAAAAAACGGATAATTCCCCTTTTTAAAAATCGCGGACAATCCCCATTTTTTTACCTGAACCTGGCGAAGGGAGAAAAGGAAGCTTGCCTTTAGGTTTTCTCCCGAATGTCTTCTATGCCCAGCCTGTCTGCCCGGTATTTAAAGCAACCCCCTGAAAATGATGCAGAATCCAGGGGAAGACCACAAACGCATTCCTTATATTTAAGGAACTGCTTTCATTCATACCTCAAGCTATCGGCGGGGTTGGAATGGGCCACCCTCACGATTTTCACGCACACGGTCAACAGCGCAATAAAAACCGCCATCATCCCCGAAACAATGAATACCCATGCGGCAAGGCTGGTCCGGTAGGCGTAATTGTTCAGCAATTTATCCATCAGATAATAGGCGATGGGCCAGGCTATCACATTGGACGCACAAAGCAGGATTAAAAAATCTCTGGAGATGAGGATGATGATATCTGCTATTGATGCCCCGAGAACTTTGCGGATCCCTATCTCTTTTGTCCGCTGTTCTGCGGTGAACGAAGCCATCCCGAAAAGCCCCAGACAGGAAACAAATATGGCTAAAAATGTGAAGTACTTATAAACATCACTTCGCCGCTGGTCACTCACATACTGTCTGTTAAACTCATCATCCAGGAATGAATATTCAAAGAGATTGCTGGGCGCAAATTCGACCGCTTTCTTTTCCAAATAGGCTATGGTTGCGGACACATCGTCCGGCCTGATTTTAACGAAAATATAGCTGTGAGAACCGTGCCGCTGGGATAAGGTGAAAATGACAGGCTCGATCTCATTGTGAAGCGAGCTGGCATGAAAGTTCTTGACGATGCCGATTATTTTTCCTTCGTCCTCCCAGCATGAGAACATCTTCCCGATCGGCGATTCCAATCCTGTGATCCTGGCGGCCTCTTCGCTCAGAACGTAATTCTCCCGGTCAGTTGCGTATTCCTCAGAAAAGCTCCTCCCCTGGATGATCTGCATGCCGAGAGTTTCAAAATAGTCGTAGTCCACGGAGGCATCGGTCATGGTTACATAATCCGCGGGGCCTTTGCCTTCCCAGTAAACGGGATTCATATGTCCGATATTGGTCGGCAACCTCCGGGCCGCCGTGACGTTCATGACATTCGGATGTTGTTTGATCTCGTTTTTGAATGACCTGTAGCCTTCTCTCAAATCCCTGTTCATGGATATGACGACCACATGGTCTCTGTTTAATCCGATATCTTTATTCCTGATGTAGTCGAGCTGCTTGTACATGACGATGGTCCCGATAATCAANACGATAGTTGCGGTGAATTGACCGACGACCAGGACCCTTCTTAATACAANACCGCCNGAACCAGACTGAAACCTCCCTTTNTTGAGGACGTTTACAGGCCTGAATGAGGAGAGCATAAAGGCCGGATAGCTGCCGGACGCCAAACCNGTGAAGANAATGATCCCCAGCAACAGGAACANAGTCGAGACATCACCGGCAATGTTCAATGTCAATTGTTTTTGGGCAAGATTATTAAAGGCCGGCAGAAAAAGATAAACCACAGCGAGCGCCACCAATAGCGCCAGAGCCGATAAGATCATCGATTCTCCGATAAATTGTTTGATAATATCGGCTTTTTCCGCACCCACGACCTTCCTCAACCCGATCTCTTTGGCCCGGGTGTTCGACCTGGCCGTAGAGAGGTTTATAAAATTGATGCAGGCGATGATCAGGATAGCGATGGCGATGGTCAAGAAAATATAGACATAGATAATCGGGTCCGCGCTGTTTAACGAATAGAGATGGATCTTGGAGAGGGGCTGGATATGAAGAACGACTTTCTGATTCGTTCTTTTATCATGTTCCATGACAAATCCAGAGATCTTATCCGCAAAGTCCTGTATGGAGACGTTTTTTTCCAAAAGCGCGTATGTCCTGGCTTCATAGGACCAACTGGTATCTCCCCGCTCGCCCATGAGCCTCATCGAAGCAAGAAAATCAAACTGCAGGTGTGAGTTCTTGGGGATATCTTTTAAGACGCCGGTCACGGTCAGCTCGGCGTCGTTGTTTATCAGTAAAGATTGGCCGATCGCATCCTGGGTGCCAAAATATTTTGCGGCGGCACGTTCGGTTAAAACGATAGAATCCCGGCTGGCAAACACTGTCCCCGGAGTCCCTTGAATGAGCGGAAAGGTGAATATCTTCAAGAAATCATCATCCACCAGGGCGCCGCTCTGGTTATAGATCTTATCCCCGTATTTTAGGAGCCAATACCTGGAGCAAAATCTTGCGATTTGCCGGACTTCCGGATACTGTTCCTTAAAAACAGCAGCCAGCGCCAGAGGATTGGAAGAATACTTGGTGCCTTGAAGTTCAGGAATGGTCCTGTAGATGTCGCTGTAGTTCTCATGGAACTTGTCAAAACTGAGTTCATCCTGAACCCAGAGGAGGATCAGAATGCAGCAGGCCATACCGACGGCCAGCCCCATGATGTTGATAAAAGAATAGATTTTGTTGTTTCGGATATTTCTCCAGGTGATTTTTATGTAGTTTTTAAGCATGGCAGCTCCTGTTGATGGAGATTTTTGGAATAGACGTCAAGTGGATAGACGATTTGCTAATCCAGATCATAGATCAGATTTTACTAAACTTAGCTGTATATTAATATGACTAAAATCACCTGAAAAGGTTGCTAGGTTTCGGAAAAAGCCCCTTTTATTTGTTTTCTTAGGTCTTCTAATGAATTTACAGAAGAATAAAATCTATACTCTATCATCTTAACAGGGACAAGGTTTTCATCCTTAGTCTCTTATATTAAGATTTCAGTAAGCAAGAATTACGGAAAATTATGCGAGATGCTGACCCAAACCAGAAAAGAATTTTTTATATTTCAGGATTGAATTCTCTATTGGACGGCCACTACTTTGATGAGATACTCAGAAGGATATCTTTGATAAAAATGGAATCTATAATTTCCTCGAGAATCAGGCTTAAAGACCTCGGATGTGGTGAATGAATCAAGGACTTGAATGCAGCCGCCTCTCATTCTTTTAGCATATACTCTAACGTAAATATCGGACGTCGAATCGCTGACTTCAGTGTGATGGTATTTATAGCAGGGCGTAGGAATTTCGCAGTGCATCGTAAAATGAATTTCCTGGCCTAAGTTTACTCTTTCAGGGATTTCCACATCAACGATACGGACGAGTTCGACGTATCCCTTATTACAGCTTGTCAATAACAGAAACATGATGATTGAACACAATACCACTTTAAATTTCACTGGCGCTTCCTTAAGTGTTTCCTTTTGGCAAGTTTGATTAAAAATAGTTCACAAAGCATCTTTTTTCGTCTCTAAAAAGCCGGGCTCGCACAGCCGTCTATTTCAATCCAGGGGCTTTGGCAATATGAAATTCGGCTTCCAGTCGGATTAAATTCCTATTTTTCTGGCATTAGACTTCTTAGCATCTCACCTTGTGAAATGAAAGTAACACATC
>JGI2171J19970_10001885_pt1 | contig 11585 bp, 7 predicted proteins | sample DeeMarSWOR324_28_FD_19970 | JGI IMG/M metagenome (IMG submission 19970) | reverse complement strand
TCCCAACGCCTCTTCTGCGGATAGCCGGGCCCCAAATCGAATCATGTCGTGAAAGAGTTTGGACGAAGCGGGCCATCTCCGATAGGGGACGACCATACCACCGATCCCGGGCACAATCCCCAAGGTAACCTCGGGAAACTGAAAGGAGGCATTTTTGGTAGCCACGAGCCGGTGACACCGCATAGCCAGCTCCGCCCCGCCCCCCAAGGCCGTGCCATTGACAGCTGCCACCACGGGTTTTTCCGTCCCATCGATAAAACGGAGTAGTTTGGAGCAATCCCTCGAATACTGGATTGATGCCTCAGCATCGCCCAATAGTTGGGGAAACTTCCCGATCTCTGCGCCCGCACAGAAGGCTCTTTCCCCGTAGCCCGTGATGACGAATCCCCTCAGCTGAGGATCATGCTCACCGTCTTCCAAGACTCCCAAGATTTCGTCGTTGACCTCATCGTTGAGGGCGTTCATAAACTGGGGCCTCCGTATGGTGATGATTTTTACCCCCTCCATCTCATCGAACAAAATATGCCTCTTGAAGTCTTGGTATCTCGATACTTTCCCCCTCGGTCCGGGCATTCCCGGACGATCTTTCTGAAATTGGTCGAAGACCCGCCTGGTTTCCCGGTCCCCCAAATCTCGCATGATGTCAAAAGGACCCTTCCGGAAGCCGAGGGCGATCTGGCAGCCCAGGTTGAGATCCTCGAGGGTTCCAATTCCCCGGTTGATGATATCGAAGCACTGGGAGAAGAGGACACCGAGGAGCCTATCCCTTACTCGCCTCCTTATGTCATCGGGTACTTCCACTTCGCTCCCAGGCGAGCGGGCTACCCAGGTGTCCACGGATTGAAAAAGCTTGGCCGGTTTATAGTGCTGGCCCTCTTCCATCTGCAGGGTGTTGGTTTCGACGATGATGGGGTTTCCCCTGGCAAGGTTCAAAACGTAAAAGGGTCCAGCGTAGACGAACTCCTCGGCCACTTTATCGATCTGTGATGAGGTGGCGATATCCAAGAGCATCGCCGCATCGTTACACCAGTTATCGAAAACCCTGTCCAGGATGAAACAGATCTCGCTTTTGGAGATGATGGGCGTCTTTCCGATGGAACAGAACATCCAGGCCAGATAGTCAACAATCTTCCGGTCGACCTTCTCCCAGGTTATCACCTCCACCGCGGGGTTCCGCCATACGGGGGCAAAGAAGTGCGTGATGGTGGTCCTCTCGGGACGCTTTACCCCTGAAAAGATTCGTTCCGCCGGAATGGAGCTCGTATTGGAGGTAATAATGGTTTCGAGGCCTACGATTTCCTCAAGCTGGGCGAAGATCTTCCTCTTGATTTCAAGGTTCTCCGTGGCGGCTTCGATAACCAGGTCCGCCTCCTTGATTTCCCCATAATCCATGGTGTAGTGAAGGTTGGTTCCCACTGACCTCGATTTCTCCTCCGTCATCTTCTTCTTCTCGATGGCCTTTTGAACGTATCCCTCTATTCTCTTCCTAGCATTTTCCAGGGGTTTCTCTACGATATCAACCACGTAGAGCCTAATATCGGGCATCGAACTTTTAAGGTAATACCCGATGTCGGGCCCTATGGTGCCCGCCCCGACCATGGCCACCACTTTGGGCATCGGCTTTTCGGGTTTCGCGATAAGGGGATTGTAATAGTTGGGGTACAGGTCAGATACCATATCCCATTCCTCCTTCCGGGGGAAACGGTAGCCAAAGACGTCCTCAGAATCTCACATTCGGTATCCCAATCTATCGTAATGAACACGTTGAGTCAACAATTAACGCGGTTGGAGCTTCATGGGTTCTTAGGGAACACCGTTGCAGAAGATTCTCGAGCCGAGGGGGTGGAAATTCCCTGTTCAGATATGGTTTTGGGGAAAGTCTCCTTCATGAACCAAATGACAAGGGGCCAGAAGTGCCGATGGCAGAGGACGATCTTCATACCCTCCAAGAGCCCAATCCGGCTTTCCTCCGCCACGGTTTTGGAATTCGAGGCAGCCATTTCCGTTGGAGAGGGTAACCCCATGTCCTGAGGGCGGTCACGGATGACGACCCAGGAAAGGATGGCCAACATCAAAGTCCCTGTTCCAATGATTATGAATGCCATCCTCCAGCCCACCCACAGGGTAAGCAGTGCCAGAGGCGTAGAGGCAGAGAGCCATCCAATCCCCCCAATAATCATCAGGATAGCCGTCATCATCGCGAACTCCCTCGCAAAAAACCATTCGGCGAAGATTTTCATCGCCGGGATAAAGACGACGGCGACACCCAAGCCCACCAAAATCCGTGCAAAAATGGCCAGCGATACGGTGGGTGAAAGGCCGAAGAGAACCGCTCCGAGCGAAGCGATCAAGGTGAACAGGGCCACTGCCTTCCTGGGTCCTAGGGAATCGGAGAGGAGCCCTGCGGGGAGTTGCATGATGGCATAGGGGTAAAATTATGCAGAGGCCAATACCCCAGAAGTGCACCACTGACGTGAAATGCCTCGGTTAACTCGGATACAACTACCGCTGATGAGACGCGATGGAAATATGCCAAGACATAGCCGACGGCAAGGACGATAAAAATCAACCAGCGGTACCTAAAAAGCTTCCTGTAGCCATTTTTTGCCTTCATACCCCCTCAATAATCTTTTCAATTCATATTCGATGTTGTGGACACGCAAATCCGGAAACATGGAGTGGGCAACGACCCATAAATCACAAGAAAAGTGCACTTTTTCGGGCGCGTTGTCAAATCCTTTTCTCCTTTGACAAAGGAAAGGGTTGATGCTAGTTTTCCCTTTAGAATGAAAGATATTGAATTTGGACAGAAAAGATTCGTCGAAGTTGCGGTCGGTCTTCCCGTTGCAAAGACCTTCTACTATGAAATTCCATCGGGTTTGGGGGAAGCCTTGAGGCTTGGAAGCCGGGTCCTCGTTCCCTTCAAGGGGCGCAAAGTGACTGGATATGCCATCGCCTTCCCGGCTGAACTTACCGATTATCCAAAATCCGATGAACCTAAACCCATTTTGGATATCCTCGATGAAAGGCCTCTCTTCGACAACCGGATGTTGGCCTTCTACCGCTGGATTTCCCATTATTACCTCTATCCCTTGGGGCAGGTTATCAGGGGGGGATTGCCACCTGGTATCAACCTGGAAAGCCAGCAACTATTGAGCATTACGCCGAAGGGAAGGACCGTTCTGAAGTCGGACAAACTAAGCCAAGAGGAAGTTACGATTTTGAGGACCATAGCAAGTCACGGAGAGATGCCATTGGAAAAAGGGACAAAACGATTCCCCCATTGGCGGACCTATTCCTTAAAGGAGGCAGGCTTCATTCAGATCAAGCAGGGATTGAAACATGTCCGGGTGAAGCCCAAACGGGAGAAGGTGGTAAAGTATCGAGGAGAAAGGCAGAGGGATGATGAACAGCTCTCCCCCAAGGAAAAAGAAGTGTTGGCCTTCATCCGAGAGATGGACGAGATCTCCCATACCTCTCTTTGTGGGAAGTTTGAAGGGGCCTCTCGCACCGTTAAGAGGCTGAAGGAGAAGGGGTTTATCTCCGTTGAAGCGCAAGAAATTTATCGAGACCCTCTTTCTGACCTGATCACCGGCGAGGATCTGCGGCCAGAACTGAGCCCGAAACAGGTCAAGGCCTTGGAGACAATTGTGGCAGGGATCGATTCGCTCCGGTTTTCTCCCTTTCTCCTTTTCGGCATTACAGGAAGTGGTAAGACGGAGATTTACCTGAGGGCCATTGAAAGGGTGGTTGAGGGGGGGAGGCAGGCCATCGTTTTGGTACCCGAGATCTCCCTGACCCCTCAGCTCATCGGGCAGTTTCTCGAGCGATTCAGTGGGCGGGTAGCCACGCTGCACAGCGGGCTCTCCACGGGTGAGAGGTATGATGAGTGGAGGAAGATCCGAGAGGGGAAGGTGGATATCGTCATAGGGGCTCGTTCGGCCATCTTTGCCCCCTTCGAACGCTTGGGGATTATCATTGTCGACGAAGAGCACGAAACCTCCTATAAGCAGGAGGAAAAGCTCAGATATAATGCCCGGGATGTGGCGGCGGTTCGAGCAAAACTGTGGGATGCGGTGCTTATACTTGGTTCGGCCACCCCCTCTCTGGAGGCGTATCACAACGCGGTGGCGGAGAAGGTCCGGCTCCTGAAGCTGGACGAGCGCATTGAGGGGAGGCCATTGCCTTCTGTCGAGATCGTCGACATGAGGAGGGGGGAAGGAAAAGGTATCATCCTCTCGGAGAAACTCCGGAATGCTCTCAGGGAAAACTTGGCCATCGGAGGGCAATCACTCCTCTTTTTGAACAGACGTGGTTTCGCCAGTTTCATCCAATGTCCGGACTGTGGATTTGTTTTTAAGTGTCCCAATTGTAGCGTATCTCTGACCCACCATTTTCGCGGAAAAAAGCTCGTTTGTCACTATTGCAACTATGCCATCATGGTCCCGGATCTCTGTCCTCAGTGCCAAGGTTATAAGATTCGCTCCCTCGGCATTGGGACCGAGAGGGTGCAGGAGGAGATCCGGAAGATGTTTCCCCTGGCAACCGTCGACAGGATGGATAGGGACACAACTAGGAGAAAACGGTCTCACCATAAGATACTGAAGAAGGTAAAATCGAGGGAGACCGATATCCTCGTTGGAACTCAGATGATCGCCAAGGGGCACGATTTCCCCAATGTCACTTTGGTGGGGGTTATCTGTGCCGATCTCTCCCTAAACTTCCCGGATTTCCGTTCCTCGGAGAGGACGTTTCAACTATTGACCCAGGTGGCCGGGAGGGCAGGGCGGGGTATAAATCCGGGCAATGTGGTCATTCAGACCTTCAACCCAAACCATTACAGCATTCAGATGGCTAGGGATCAGGATTTCACGAAATTCTATCGGGAGGAGCTGCGGTTCAGGAAGGAGCTCGGCTATCCCCCTTTCTCACGGTTGATCAATGTCAGGATTGAGGGGACTAGTCAAAGAAGATCGATAAAGGCCGCTGAAGAAATCGGTGAATGGGGAAGGAGACTGTTAAGGAAGAAGTCTTACGGAAGAGGGATAGAAATACTGGGGCCGTCTCCAGCCCCACTGGTGAAGATCAAGGGGAAGTACCGATACCAGATGCTCATAAAGGGAATCCGGGCGAACCTCCTCCATCGAATCGTGGAGCAACTGGTTGGGGAAACCAAGAAGCGATGGCGTGGAAAGGGAATCAGCCTGACAATCGACGTGGACCCCATCAGCGTGATGTAAATGACGGTGAATTGCTTCCCATATAATATGGAGACCTTTACCCAGGGAAGGTGTAGTCATACCGCGGGGCAAAAATGAACCCTAATGAATTGGCATCAAGCAGATGAACATGCAGGGAGGGTATATGGCTAAGGAGGATAGGACTTCGGGGTATTTTAATGAAAAAAGGGAGACCATGCCGCAGGATGAGAGATGGGACTCTCTCAACGAGAAATTGAGAGGGGCCGTCAAGTATGCCTATAACCAATCCAGGGCGGCAAGGGAAAAACTGGATAAAGTACAGATTAGACCTGAGGAAATTCATACCGTCGACGACCTGCAACGTCTCACCATTACCACAAAATCAGACCTGGTTGAGATGCAGAAGTCCAACCCGCCCTTCGGCGGTTTCGAAGGAGTTCCCATAGAAAAGATGCGTCGCATATACGTCCTCCCGGGCCTCATTTACGAAGCCGGAGAATGGGAGTATAAGGATACCCGGTGGGCAGAGGGCCTCTATGCCTGCGGTTTCAGGGCCGGAGATATCGCCCAGAATACCTTCAACTATCAAATGTGGCCCTTCGCTTTCATGCTCGATGATTCCCTGAAGATGCTTGGGTGCACCACGATCCCAGGCGGGGCGGGAAATACTCAGATGCAGGTACAGATCATGCACAACCTTAAGGTAACCGGCTATGTGGGAACTCCCAGCTTTTTGATGAGTATCGCCGAGAGGGCAGAGGGAATGGGATTTGACTTGAGGAAGGACTTTTCCTTGGATGTTGGCTTTGTTGGGGCAGAGATGCTCCCGGAATCCCTCCGGGAGAGGTTGGAAGAGAATTTCGGAATGACCATCAGGCAGTGTTACGGCACGGTGGACGTGGGTTGCCTGGGCTATGAATGTGTCGAAAAAGAGGGCATGCACATCCCTGATGATGTTATCGTCGAAATCGTGGATCCCGAGACGGGTAAGAGACTTCCCCGTGGTGCCACGGGTGAAATCGTGGCAACCAACTTCAACCCCACCTTCCCCATGATTCGTTATGGTACGGGTGATCTATCCTTTCTGTCGGAGGACCCGTGTCCGTGTGGCAGGACCTCCATAAGGTTGATGAAGATTTTGGGAAGAACCGACCAGGTAACCAAGGTGAGGGGAATGTTCATCCATCCCTGGCAAACGGATGAATTGATAGCCAAATACCCCGAAGTCGATAAGTACCAAGTTGTGGTAACACGGAGCGGTTATCTGGACGAGATGACCTTCCGTATCGAATTGGTCGATGAGTCAATAGATAAGACCCTCTTTAAAAGAAGGCTGGAGAGGAATATCCACGACACCCTCAATTTGAAAGGGGAGGTTGAGTTTGTGGGCAACGGGGTGATCTTCGACAAACATCAGAAGATCAAAGATGAAAGGAAATGGGAGTAGTTTAAGGGGCCAACTGTGGCTGAAAGGATTAAGGTCGGCGGTATCATGCAGAGCGATGGGCGAGCCGTGGTTAAGGTGATGTCCTGTCCTGACCGCTCGGATATCGCGGGACTACTGCTGGGTACGCTGGGAGAGAGGAATATTAATATCGAGTTTCTCGTACAGAGCTTCGACCTGGATGGCTTTGCCAACTTCATCCTTTGTATCGATAGGAAGGATTTGGAGCCCACCATTGGATGCTTGGAGGCGATTAAGCCGTCCCTCGAGGCCAAAGTGATCTCCTATCATCCGGATGTGGCGGTGATTAGCGTGTTTGGCCCCCATTTCCGTGAAAAGCCCAAAATTTCCGGCATCATGTTTTCCGCCCTGGCATCGGTGGGGATCAATTCCATCGCCATCAGTACCTCCATTTCCAGCGTCTCCTGTGTCGTGGATGCAAGAGATGCGAAAGTCACTGTGGAAGCGTTAAATGAAGCCTTCGAAGGTCCCCAGCACGTCAGAGAGAGGCCAAAGGCATATTGAAACCTCTCGGGCTGACCCCCTTCCCCTTTTTTCTTTTCTTGGCCTGATATTTCCTTATAACTGTGCTCAACCTTCTGACACCCTCGATAATCTCATCCTTCGTCGGATAGGAGAAGTTTATCCTCATCGTGTTATGCTTAAGATAATCCTTAGGATAACAAACCTCACCAGGAACAAATGCGACCTTTCCCTCGATGGCCATGTGGAAAAGCTCCAAAGTATTTATATACTCTGGCACTGTTATCCAGAGGAAAAGCCCTCCTTCTGGTTTTGTCCACTCGACACCCATATCTACGGGGAAATTCTCTTCCATGGCTTCAAGAAAGAATTTCAGCTTTTCACTGTAGTAATCTCTGATCCTCTTGAAATGGGCATCAAGATCGTATTCCCGCAAGAAGGCGGTGCAGATATCCTGATTGAGCTTGGGGGTACAGAGGATATTCGCCCCTTTTATGAAGGAGAACTTTTCGATTACCTCTGAGGGAGCTATGTTGAATCCGACTCTGATACCAGGGCAGAGAATTTTGGAAAAAGTAAAAATACCGATCACATTGCCTTGGTTTTTATCAAGCGAGTAGATGGAAGGAGTGTGTTCGCCCCTGTACCTCAACTCTCTGTAAGGGCTATCCTCTACTATGGGAATACCATACTTGGTACTCAACGATAGCAGGGCAAGTCTTTTCTCAAGGCTTGTGGTTATTCCCGAAGGGTTCTGGAAATCCGGAACCACATAGATGAATTTAGGTTTCCTTCCCCTAGCTATAAGATCTTCTATCCCCGCTTCGAATCCCTTAACATCAGACCCATCAACTTCTATATCTTTGGCTAAATATTCAGAATCTTCCATCTCAAAGGAGGCTAAAGCACCCTCAAAGGTGGGAAGATCCGTGGTGATTATGTCTTTGGGTTCAAGGAATAATCTTCCTACTATATCTATCCCCTGCTGCCCAGAAGTGGTTACCATTATATTCCTAGGCTCGATATAGATATTGTCTTTGTTGAGATAATCTATAATGGCCGCCATCAGTTCTTCTTCCCCGGGAATGGGAGTATATTGGAGAACACGATCCGAATCTTGTGTTAAGGACCTCTCCACTGCCTTCCGAATGAGGTCTCCAGGAAAAACATCACTGCTGGGTAATCCGCCTGCAAAAGAGATTATTGCGGGGTCTTGCAGATACTTAAACAATTTTCCAATTTTGTATCCCTCGAACCCCCTCATGATTTTAGTGAATAGTGATTTCATGTTTTCCTTCACTTCCCCTCGATGGTCAATGACGTCTCTTCCTCGATCATTAAACCCTGCTGGGCGCAGGGGGATGGGGAGACATCTATCTGAGTGTCAAAAAGGCAATTACAAGCACCAACCTCCCGTCCGCAGGCCATCGAGTATTAATGTCTGCAAGTCCAGCCAATGATGCGCCAAATGTTTTGGCCTTTTCAATGATGTGAATAGCAAGCTCTCTTTGGGCATGGGCATCTTTAATCAATCTCTTCATTATGGACAATTAATGAGGTTCTAGAATCCTTGGAGAAGTGGCAGCTTAATATGCATGATAGAATGGAGGACAACCGCCGGGTTGTCCTGGCCTTGAAGAAAGCCCCACTTGAGTAATGCCCTTTCTCTATTATCTGGGTGCTATGTGACCGTTATAGTTACTGCATGTTCAGGAACTCCGTTGTTACCATAACCCAATACGTTCCAGTGGGCATTCATGGGTTGTTGACGTCCCCCAGAATCAGCTGCCCTCGAAAGGATAGTATATTCTCCGGTCCGTTTAGCCTCCCAGATATACTGCCACTGCCTCCATGCAAACGGCTCGTGGGGGCCAATGAACGTTGGGGGCTCCCAGGTTTTGCCGCTGTCCACCGACACCTCTACACGTTCAACGTCAGCTTCCCCAGCATAAGCTGCCCCCAATATGGTGACAGGTCTTACGGGGAGCCTTTCATCCCGCATGGGCTGAGTGATTATGGACTTCACATTGAGTCTCGTTACCACTATCCCCGACTCCGAATTCTCCCCCTTCTGGAATACCCGGTAGACTTTGTCCATGAAGAACCCTTTGAAGGGCCGATCCATGACAATGATCTTGTGTAGCCACTTGACGCAATTAGCCCCAGTCCAGCCGAGGGCCAATTCCCGAAGGGGGTACCCATGCTTCAGGGACAAGGGTTCACCGTTCATCTCGTAAGCGAGAATGGTTGATGACAAGGCTTTTTCCACGGGAATGCTTCGGATGAACTTGATCCCGGCAGACCCGCGAGGCCTATCAAATCCTTCAAAGGCTACGTGCTTCGCACTTTCTTTCAGCCGAGCCTTCTCCAAAAGATCCTTGAGCCAGACACCGCCCCAAACGGCATTGCCCACCCCGCCGGTAGTCCAGGGGTTTCCCATGACTTTCTCTTTGAAGAATGAACGGCCGTTTCTGGAACACTCCAGGGTATTGGCGACAATGGCCTTGGGCATATGGGTAATCCGGTCAAAATTGAAGCGTTGCGGCTCTTTAACCTCCCCTTCGATGATGAGTTCCCAATCGGAGAGGGGGATTGGCTCCTTCATGATTTCCCCCCGGTTTCGATCGAAGAACAGGGAATTGGCCGTAATCCATGAACGGAGATATTCAACCGGGGTCTCGGCATTCAATAGGCTCTCGGTCATGATACGCATTTTCTTTTCCATTGTCTCTCTCTCCACGGAATGTCTCCGTAAGCTACGTCATTAAAGAGGGAATGGGTTTCAAATAACGGCACGTGTTTACCTGAATACCACACTCCATAAGATACGTCCATGGAGGTCAGGAGAGTTTTTTCAGATAATGGATGTGGGTGCGCCATAATTTTATGCTCTACTCCGCACACCCAATCTTATGTTACTACTATATTGCTAAATAATTGCTAAATAATAAATGCTCTCCTCAGACGGGAAAACCCCTTTTCTACCCACTGGGGTGTCCTTTGCAGCCCCCTTGTAAGAAAATTTCTGAATAGCGCATAGGAAAAATTCTCATTCTCTATAGAGAAATTACAAATGTCCAAGTAATCCTTTGGATGCTTTGAAATATTAATGGATTTTGGTAAAAACCCGGGGCACTTGTTAGAAGATCGATCTCTCTACATTAATTCTTCCAGGTTTCAGGGGAGGAGAGTCAGAATAAATCCATCTATGATCTGTAACAGAACAGTATATGAGCCGGGAGAAGATTCCCATGACTAAACGCACATATCAGATTATCACAATTTCCCGGACGTCTCCTTAATTCTTCTCAATGTCTGAAGAAACTCCATTATCCTCCTATTGAATTCGTCTGGCTTTTCGATCATTACCATGTGGCCCGCACCATCGATGATTTCCAATCTGGAACCTGCAATCTTCCCGGCCAAGAATTGAGCGTACTTCGGGGGGTCAGCAAATCGTCACCGCCGCAAACCACAAGGGTGGGAGCCTTGATGTTTTCCACTCGGTCCATGATATCGAATCGGTTACAAGCAGCAAAATCACCATAAAGAATCGTTTTGCTTGTGTTCAGCATGGCCTCAATGCCCTTTTGAATCAGATCTCCAGAAGTTTTTTTTGAAAAGGCATAAACGCAAATCAATCTCACGGTTTCCTCAAATCTCACCTGAATGCCCTCAAGGATCTCGGGTAAAACCATCAGCCGCACGCCCGTCCCCACGAGAACCAGGGCCTCCACGTACTGAGGATAGAGGAGTGTGAATTCCTGCACGATCGCTCCGCCCAAGGAATGGCCGAAGAGGCAAAACACATCCCCAGGTAATGCTCGGAGCAGATGGAAAAGATGTCTTGCATACGCCCCAACTGAGTCTTCTCCCTCACTACTCGCCTCTCCATGGCCGGGTAGATCCACCATAACGACATTGTGGGCCTTTTCGAAAAATTGCCTTTGGTAGTTCCAATGGAGACGGCTCCCCCCGGAACCGTGAACGAAAACCAGGGTGCTAAGCCCCTCCCGTATGCCCCCCTGCCGGTCTCGTAACTGATCTGCTTACCATTACTCTCGAGTATGGTCATTTCTTTACCCCCGTCCTGTCATAATGAGAAAGCTCAGCCCCACGGTTAACCATGTAAATTGTAGCGAACAGTTAGCTGACACGTGGGAAGGTATCCCAAGACAGCTCAGACTGATTTGACCTCGATCAAGAACGGCAGAGATCATCTCCCTGGGCCAGGCAATGGGTTTCAATGGCGCCGGGAACCGCTAACACTTGACAGCTTGTTGCCCAAACCCCCTTTCGCTCTCCGAAAAGAATTCTTGACCATTCTAAGGTTCGCTTCACTGCAAATCTAAAACTCGCCCTTCGGGCTCAAACATTAGATTTGCGGCCGTTTCGCTTCACTAAGTCCTTCGGTTCATAAGTTCGATTACGAACATATTTAGCCCTCGACTGAGCGA
>JGI2171J19970_10001881_pt1 | contig 11592 bp, 7 predicted proteins | sample DeeMarSWOR324_28_FD_19970 | JGI IMG/M metagenome (IMG submission 19970) | reverse complement strand
CACCCTCTCAAGCCGGCTACCCATCATAACCTTGGTAGGCCATTACCCTACCAACTAGCTAATAGGCCGCAAGCTCGTCCCCGAGCGCCGTCCGATTGCTCGGAAAGCTTTGACTCTGAGGGCTTATGCCCCAGAGTGTTATGCGGTATTAGTCCCGCTTTCGCGGAATTATTCCTCACTCGAGGGTTGATTACTCACGTGTTACTCACCCGTCCGCCACTCTTCCCGAATAGCAAGCTATTCAGGAATCGTTCGACTTGCATGTATAAGGCACGCCGCCAACGTTCACTCTGAGCCAGGATCAAACTCTCCAATTATTAAAGAACTTCCGAAGAAGTTCTTTTCGCACCAATATGGCAAATGGGATCGATCAAGGCTGCTCCGCTTTTTTTCAAAGATCTTGTTCTTTCTATCCCGAGAAAGAAAATAGCCCGTTATTTTTAATCAAAAAACTAAATTTTCAAACGGACTAATAATGCGTTAAAACCCTTACATATAATATAGGTGTTTCCGCTAAATGTCAAGAAAATCTTATGTTAAATAGATATTTCTGTCTTTTTTCTAAAAATTTCCCCTCATTTATATAACAATTTTTGCCAGAGAGGCGGAATTTATGCTATTTATGGCCCTACTTCTGCCCTGTTTTCCCGCTTTTTGCCCCATTTTTACTTATAAATTAGAATAAGAGATTCGGATGTAAAAAAACCGGCCAATATTTGCAAGCTCCGCTTTTTATTGACATTCAATTCTCGATTGAATAGAATCGGCTCTATTTATCCTTGTTTTTTGTCATATTTTCAGGTTCATGGGTGAACCTTACGAACAGCGAAAGAATTAAAAGGCAATGAGGATTACTGAAATTCCTATTTTTGACACAACTTTCAAAGCCAACATAGGGGGAAATTATGAGTAAAGAACAAAAACCTGTGGTAACAACTCTAGATCCTTCCAATCAGGTATTAAGCCCCTCAGTAGGCCTTCTCATCACGGGAATCCTTGGAGGTGTTCTCAGCTTTATAGGACTCATAGCGAGCGTTTTCGAGACGGGTATTGAATCAATCAAGGCACATAGATACATTGAAGAGTATTCTGATCTCGCAGAGGGCGCAGCAGGTGTTGCGTTTTGTTTTGTAGGTCTCCTCGTGGCTGCTTTTGTCATCTATGCCTCGCTGAAGATGAAAGAGCTCACCCAATGGGGCCTATGTATTGCCGCCAGCATAATTGCCATGATTCCCTGCATCAGCCCTTGCTGCATTGTGGGCTTACCGATTGGAATCTGGTGCCTTGTCGTCTTGACAAAACCCGAGGTTAGGGCCGCGTTCCATTGAGATCCTCCCTATTGCGCTTGACCAGCTAGAATAAAAAAGCCCTGGCCGCTGACTCAACGGTGAGAAAAGAATTATTTCCCCATCTTGTTATTCTTATTGCCTGCTTCTGTATTCTCGCCGCTGCCTTAATTCTCCAGCCAGCGTCTCCTGGAACATCTCATCTCCGACTGGGCAAGATCTACATACCAGATATGTGTATTCTCCGCATTACGACGGGAGTGCCGTGTCCCGGCTGCGGCCTGTCCCGATCTTTGGTTGCAGCCATGCACGGAGATTTGCGCAGGAGTTTTGCCTATCACCGGCTGGGATTTCTGACCCTCGTTTATGTCTTCCTTCAATTCGTGTGCCGCCTGGCAATATTCGTTATTCCAAAGTGGCAGGCACGCCTAATAAGGTACGGCAAGTTCCTCAATCAGGGCATCATTGTTCTGGCAATTCTGTTCGGCATAAACTGGATTACAACCCTTATCTCTCTATCGAGTAATCTCTATTAGCACTCGAGGTGGTAACAATTTAGGGGATCAGTACAAATGCTAAATAAGATTGAGAATAAACTGGTGCTATGAGCGTTATAAGTACATAAGTATAAATTTTTGCGGATTATTGCGGATTATTGCGGAAGAGCTCCATATTTCCTCTGAACTCGTCCAGATGCTTGAGGGAAAGCAGTGGCCGGAGGGGCTGTGGATAACTCAAAAATAGATAGGAAAAAAGCAATCTTTTTTATCTGTGGGATTGTTTATGTTCTTATTTTCATAAGTTCTTGTATATTTCTGACAAATTTTGGGCACAGTTTGGGCACAGTTGTAACTGACCTTCCCCCTATCAATGTATCACCCGTAGAGCGAGTTTTTCGGTTGTCGGAGTGTGTCTAATCCGACTGTGCTTAGGACCTTAAAGAAGGTATGGTTTTGACCCCATCCTGGAACCCGGGCCAAATGCGGGCAAAAATGTGCTCATAATTGCCTATAAATACTTAGCTGTGCTAACGATAATCTACCGTCCCAGATATCTCATAACAGCTGGCAGCCACACGTCATGCCAGAACCAGCCGACGGGAGACTGCTGAAGGCCACTGTGCATTTGGCCTACGTTGGTCAGCAGCACTAATACGATGTCGGTATCCTCCAGCCAATACATCCCGGCCGAGAACCCGAGCGTTCCTCCGCTATGGCCGAGCGCCGTGTAGTCCTGGTAGAACCTCTCGGTTCTCCGGATTCCCTGCATGTACTGCGTTCGTCCGCCGCAGGGCTCTTGTGGAGCATAGTAGGTGAGTGCTTCTCGATGCATCTCGGGCGTGAGTAGCTCACCGTCACGTAATGCCTGGGCCCAGCGCACAAGATCGCTCGCCGATGTGACGATCCCGCCGGCGGTCCACTCGGGAGAGAGGTTCCCGGCCGTTGACTCCACAAGATACGGGCGGACTTCGGAGAAGCCACGATGGACACCGGCTACCTCTTGAAAGACCGGCGTCGCATAGTGGTAGTGGTGCACATATCCACCTGGGATGTCCTCGAACGACTCCAGGAACGTGTTCTTGAGGTCGAGTGGCTCTAGGAGGCGTGCGCGTATCTCCGCTGCAGCTTTGTTGCCTGTGACTGCTTCAATTATAAGACCTAGGATGGTGTAGTTGGTGTTCGAGTAGGAATAGCGTTGACCCGGTTTGTTCGTCGCGGGAAGGAGATCGCCAGTGCAGTATTCAAGGGTTTCGGCCTTCCCCCACACGTATCCCAGCTCCATCTGATCACCGCGTCCCTTACGGATCCAGTCCTTCTGGAATTCCCAGGTGGGAATGCCACTCTGGTGGTTGAGTAGCTGACGGAGCGTTGCGGTGCCCGTGTTGGGAACCGCACGAATGATCTCGAGGTCAAGGTAGTCCTGCGGCGTCTTGTCCAGGTCGAGCTTGCCTTCCTCCACGAGCTGAAGGATGACCGTGGCGACAAATGTCTTGGTGATGCTGCCCACGCCAAAGCGATCGTCGACATGCACCGGGATTCGCCGAAGAATGTCGTTGAAGCCGGCTGTGCCTGCCCACGCGACAGAATCGCCGATGCCGATAGCAGCGGAGATGCCTGGTATCCCCATGGCGACGCCCACCACTAGGGCCTGTTCGAGGACTCGTTCGTCACCCGACTTCGCTCGCTGGGCTACGGTTTCCGGGATGATACCCGTGTGCAGGAGAACGAGCATCGATATGAAACCACCAACTCTGAGGATTTTCTTAAAGACGTCCATTTCTCCTCCTTTTTTCTATGTGATAAGTATGATATAGAAAATTTTACATTTCTGCACTAATTATATAATCATGTTCAATAATATAAATAATATAAGAAATTGGTTTTAGAAGAAATTAGTTTTAGGCTGTGAAGCCCGAAAGAGTATCTCTGGATCCATTTACCCATCCAACCATCGTAACCATCGTAAGGAAGTAAAAATCGCGGCTCAAAAAGATGTCAGGGACGGGTTAAGAGTGCAGGGATGTGTCCTTGAAGGCATTCAAGGTACCAGGAGTGCCGGAAATCACCCAAACCTCTCCTTCTGGTCAAAGAGAAAATTATGAGAAATAATCGGCCGGGGGCTCGGCGGCCATTAAGGGTTTCTGATAGACCATGTGCGCAATTCCTCGACCCGATGAACCAGCATATATTNCATCAACCCTCTGCTTTCTCTGGTAGCTTCATGTTTATTATAGTAACTGGTACAGAGTTCATTCCTTTCTCTGNTTAACACGATTATCTTGTTTTTGGAAGTCGAGATTGAAAAAATGAAAATCAGGATTGGGCAGGTCTATTTTAAATCCGATGACTTCTCCATTCGAATCGAAACTGAATGTGACGAACCCTTCTGGTAAAAATTCATCCCTGAACTTAATTCTGAACGTATCGTGATGCCAATGTTCCATCTTGCTGACGAATACCTCCTTTGCCGGTAAAAGTGTCAGCCACAATTCACCGTCGACCAACTCGATTCGAGCCGGTCCATACATCTTGTCCTCATAATTGCCGGTGTATTCCGCTAATGTCAGGGAAGGTTTGCTCTCTTTCGCTCTTTTCGCCTTTCTTTCAGCCTTTCGCTCTTCAGCTGCTGCTTCGTTCTTCTTCTTCATTTCCAAAAATTCCGCTGACCAATCCTTATCACTGTCATTCAGAAAAAGATCTAAGACTTTCATCCGTACTGCGTTACGCAAATAATTTGAATCATTGGTGAGAATAACCATACCCAATCTCTCCTCAGGGACAAGTGTCACCCGTGAGAGAAAGCCAGGCATGCCACCGCTGTGCTCGATCACTTTTTTCCCAGAATAATCGTACATAAACCAACCTAACCCGTAAGCAGAAAAATGGATTCCGTTTTCTTTTTGAAACGGAACTAATGCTAACAGTGTTCGGGACGTAAAGAGCTCTTCGATAACACTCGGGCTTAATACCTGCTGTCCCTTCCATTTTCCATTATTTAAAAGCATCGTTATCCAATGGGACATTTCATCAACGCTTGAATAAATCGTACCCGCCGGATCGGGACCACTCATGTATAGCCGTTGAGTTTTACGTTTCAAGTGGGGGTAGGCGATGTTCTGGTCTTTTGTCAGATGCTCGCTGCAGGTTTTGGATTCTACCATTTCAAGCGGTTTAAATATACGTTCATAGACAAATTCCGACCAGGTTTTACCGGTGATCTTTTTGACGATTTCTCCAGAGATCATGTACATGTTATTTTGATAACCAAACTCGCTCCTGAAGTCATTTGTTATCGGCAAATATCTCATTCTTTTTATAATTTCCTTGTTATCATAATCGGTTTCGTACCAGAGCAGGTCTCCGTAGAATGTCCCTAGTCCACACCTATGGCTGAGAAGATCTATCATATTTAATTCCTTGGTGATATAAGGATCAGCAAGTCTAAACTCAGGCATGTAGTCGATAACTTTATCTTCCCATTTCAGTTTTCCTTCGTCTACCAGGATACCCAGGCAAGCCGCACTGAAGGCCTTTGTGCAAGAGGCGATGTTGAACAAAGAGCCAGTTGTCATGGCCTTTTTGGCTTTGGCATTCCTCAGACCATATGCTTGGCTAAAAACGACACTCCCATCTTTCACGATGGAAATCGTCATTCCCGTAAAATCATGATCTTTAAACGCGTTTCGGATGTAGTTGTCCAGTTCTTCATAATTGATTGGCGATTGGCTCTTTGCCGCAAGAGGATAGATCACCGCTAGCCAAACTATAATCAAACACATAAATTTACGCATTGCTTTCTCCTCCTTCATATAAAATTATTCTATGGTGATCACTTCACATTTCTTCAAGAAATCAGGATCAACATCAGCCCCATGTCCAGGAATATCGGGCAAATGAATTTCACCCACTTCCCATCGGGCTCCGCCGATAACCGGGTCTTCCTTGAGCATGAAATGCCCATCCAAATCCGCATACCGGATGTTCGCTCTGGCGGAAACGAAATGGGCACCTGCCGTTAAACCGAGGCGCGTCTCCTCCATGCAACCCAGCATGCAAGCCATCCCCGCACTCTCAGCGATGGCATTAATCTTTAGCGCCGTGTGGATTCCTCCAGATTTAGCCAATTTAATATTCAAATAATCACAGCATCCCGTCGAAGCAAGCTTGAAAGCATCGTGTTCATCAAAGACAGACTCATCTGCCATGATCGGAATCGAAGTGCTCTGTCGAACCCTCCTCATATTCTCGTAATCCCAACAGGCAACTGGTTGCTCGCAGTACTCGATTCCAAATTTCTCTAAGATTTTTAAAGTCGCCACAGCCGTCGGGAAATCCCAGCCTTGATTGGCATCAATACGAAGCGGGATTGAATCTCCAACAGCACTCCTGATCGCTTCGATTCTGGCCACGTCCTCTGCCTTGGTTGTTCCTAGCTTCACCTTAATGGCTTTAAAGCCTCTCGTTTTGTAATCTTCGGCCTTTTTAGCCATCACACCAGGATCATCGATCCCGATTGTGTTATCCGTCCAGAACAACCGCTTTGGGCCTCCAAGAATTGCGTATAACGGAAGACCGGCAACTTTCCCGAGTATATCATACAGAGCCATATCGAAGGTACTGCGCAGGGCGCTGCTTTGAACCAAGTATTTATTGATTTCACTCATCCGACTTTCAATATCTAAGGGATTCTTGTTCAGTATCAAATTGGCTAAATCGCTAGCTCCTCCAAGCATTGTCGCTTGAGTATCGCCGGTAATACACGAGGTCGGGCATGCTTCACCAATCCCGTATATTCCCTCGCTTGTGTGAATTTTCACAAAAATGTTTTTGGCATCCGTAAACTCCATAAGAGAAATTCTGAATGGCTCAATAAGTCCGATATCAGCTTTAAAAACCTCAACCTTCGTAATGTTTAATTCCTTCTCCATCATTCCTCCTTAAAATTTTATTTCTTATAAAAATATGATCACTCTTAGAAAACATTTCATAAGGACACTATCATCCTGGATATTCTCACTATTATTTCGCTGCGACCGGTCTTTTACCCCAGAAGGTTTGAACGACATCCAGCGAAGGTCCCGTTGTAAACAGACTGACTACGACGTACACGAGCATTGATGAAAGGACAGAGAAAAAGAATGGATGTGTACCCAACAATACAGATTTTGGTATGACTGTGTTTGCCAGGGTGTATATAATCATTCCCCAGCAAATGGATGCGATGGCACCCCATTTGGTCCCTCGTCTCCAGTATAGGCCAAGGAAAATCGGCCCGAACGTGGCTGCCTCCAGCCCGCCAATGGAAAAGAAAATAATCCATTGGATTAGTGGCGGATTAAATAAGGCAAAACTAATTGCGATGACAAAACAAGCACCCATTGTCAAGCGCGTAAGCATTTTCATGGTTTCACCTGAAAGATTTGGCTTGAATTCACGAACCATATTTCGTGCAATACTTGAAGTGATGACAATAGCCATCGCCGCAACTGTGGTCTGAATCCCGGCTACAATTCCTGCCAGAACGATACCGCCCAATGCTTTTGGCATGACATTCATGGCTAGCCAGGGACTGATCTCATCTGAAATGGCAAGATCAGGATTGATTGCGCGTCCAAGGACTCCGGCTACGCATAATAAAAGCGTCCAGATTAAGACCAGAATCCCGCCCATCCAGATTCCCCTTTTGAGGGCTCGTGTATTTTTGTAGGTCAGGGCACCAAGAAGGGCATGAGGCATGCCAATAATAAATGCGTCCATACAAGCAATCGAAGCAGCAAAGGCAGCTGGAAACATTCCGTTCTTTGTTGGAGAAAGGAAATCGAAATTGAGTTTCGCTAAGATTCGGGTTGAATTGGCAAATCCGCCTACATAGTTCACAGTCCCGATAAACAGGATTATGCAGCCAACCGATATCACGAATCCTTGTAATAGGGTGGCAATAGAGGTACCGCGCATCCCTCCTAGAATGCAATAAACTAAAACGACCAGAGAACCCAAAGCTAAAGAAGTTAAAAAACTTAATCCTGTCATCTGAGAAATCACTCTCGCTGCCCCCACAAACTGTGCCCCCATATAAGGGAGAAGAAATACTGCTACCAGAANAGCCAGCATAACAATGACGCTCTTGCTTTGATATCTCGCTTTAAAAATATCCAGATAAGAAACCGCATTGACTCGTCTGGCAACGATACCGATAATAATGGCTACTGGCGCCAAGGCCATCAAGTTCATGAATATTTGAAGATTGTTGATGATTACCCAGGAATAGCCATGCTCATAGGTCATCCCNGGACCGGCAATGAAAGTTCCTGCACTTGCCATTCCTCCCGCGAGTATTAAAGCAACGACAATCCCTCCCAATCCTCTGCCGGCAGCATAGAACTCATCTTCATACCTGGCGATTGGGACTTTTTCCACGATTCTATAGGACCATATACCGATAGCAATCAGTACTGCTGTATAGAACAGAAACGATATGATGGCTGGATTCATTCGTTCTTCTCCTCTTCTTCTTCATCCGTTAGAGAAATGTCTGGAATCATTTTTTCAGCGATTAAAATCAGCAGCACAACAAAAACAACAGGAACAATCAAATTGCCTACGGCAACCCAAAGGGGCAAACCAAACAACAGCGGTTCATGACCCAATAGATACGAACACAGCAAAAGAGCGATGACGTAAAGGGCAAAGAAAGATGATGCGATTAATAATATTTTCCGAGCAGTTTTTATCCTCGGATCTTCTTTAAAATCCATAGACTTAACTCCTTATGTAAAGCTTATATTAAATTCACTAATAAAAATAAATAATATTTTTTAAAAAAAATGCCACGATAGGATCTGTGAGTATACTCTCTTCATAATTTTTCCGATGATTGACTGCGAGATTTTACTATGTTATATGCTGCAGATTACGTGAAAGGATCGAAATTGGAAGGTTTCTGATATATCGCCTGCCAGGATATAAAATTTTTTATCAGGAAAAAGACATTTAAGAAATCATTCCGACAATCGAGGCCGTTGGTAGTATTTCTCTTTGGGAGCCATTGTTACTTTGCCGTTAGAATCTCCGAAATACCTGGCCAAACCTTATCCTGGATTTTTTTTCCACGTTTCTCTCCTTTTTCCTACAGTATAGGTAATATAAATTCAGTCGTCAGGCTTTTTTTACTACTATGTAGGAAATTTGCGGGCTGCAAACATCAATTTTAAGCTAAAACAAAATGAGGTAAACCATTGTCTCCTTCTATGGAAAAATAAATGGGGAATGTGATCTCTGATCGAACTGAATATTTAGTTTTTTTCTTTATTCGTATCGGAGAGAATCGACCGGATTGGAAAGGGCTGCTTTCAATGTTTGAAAGATCACCGATAACAGGGCTACAGCCAGAGTTATCAGTCCAGCTATGATAAATGGCCTAAGGCCTATCGCCGTTCTGAAGGCAAAGGACTGTAGCCATCTGTTTACCGCAAAATAGGCTGCCGGCCAGGCCAGGAAATTGGCCACGATCACCCACCGGACATATTTACTAGTAAACATAACGACGATACCGGAGACGCTCGAACCCAGGACCTTTCGAATCCCGATCTCTTTGGTTCGCTGTTCTGTACTGTACGCCGCAAGACCGAAAATGCCGAGACAGGCCACAAGAACAGTCAACTGACAGAAGGAAATAAGCAATGCAGCCAGGCGTCTTTCCTCATCATAGGCTCGAAGATGGAGATCATTGACATAGGCATAGTCGAAGATCTGTTCCGGAAATAGCTCATACACAACCTGGCGTATCCGTGAAATAATTTCCTGGTTCCTTTCCGAGGGAAGTCGAACGACAAGCTCGCCTGCCATCTCATCCGCATAGAATAAAACAATAGGGTAAATCCGGGAATGAATAGAATTTGTGTTCCAATCCCTAAGTATCCCGATGATGCGGTAAGCTTTTTCTCCCCGATAAAGGAATTGACCAACAGGATCCTCAAGATCGAGAGTCTGGGCAGCCGTCTCGTTGAGCAGAACAGCCTCTTTGTCAGCGGCCCTCCCGTATTCAAAATTCCTCCCCGAAGTGAGCTTCAACTCCATGGTCGGGATGAAATCTTCATCCACCTCCAGGGACTGAACAATCGTGCCTTGTTCCTCAGTTTGGCCTTCGATCCGAACGGTAGAGAGACTGCGATTATTGGCAGACGGAAATCTGTCCACAGAAGCCGCCGCCAAAGCCCCGGTCCTGCTTAGTATTTGTTCCTTGAACACGGGTGCGTTCTTGAGACGTGAGGCATCCCGATTGTCCAGAACGATAAGATTGTCCTTGTTGTAACCCAGGTCTTTGGTTTCAGAATACCGCACCTGTTTGAGGACGATAAGAGTGCAGGCAATCAGGGCGACTGCAATGAAGAACTGGGCACCAACCAGAATCCTCCGCAATCCCGATTTGGAAGGTCCTAGGGGAATTCCTGATCGGAATATGGCAGCAGCCTGGAACCGAGACAGAAAAATGGCCGGATAGGATCCTGCAAGAAAACCCACGATGATTACCATAGAGGCAACAGCAGGAAGAATCCACGGGGTGTAAAGGACACCCAGGTTAAGGGTTTTACCAAGATACATATCTAGACGGGGTTTAAACAGAGAAAAAAGGACGAGCCCCAAGCTCATGGCAATAGCAGTGAGCAGAAATGATTCCATCAGGAATTGTTTTATCAGATGAGAACGCGTGGCTCCGCATGTTTTGCGGATACCCACCTCCTTTAATTTGCCGGCGATTTTTGCCGTGGATAGGTTGATAAAATTTATGGTGGCGATTATCAGGATAAGGAGTGCGACAGCGGAAAAAACATACAACCTTGTGATGCTGCCCGAATCGCCCAGGTCATTGTTCATGCCGTGATCTGTAATATTTATGTGAATTTTATTGAGAGGCTGCAGGTAGTAGGAAGCTTCCTTTTCGTCCTCGTCGAGATGGAGTCGCGCAAGAGCTGTGATTTTTTCATCGACAGTTCTTGGGCCGGCACCCCTTTGGAGACGGACAAAGGTCGTGATCATTCCCCAGCTTTCCCATTGTCTGATCGCTTCGCCGTGGGTTTGATGAAGTGTTGTAAAAGATGCGATCATCGGTGTCTGGAGGACAGTATTAGAAGGCATTTTCTTCATGACTCCTGTAACCTGGAACTCAAATGCCCTTGTCCTGTAGTGTGTAAGGAGGAGAGTTTTTCCTATTGGATTCCCGTCGCCAAAGTATTTCCGGGCCAATGTTTCATCGATAATAACGGTAAACGGTGCTTCGAGGGCCGTTTTGGGATTACCTTGGAGGAGAGGAATGGCAAAAACGTCCAGGATCTCTTGTTCGGCGAAGAACATCTTTATTTCCTTAAAATCTTTCTCTTCGATCCGTACCAGCACGTTGTGCCTCCTCAGGATGCGGACACTCTCCTCGATCTCCCATACGGATTCCTCAGCAGCTGGACCAAATGGGGGAGCGACCTCAGCGTTGTGAAGGACTTGGCCTCCCATCGGGATTCGACCGTTTATCCTGAAAATACAATCCTTGTTTGGGTGCATGGTTTCGAAGTTTAACTCATGAATGACGTAGCTGGCCATAAGCAGGCAAGCAGCCAAACCCACAGCTAAGCCGATGATGTTAAGGAAAGCATATCTTTTATGCCTGAGGATATTCCTGCAGGCCAATTTGAAATAATTATTTAACATGGCGGCACTTCCATAGATAAGATTTGTTGCAAACATCGGCAGGGATTTCAGAACCTGCGACCAATACCATCTGCAGGCAGCATTAAGACCGTGCTCGAATGCCAGTT
>JGI2171J19970_10001880_pt1 | contig 11593 bp, 10 predicted proteins | sample DeeMarSWOR324_28_FD_19970 | JGI IMG/M metagenome (IMG submission 19970) | reverse complement strand
ACATGCGTCCACGAATTTTAGGGATTGAAAACGGAGGCAAGCCATGTCGTGTCGTAAAAGTTCGTGCAAGTCCACGTAGTAGCTTCGGGACATTTTCTAACTGTTTGGCCATACCTCCTACCCCCAATGAAAGACTATCTTTGCGAGGAAAGACCCAGAAATAACCAAAGGGGATATTTAGGAACCAAAAATAAACAATCGAAGGGTCAAGAACGCTGTTCCAAAGGCTTGGTGAAATGGGAACATCCACTTCAAGAGCGACACCAACTCTATCTGGGTTCAAAGGTTTTCGAAGTCCTGAGAGGCGTCCAACCGTACTCGTCACACCATCTGCACCAATTAATAAATGCGACTCAAAAACTCCTCTTTCGGTCTCAACAGTGACTCGATCCTTATGACTTTCCAGCTGTTGTAAAGTACACGAATCAACAAATTGAGCTCCAACATTTATCGCTTGTTTTACTAAATAATGATCAAATTGGCTTCGCTTCACTGTATACCCAAGAGGTTTTGATGAGCGAAAAACGAAGGGTTTTTGATCCGGTCCCATAAACTGGAGACTCCTGAGTTCTTGTTCAATCTGATTTGCAGGAAGTTCGATTCCAGCCAACCGGAGCACTTTCTCTGACCGAACTGAGATCCCACCCCCACAAGGGATCTCACGTGGGAATGTTGCCTTATCGAGAAGTAGCACATCTAGTCCCGCTTTTGCACAAATATACGCGGTCATTGACCCTGCAGGTCCCGCTCCTGAGATGATTACATCATACATCAGTCAGGTAACCTCGTAAACCTTCTCGAAAGAGTCATTTGTGTCTTCCAAAGTGGCTTACATTATAAATACGCTCACTCTAGGAACGTTAGAGCCTTCCGCAGGGGCCTTTAATTAACGCCCAAAATACACGAAGCAATAATTCGAAGATATTGGTTTCTCTCCCATAGTACCCCCTCGGATCCTTGGTTTGTGTGGCTGCTACAAACTTCCGAATTCCTTCGTCGTGTTCTCCAATTCGAATGAAAAGATTGCACCACCGGGTTAAGAAAATGCGTTGAATCATGAGTTCGGTATTAAACCGTCCAATTGTATTCTCCCAGCGGATCTGGTATCGGTGCAGAAAGGCGTCATCAAACCGTTGATGGTCCAAGGCTTCAGCCAAGGTTTGGGCAGCAAGTTTTCCACTGACCATACCAGGTACAATCCCCGCGCCTGTTGAAGGGGAGACAAATCCTGCAGCATCACCCACCAATAGTATGCGTTTTCGCTGCGTGGTGCCGATAGGTCCTACGGTCGGACAGATTCCCGCTTCAACGCCAGTTAAAGTAGCAGACTCTGGCAACATTTCCTTTTCTTTGAGAAGACGGACTAGGAGACGAAAGTAATCAATTAGCCGGGTAGGTGTGTCGGCAAAACACCCTAGACCCACGTTGATTTGGTAGGCTTTGGGAAACACCCAAGCATAGCCGGGGATTTGATTGAATTGTAAAAATAAGTGGATGGGACGGTCTGGGCCGTACTGATCTAAAATATATTCGGGCTCAACTGTGAATTCTTTGACAACAGTCTTACAGATTTCATGAGATTGCCAACCAGAATGTAATCCGCTTCGACGTCCCACAATGCTCGCTGCACCATCAGCTCCCACAACGACTTTTGCGGTCAAACTGCGTTTATCGCTCAGTTCCACTTTGACTTGGTGTTGTTCCGATTTCACGTCGATAACGCGACTACGGGTTCCGATTTGTGTTCCCGCCTGTTGGGCAAGACCAACTAAATATGCATCAAAGGTCTCCCGAAGGACACCCAACATCCGGGTTCGACCTCCAACCTGGTATCGCAGGTCAGGAGAATGAAGAATCCCATGATTACTCTCACTTTCTACAAAATAGGCTTCATTCCCTTGGAGGTATGGGAACGCATTGAAGATTTCAGCACCTATGTATCCACCACAAGGTTTCTGTCGAGGAAATTGATGGGCTTTATCTAAAATTAGAACACGCGTTTCAGGTCGTTGATCAAGGAGACATTTAGCTGTTGTTGTGCCAGCTGGTCCTGCACCTACGATTATCACATCATAGTCTGACTGCTGGCTAGTCATCCTCGCACCAACCATCTGGTGCAGAGTATCAAAATCCTAGTATAGAAATACGTAGGGTAGACTGAAGAAGTTGCCTTTCAAACTGAATTTTCCGTATTAACGGAATGTTCTACGCGAAACCAATGCCAAGAAGAGTCAGATAGAGCCATATTGCAGCTAGGGCTCCAATTAAACCCGAGACAAGATTCACCATATTGTTGTCAAAAAATCGGTTTCCACGAAGATAGTCCGCTGCTTCGCCACAGTGTACTTTCTTCTCGGTTTTCTTATTGCACACCTGGCATCGCCAATGTCCTTGAATGGTTGCACCAAAGAGGCTGTCAATTGTGCAGCCCACTAAGCCGCCAAAAAGAGCTACTAATACCATTGTTACTGGCGCAAAGTTAATCAATTCAAATAATGGTGGCGCTCCAATCAGTGAGTACCAAAACGGTGCGGCAAGAAGAGCGGCGGTACCACCAATTAGTAGGGATCCGAGGATGGTGGCAATTTCACCCATCAATGAAACTCCACCGGATGTTCCCGCTGGAACGGTTTCCCACGGTTTTGTGATTAAACGAGGTGGTGTTGGATTGAGGAGGCCAATCTCCGTGGCAAGGGTGTCAGCACAATGGGTGGCCAAGGCTCCCAGAAAGGCGGCAAAGGTTATGCCCATTACCGGGAGAGGAATAAAGAGTATTCCCATTCCTACAACTGTTCGACCAAAAGCATCCCAACCTTCACCAAGGGCTATTAAAATGAAGCCGAAGAGCACGAAGCTTAAGGGAAGGATTCCATTAGCCATGACGTTTCTCCAGCCACGGGCACCACTCTTATCCTGTGCGGCTCCAAGCGATCGTTTCTTCTGATACTTATAATGGGTGAATAATGCGGTTACCATGAAGAATGCTAAGAAAATGAGAAACCATGCCCAAGAGGCTAACATCCAAACGCCTAATCCTACGACAAACGCGGCTACTAGCCCCGATTTGGTAAGGAGATTCTTCTTGTAAGCTATGAGTGCTAGTGGTATCAGGACCATCAAGGCAATTGCTAGGTCCAGTAGTACATAGAACATTGTCGAAGCATCCATCATTCTTTCTTTGGTGTTTTTTTGGGGAAGTGCCAACGGTCAGAATAGTAGAATAGGTTACAATAGAAACTTGGGAACGTCCGTCCATCGACTGTTCGCATTGTGGTTACTTTTAAGCCTTGTTATCACATAAAGAAAAACATCGTTAATTGTCGAACCTCAAATAGAGGCTACGTCGCCAAGTGAAAAACCTCCAATGACCCCGAACTCGCAGATTGCCTCATATCCAGTTTCCAAAGGCAGAAAACTACTTAGCGTTTCATAAAGAAGTCCCCTAATTACTGAACCTCCACTTGAACACAGAGTTGCTGGTGATGAACGTTACCCTAGAAGGACGAGAGTACACACTCGAGTTCGATAAACGTGACCCCTTCGTTTCACCAGCCTTTGATGTCGCATTTTGTGATGAACTCGCCTTACGTTACAAACCCATCATCATAGACCCTAAGGGTCATGGAAAGCAACCAGTCCCACCCGAATTTATGGCATACCGATTAGTCTATGACGAACGGCACCATCGACTGTGTATTATATACGAAGTGTATTGGACACGACAAGATTGTTCTTGGCGACAGTTCAACAAAGATCACGAACACGATTATGAACAGATACAGATCCACTTCAATCTCCAACACAGTTCGTTGGACAGGGTAGTCATTGCATCCGCCGGACCACCCAGATACGGAGGACATGGAGTAGAAGTCTATCGTCATGTGAAACAAGTGCGGTCAGGAGCCATACGCCGTAAAACGAGTTCCTTTGAATCTTTTCCTTGGGGCCGGCACACCTATGAAATCTGGGTGCTAGACCAACCACTCTATAACCTCGTATTCATTGATCAACGACCCATAGTGCGAATCAGTAATTGCTTCCATGTCTTCACTGGCATCAAATGGAACCAATGGCAATACCATCGTCGTAAATCCAAAAGAAGAAATCCACTCCAACATGAACTAACGATTCCACTTTGTCGTCTTGACCGTCGCATTCTCTGGCAATGGTACTATCAACACCATAAAAACCCTCTAGGCCATGACCTATCGAATCCCTTCACACCGCCACATATTCTCTATTATCCTTCTCCATCAGAGTTTGGTCTCCGGTTCCTGTTCACCCTTGTCGGATTCATCACCTCCATTATCCGAACCCTCACAGGTCGCTGAACCCTTTCTTTTTTAGTAATCGAACAACAGGGAACTCGAGGATTTCACGTGACTATTGAACTTCAATGGACTATTCCCAAAGGTCAATACCGTCGAGTAGCGAGAACTATCTATGATGCCTTTGAACACAAACTTCGATATACTCTAGGTCCTCGAGAGAAAGCCATCGCCTTTATTACCTCACAAATTAACGACAAATACGTTCTTGTTGCTTTGAAGTATGGCAAAATCATTGGAATCGCTGGATCCAGAACCACTGAAGGAGAACTTGTTGAAAGTAAATTGATTCCGTGGCTTCGAACCTATCATTATCGTGCATTGCGGAGTCTTGTTGTTGCTCTCCCCTTCCTTTTAGATTAGAAGCGAAAAGGCGTGTTCGAATTAAATTATCTATCAGTCACTGACGAGGCGCGTGGACACGGCGTAGGAATCCGTATTGTTAAAGAATTTATACAGTATGCAAAATCTCAAGGCTTTCTTTGGGTTCAGCTGAAAGTCGTCGATGAGAACGTTCGGGTAAAAACACTGTATGAACGATTGGGTTTCAAAACCGTGAAACATGGCAAGGTTCCACGTCCATGGAGTGTCCTCTTAGGCTTCAGGGGAGTTTCTCAAATGTTATATCCCCTGTTTTGATTTTGGTATGAACCGGAGATAAAAATAGAGGGGTCGGAGCTGGTATTAATGACCAGTCTCCACAATTTGGCTTTTCTTTATTCCTCACCGAGAAGGCGAGCCATTAACTCCGGGACAATTGCCTTCTTTTCTTGTGTTCGAAGATGTTCCCGTAATCGTGGCATTACGGATTGCCATTCAGGATAAATTCGGTTCTTGAAGGTGTCAACGGTTGGTGGTTCATCAGACATATCGCGACCTTCGCTGATCTTGCGTTTACGAATGCTCAGTATTGTTTCGTTTTGAAGGCTTTTGGGAAGGACTTGGAACTTTTCAAACTGGTAGCCGAATAATGCTCTTCCAGAAGTTGCACCTCGGAGTTCGTCGGCGATTCCTCGTGACGCTTCGGAGGCAGGGAGTTCTCCGCTTAGAAATGCGTTTCCGCCTTTCGTATCCGTTCCTGTAATTTTACCTCGGTGTTGGGTGACATAACTGATGACGCTACCCATGGTGTCCTCAGGAGTCTTCACATCAATACGAAGAACGGGTTCATACAGGCCTGGGTTGGAGGTGAGGAAGCTGATGTTGAGTCCCGAAGCAGTCATGATCATGATCTGTCCCGCTTTCGTGTGGGCGGGGTCTTCGTGAACTGTGGCATCATACATACTGACTTTCATACCCATGATGGGTTCTCGGGCAAGGACACTACTGAGGCAGAAATCGCGGAATGCCGTGATGACGTAGGGTTTGATGCGGTCTAGTCGTTGAACACCGCGAGACATATTCAGGAGAATATTTGTGCCTTCGATAGCCCAGATGTTTCGACCGACTTTCGCGTCCCATCCTGCGTTTTCACGTAGAACTTTGGATTGGACACGTTCATCCATGTATTCGTCGAGTTTTCCGTCTCGGATGAGTTGAATGACTTCAGCTTTGAGTGGGTCAACTTGGAGTTCAATACGGTTTAGGGCTTCAGGGCACTTCGTACGGATACGGAAACCAGTTCCCATGGGTGACTCATGGTACACGGTGATGGGAATACCGATGACAATATTGATTTCTTCAGCAATTCGCTTAGTAAGAATTTCAATTTGCAACGGGTCAATCCCACTGAGGATATACTCGCCGCTGTCCTCATCCTTTCGGAATACTGCTGTGGGATCAGCGAGCACCCACTTCCTGACCACATCGCCCAGTTTCGAGAGATCTTGGGGATTATCAGGCTTGATGCTTCGACTTACCACTGGATCAGAAACATATCGGATTTTTTCAAAGGGTGGGAAGTCCTTGTTTTCAATGTGGACGAAGGTTTCACCTGCAGGTTGAATCTCAGGGAGTTCCAAAGCGAACAAGTTGCCTGCAGGGACTATTGGCACCGGCAGTAGGCTGTCAAGTTCTTGAACACCGAGTCGGCGGATTCTTAGACTGCGTTTAGCGTTGAGCAGGTAGATTTCGTCACCTTCTTTGAGTGTTCCACTAAAGACTCGTCCAATGAGAGTTGGGCGTTTGGTTCGTGGGTGAATGAAGATTTTGGTGATCATGCCAACGAGCGGTGCGTTCCTGTCAACGGTTCGCATTCCAAATGCTGCTTGGCGAGCTGGGTCATCACCGGCTTCTTCTAGGCTACTGACATCTTTAACCTCATCGATTCGGTCACCCCATAAACGTTTCATCCGATAGGGTGCAGCTTCATCGGGGCTAGGAAGATGGGAAATGATTACTTCAAGAAGAGCATCATCGAGTGGGAAGTTTTCTCGGAGCCATTTGATGGGTTCATCGGTATCGTTTCGAACGGCATCATCGTATTTTTCAATGATGAATCGGGCGTTTTCAACACCCTTGGCTTTGAGCATGGGAATGGTAAATGCCCATCCGTCTTTTGCAGAACCAAAAATCACTCGACCATCAGCGGGGTTGACTTGCCAGCTTTTCTTGAATTGTTCAGGTGCCACTGCTTCAATTTGCTCGTTGACTTCTTTAATGATTAAGCCGAAGCGTTCGATAATCTTGTCAGGTTTAAGCTTCAATTCTTTGGTGAGACGGTCCACTTTGTTAATGAATAACACGGGTTTCGTCCACTCGTTGCCAACGGCCAAATGAATGTTGGTGACAGTCTGGGTCATTACACCTTCAAGAGCGTCGACGAGCAGAACAGCACCATCGCTTCCACGAAGCGCCCGGCTAACTTCGCCCGTGAAACTGATGTGGCCCGGCGTATCGTTGAGTTCAAGCAAGTAGTCTTTATCTTCGAATTTGTAATTGAGAAGTGCAACGCTGGTAAAGATGGTGATTCCACGCTCTTGCTCTTCATCGTCAGTATCGGTTTTTCGGGCTTGACCAGCATAGCTGTCGCTTAGGAGTCCAGCACGACGCATGAGATAGTCACAGGCAGTACTCTTCCCGTGATCTATATGAGCAGTGATACTAAATATCCGGCGAAGATGCATGGGGTGTTCTTGAACCATACGTTGGATTTCTTCGGGACTTTTTACGCGGACCATTGTTGTTCAATCCTTATTGTGTAATTGTAATGTGTTCTCAAAGTTTTGTGATGGCAAAAGTCTGTGCCGCAAGGGTTCAGGCGCACAGTATTCTCTCGCGCTCTGGGATTGCAGAACTTGGTAACTGCCTAAAAGGATTGCGGTGACCCTATTTCTCCGAAGCGGAATTTGTGGGGTCAATACCGAATTTTCTTAGTGCGGCTTCGCCTTCTTTGGTGATTTGGTAGGTGATTCCTTCTTCAGCTATAATACTGACCACCCACCCCTGGTTCATAAGGTGAATAATGAAATCCTTACCCAGTGTTTCTAAGCTAATTGGGCGACTTTCTACTACTGGTTCCTTAATTGGCAGTGATGAGGGTAATTCAGCTTCTTCGACTTCGATAGGGATAACAGTTCCATACCAACTGATGGACTTTATACGCTTCTGGAAAGATGTAGGCGTCTTTTTCCAAAGTAACGGTTTCAATCGTTCCTCTGCCACTAGAAGGACATCCTTATCGACGAAGAATTTGAAATCTTCTTGCCCTTTCAAAATCGGAGAAATGTCTAAACGCGACAAATTATTTTGAGTAATATTCAAGGCTTTCAGGTTTGTTGCATGCCACAAAGGAACCAAGTTTAATTTCGTGAGATTATTTTCCGCTAGCCAGAAGACAACCAGCTCTCGACAATGCCATAACGGGGCTAAATCAATATGGTCTAATCGGTTTTTACTGATATCAAGCTCCGTGATTTCTGGGCAATGATACAACGCCCGTAAATCAATGGATTGGATGCGATTACTGCGAAGATTCAAGCTTCTGAGCTTTTTACAATTCCATAAAGGTGTGAGATCAATTTGATCGAGGTCATTCCCTGAAACATCGATTTCTTGGAGGTGTGTACAATAATGCAAGGACGTGAGGTCAATTTTGCTAATCTGGTTTTCCGAAAGGTCAAATTCTTCTAAAAGGGTGCAGTGCCATAAGGGTCGTAAGTCTATTGAGGTCAAGTCATTATTAGCTAAATCAAAGCGTCGAAGCTGTGTGCAGTGCATCAGAGGATTAAGATTAAGTGCTTCTAGTTTGTTTTGATGTAGTTCCAAAATTTGGAGGTTGACACATTTCTGGAGTGGGGAGAGATCAAGTTGTGTTAATTCATTTTCACTGAGATGAAGCTCTTGCAGGCTTTTGCAGTGTTGGAGCGGTGTGAGATCGATTCTAAAAAGGTGGTTGGCGTATAGGTTTATGACCTCAAGTTTAGGACATTGTTCAATGGCGGATAAATCGATAGTGATGATATCGAGCTCAGAGAGGTCTAGTGACTTTTGGGACTCGGAAAGGTCCATTGCAATGTCCTGACCAGAGCGGTTCTGATATCGAAGTTGGGTCATCGCCATCAAGGTTTGGTTCAATTGGGGTGCTTCGTAGAGCACACCAACTTTAAAGAGCTATCGGTGAAAGAAATGGGATAGTATGCCATTCAGCCAGGCCATCGAGATTGTGAAACGAAAAGGGTCTAAGGAACAGCAAGCTCGCCTTGGATTGATTTTAGAAGAAAGTCAGGATACTAGTGAAATCGTAAAATTCCTTCAGGACCTCCAACTCCCTGAAGGTGGTTTTCCTTATAAACGAAAACCTGGTAATCCATATTGTCTGAGTCCTACATCAATGATGATGAAAATCATGGCTGAAACGAAACTAACCACGAAACCAGTCTGCCAACGAACATTAGATTTCGTGAAATCAATTCAACATTCCCAGGGGTATTGGGATGAGAACCCTGTCTTGGCTTCTTACAATCCACCTTTCTGGGACCAACCTGGTCAACTAGTGACCCAACTCTGGCTTACCGGGGCAATAACAGATACATTGACACGTCTTGGTGAAGGTTCATCACCCGAAGTCAAGAAAGCCCGCGCGTTCCTGTTGAAGTATCGCCGAGAGGATGGTCGATTTGAAGGTCCATTGATAGTCACATGGTTGGCTATTGCGGTGCTTGCCCCAACAAGAGGTTTTAATGATCCAATTGTGCAATCAGCCCTTGCCATTCTCAATCAACATACTGACTGGGATGCTACTGATCTTAGCTGGGCATTAGAATGTCTTTATTGGGCTGGAGCGCCAAAGGATGATCCAGTGGTTCAACACCTCATCACTGCGCTGATTGCGCTTCAAAGACCGGAAGGCCACTGGCTCTCCTCAGATGATTCTGATGATATTGTTTCAACGACGCTGCAATGTTTAATTGTGCTCAAACGATTCGATCGAATCTAAACACATTTTAAATGGTTTGTAAGAAAAAAGGTAAAGTTTTAAGGACTTCCAAGAAGGTCATTAAAAACCACTACTAATCCTGGTAGGGGTGTTTCCAGATAATGACCATAAAAACATGGAAGAATGAAGAAGGGGATTTCACCCTCGAAGTCGATTATGATAAATGTACGGGGGCTGCCGTCTGCAAAGATGTGTGTCCCTCTGATGTCTTTGAAATTGTCGATGGTAAGGCTACAGCGCCCAACATCGATGCATGTGTCGAATGCTGCGCCTGTGTGCAAAACTGCCCAGAAAACGCCATCACACATTCAAACTGCTAGTCCATAAACACCTAGACCAGAAATAATCGTGTCTGGAACTAAGGGAGTGATACGTATTCTTGTAGGCTTTTAGTTCACAGAACTAACAATGACGTGAAAATCTCCCTGTGACTTTGAAATGTCCTGCATGATATGTTTGTTACTCTGAATATCGGCAAAATACTATAAAGGAAATTGTGTACTGTTTTTTATACTCGCAAGTATGAAGATGATTTGTTTAAGGGGATTCGATGTCACTCAAAGATAAGAAGAAAGAAAAAGAAAAGGCATCGAAGGCACCCAAATCGAAAAAGGACAAGAAAGAGAAAAAAGACAGTCCTGAGGGACAAGCGCGACAAATTCTACGCGATGCTAGTAAAATGGCCCAAGATCTTAATGAAGAAGATCAGCAGTTGGCTAAAGCCGATATTTGTTCTGCTCACGCATCAATGGAATTATGTAATGAGGCGTTGGCCTTAGCCAAGGGTGTTAATCCCGGTAATCCCCGCTGGCGAGCACTCACAATTGTCGGTAAAGCCTTAGGACGATGTCAAACCCACAAAGAATCTGTCGAGTTGGCTTTGAGCTTAAAAGATGCAGAAGATCGCGATTATGTTCTGGATGGAATCGCAAGATCACTTGCCACCTTGGAAAAAGTTGATGACGCATTAGAAGTCGTTGAGAAAATAGAAAGTAAAACTCGCCGCTTACAGTCTCAAGCTGCTGTTGCTGAAGCCCTTGCAATCAAAGGACAAATTACAGCAGCAGTTCAAGTAGCTGAGAAACTGGGAGATAAGGAAAAAGCAGGTCGAGTACTAAGTAGCGCCATCGTCACCTTGGCAAAAGACAATCGCATTTCAGATTCTCTAAACCTGCTTGATAATATTGAAGATGAAGGATGGGTACCAGAAGCATTGGGCGAAGTGTGTGCTTCCCTTGTTCGAATGCGCGAACTTCCCAAAGCACTCGAACTATTCGGCACAGTAAACAACGAAGACCATCAAACCGTTATCCTCGCTCCACTAATCGGCGCTCTCGTTGAAGATAGAAAAGAATCCATGGCATTAGCGCTAATCGGAAACATCGATAATCGATATGCCCGCGCAATATTAATCTCCAAAATTGTTGGTGTACTGGTCGAAGCCCAAGAAATCAAGAAGGCGATACAAGTCACAGAACGAATGGATGACGATGTCCCACCAGACGCCTTAATCGAAGTAGCTCGCGGCTTGGCAGAATTAGGCGAGATGAAACAAGCTCTCCAGATTGCGATGCGCTTGGAAGTCAAAGGATCACGGATTGCTGCTCTTACTGAAATTGCCCATGTTCTCACCAAGGCTGAACGGTATCAGGACGCCCTTGACGTCACACGCGAATTAGAACGAAAGAAGGCTCGGAGTGTTGAACAATTAAGAATCGTCAAAGCAATGGCTGAAAACGGACACCCCGACGATGCCCTCACCATTTCCAAAGAAATCGAAACCTCCCTCTATCAGATATACGGGTTAAACCGGGTGGCTGTAGCCATTACCGGACATGTTTTCGAAGAATACGTATAAACGTCAGACAGGAGGATGCAATTCCTCTCT
>JGI2171J19970_10001879_pt1 | contig 11597 bp, 12 predicted proteins | sample DeeMarSWOR324_28_FD_19970 | JGI IMG/M metagenome (IMG submission 19970) | reverse complement strand
CAGTTTTCTAATCATCCTGTGGCTCAGGCGATTGTGCGGAAGGCGGTTGAGAGGGGCGTTGACATTAGCAGATTGAAGGTTACTGATGTGACGGAGGTGGCTGGGAAAGGTATCGTCGGGTATGTAGATGGAAATTTTGTGGCTGTGGGCAATCCAGAGTTGATGAAGGAGTTTGGTTGCGATTGTAAGCAGGCGTATGAGATTAGTGAAAGTGATACGCATACGGCGGTTTGTGTTTCGGTTGGTAAGGCGGGTTTGGCGTCGGTTTGCGTTATTGATGAGGTTAGGGAGGATGCGGTTAAGGCTGTGGATGCTTTGAAGAGGCGTGGGGTTAGAACGGTGATGTTGACTGGGGATAGGGCGGAGATTGCGCAGGAGACTGCCCAAGCGCTCAAGATTGATGAGTTTCATGCGGAGCTTTTTCCTGAGGATAAATTGCGGATTGTTGAGGAGTTGAAGGGTGAAGGTGGTTTGGTTGCTATGGTTGGTGATGGGGTGAATGATGCTCCTGCGCTTGCCGCTTCGGATGTTGGCATTGCAATGGGTGCTGCTGGGGTTGATGTGGCTTTGGAATCTGCCGATGTCGTATTGGTTAAGGATGAGTTGGCGCAGGTGCCGTATCTGGCTAAGCTGAGCGAGAAGACGATGCAGGTGGCGAAGCAGAATATTGCTGCGTCGCTGGTGGTCAAGCTGATTTTGGGTGCNTTGGGGTTGTTGGGATTGACGCCTTTGTGGTTTACGGTGGCTTCAGGCGATGATGGCGTTACCATGCTTTTGTTGCTTAATACGTTGCGGCTTGAGAAAGTGAAGTGACTGGGGCTTGTACTGTTGTGCTCGGAAAAGACTATAGCCCCCTTTTATATAGTTTTTAACATGGTTTTGAGCGGTTTCTGCGCCAATAGCGATAGACCTCCTCTATCGTTTTCTGGTTTGCACGAAAAATGTGTTATGGTGGGGGTCTTTTTTGGGCGTATTGGTATCTGCGTGGTTTTCCTTCGCGGGTGAGGATGCCGTCTTTCACCAAATCAATTAGGGCGTGGGCTACGGCTGTGCGGTCGTAGTGAAAGCCTCGTCGTGCCATTTCGCTGTGGACTTCGCTTAAGCCTCTGTGCTGGGCGAACCAGTTTTCTTCCCAGAGTTTTTGGATTACGCCTTTGCATGTTTCTGCGCGTGGCGGCGGCACTGCTCGCTCCGTTAAGCGTGTGTCTTTGAGTTTTTCGGTTACGGTGGAGAGTATTTTGTCCACGGCGGATTGCAGTTGGTCTTCTTGGCTTTCTATTTCGAATTCTATGTCGCCGATTTTTATCTTTACTTTGATTGGTGGTTTTTGCGGTTTTTCTGTCAAGTTTTCACCTATTGTTTATTGTATTGTACAAGATGCGCATGCACAACACTTAAATATTTCCCCCGTAGCTTATTGGCTATTGGTGAATCTTGGTGATTGAACAATACACTATAACAACAACCCCGAAATATAATTTTCCACAACCCACCATAGACACAACATTACCCCAACGCTTCGTAGAACAAAGCATCCACTCCCTAAAACAAGTGAAACCCAGCGCTTTTCAACTAAACCAACAAACCTTTCAACAATTCCGCATTTTTGAGCAGCACCCATCACACTTGCAACTCAACCGCACGCCTATAACGCTCAAGCCCAACCACCAAGAAACAATAATCGCCGCAGTCGACACCTCAACCATAAAAATCGGCGAAACAAGCACAGGCATAATAATCGCCATCCGAGGCGCAACCGTCTGGAAACGAAAGCGGAACTACCGATACACGCGCCTTGGGCCATTCATATTTCACATCACAGAAGAAAACAAACGCGAAGTTTACAACACGCTGGAAAAAGCTTACTTTAACACTTATTATGCAAGCAGTCACCAAGCTAGCCCAACCCTGCTGCAAATGCCCACACGCCTCGCGTGCATTCTCGAAAGATGGCTACAAACAATGCTGGCAAAAACAGTAAGCCAAGGGCTAATCCTTTTCGACGGCTCACTAACCTCAGGAACCCCCGACACCCCAGCGCAACGCATGAAAGAAATCCTTAGCATCGCAAGAAAAAACAGCAACACGGTGCTTGCTTTTTCCAAAATGACCAGCCTCCGAGTCAACGGCTACCTCATAACGGACCAACTGCCCAACCACGAGCCACCGTACCTTCTGGAAACCACAGGCTTACGATTCAAACCGCCCATAGTCATGTTAGGCGACATTTACGTGGCAAGACTAAACAAGGCGAATTACGCTTTCCGCTTGGACATCGACAGAGAAACACCGCTCCAACACAGAATGGAAGCCCTTGAGAAACTCTTAGGAAACGACCTGTACATGCAGGGTTATCCTGAAACCTTGCGCTTAGCGCATATCCTGTGCACTTTCACGGCCAACGAAGTCCTCGCCATGCAGCACTTCATCACCCGCAAGCACGGGATACAAATGATAAACAGACCAGACATGCACAAGCTACTGTTCGGGCCGTTCGGCAAAGGAGAAATCTACTCATGAAACTCTACAAAAAAGAAGGCAACATACTTCAAATCCTAAGCTTCCCAACCGAGAGCGCTGAGAAAGGCGACTACCTGCTGGTTGAAGACGCGGAAGCTGGAAAAGCGTTAATTGCGCAGGTAATCGATGTACAGTTTGCAAGCATCCCAGGCGTGCTTGAAGAATTGCTGCGCACGCTTCCAGACGGCGGAGAACCAATCCAAGGCGAAGACATCGACCCGCTGGAAATCGCCCCGCACATTACGTACATCCAAGACGCCAGCTTACTCATCTGCAAGATAAGGGCAACACTGCAGAACGAAATGTTAAGCCCCAGCAGCTCTTGGCTTCCTTCTCGCTCGCTGTCGAACATCAAAAAATTGTCAATTCCAATGCTGATGAAACTTGCCAAGGTTGAGGGAAAATTACCCATAATTCTCGGTGGCACCAAGGACTCGTCGCTCTTAACTATAGATGCTTCATCACTGGACGGCAGGCTGAACATTATAACTGGCAAGAAAGAAACAGGCAAATCCCATCTTTCGAAACTCTTGATGGTAAGCCTCATAGGCTACAAGGCTACAGTTGTCATCTTTGACTTGAACGGCGAATACTCAAGCTTAGGAATGACGGCGGACGGAAAAAGAAACATGTATTACGACAAAATTCACGCGTTAACGCCAGCGCAAAACTTCAAAGTAGCCCTCGAGCAACTGCACCTAAACGTGGTAATGGGCATATTAATCCACGCGCTACACTTGCCTGGGGTGTCAGCCCGCGAGTTCAGGCGCACTTGGAAATCACTGAAAGAGAAAGGCAAACTCACGTTGCACGAGCTGGGCGAGGCAATACGCGACTTGAAATGCAACCAGCACGTCCGCGACGCACTTTCGTCAAGATATCACGCGCTTGTCAACTCGGGCTTTTTCACCGACAACCTCGCAGAAGCCACACTTCTAGAAGAGCGCTTGCTAAAATCTAAGGAACAGGGTGGCGCCATAGTTATAAACTTGCGAAACACGTCCACAATCGACCGCCAAATAGTAGTTGAGTACGTTCTCGGCAAACTTGTTGACGCTTTGACGAGCTGGAAGCTAAAAGCCGTGTTTCTCTTCGCTGAAGAAGCTCACCTTTACCTCCGCGAAACGTATTGGGATGACATAGTCACGCGCATGCGGCACTTCGGAATCTTCACCACTTTTATAACGAACCAACCAGACACGATTCGAGAAAGCATTTACCGCCAAGCAGACAACATTTTCCTCTTCAACTTCACAAACGAGCATGATTTAGATGTGGTGTCTCGCGCCTCCCGCGTGGACGCCGAAACCGTCCGATCCATCGCGCGAGACCTCCCGCCGCATCATTGTCTCACCTTGGGAAAAGTTGTGCGGGATTTTCCAATAGTTACGAGAGTCAGAGCATTAGACCTCAAAACCATGGGAGAAACACGGCTGTTCTTCAAAGACATAAACTAGGGGTTTCCAGCTTCTGCCTATTCCGCTGAAAGAAGCGCCGGAAGGATTTTGTTAAATCGTATTCCTCTACTTCGTTGAAGGGAACCCACTTCAAGGCTTCAGCGTCGCTTGCCGCTTTAGGCTTACCCTCTTTCACTGTTACAAGATAATCGACGATCACAAAATGATATCTAACGGCGCCTTGTTCACCCAAGCTGACATAATTAACCACGTCAACAAGCCGTGGCTCATACACATCCAACCCTGTCTCTTCTTTCACTTCACGGATGACAGCTTGCTCAATACTTTCGCCGAGATCTACTAAGCCGCCTGGTATGCTCCATTTTCCTTTGCCTGGAGCGTTCTTTCTTTTTTCAAGCAGAATTTTGCCTTCATCGAGTATTACGGCGCCGACGCCTACAATTGGTCTTTTAGGATACCGTCTCTTCAACGCGCAAGCCTCTGCTAATATTTGGCTACTCGTACCTTAAAGCTTCTACGGGTTTAAGCTTTGAAGCCCGCCAAGCAGGGTACAACGCGAAAATCACGCTGACGCCTACACCGAACCCGAACGCGCCAAGGAACACCAGCGGAGTTAAGACGGGAGTAATGCTCAGCAGACCGCCGTCTCCAGCGCCTCCCCCCGGTCCAACAGTTATCGCGCCACTGCTCAAGACTGTTGCAACGACGTTCGCTAGCACCCAGCCTAACGCTATGCCTATGATTGCGCCTATTACGCCGATTATCACCGATTCGCCCAAGAAAATTGCCAAGACTGTTCGGCTTTTCATGCCCAGCGCTTTCAGGATGCCTATCTCGCGTGTGCGTTCGATCAGAGAAACGATCATTATGTTCATTATTCCGATGCCTGCCACGAGGAGCGAGATGGCTGCGATGCCTACGAGGAACAATTCGATTAAGGAAAAGACGCTTCCGAGGAGATTTAAAACGGCAGTGGAAGATATGACTGACGCTTCTCCAGCGAATTCATCCACTATCTTCTTGGACACGGCATCAATTGTGGCTTGGTCACTGTTCGCCAGTTTCACGATTATTGTTTCGCACTCCGAAGTGTTGAAAAACTCTTGCGCTGTTGAAATTGGAATGTAAATGTTGCGGTCTGAGGGACCACCGAACGCAAAGCCGCCGACTTCTTGCAGAACCGCAGCTACATGCGCGGTATAGCTTTCATTCTGGGGTGGACGCGCTGTGGCGTTGGTCCATACGATTTTCACGTCTTCTCCTGCAGTGAAGAGAACTGTTCCATTTTGGCGCTCGTTCACGCGTTTTCCAATTACGATTGTGTTGTTATCGGGGGTGTCTGGGATTTCTCCGCTTTCTGATACGAAGGTGGTGCTGTAGATGTTCTTGTATTCTGCGAAGTCCACGCCGACGATTGTTGTCACGCGCTCGTGTTCTGTGGAGTTGATGTAGCCTGAACGCTGGATTACAGCTATTGATGTGAGAATGTCGGTTGACAAGCTGTTTATCGTTTGCGTGTCGTTTACGAGCAGCCTGAATCCGGAGTCAGCTCCTCCAAGAGCACCGCCTCCGAAGCCACCACCTTGCCCTCCATCGAAGATTCCTCCTCCCGGTGCGACAATTAATGTGTCGGTTGCCAATCCTGTTTCAAGTTGCATGGTTATGGTGTTTTGCAAGCCCGTAGTGATAGAGAGTAAAGCAACTATGGCGGCAATGCCAATTACGACGCCGAGAGTCGTTAAGCCTGCGCGGAGTTTTCTCAGTTTTATCGCGCTGAAAGAATAGCCGAAAACATCTCTTGCCCTCATGTCCGTTCACCATTCACTATATCCGAAGTTATTACCCCGTCAAACATCTGAACCGTTCTTTTCGCTTCTCTCGCCAGATGCTGATCATGCGTCACCATAATGATCGTCACGCCTTTCTCCTCGTTAAGCCTCTTAACCAACCTCATTATTTCACGCGCAGTCCTTGAATCAATGTTTCCCGTTGGCTCATCCATCAACAAGAATCGGGGATTGTTCGCTAAAGCTCGGGCAATGGCTACCCGCTGCTGTTGACCGCCGCTCAACTCGGCTGGCTTGTGGTTAATTCTATCCTTCAAACCCACGGTTTCAAGGAGCTCTTCTGCGCGTTTCTTTCTTTCAGCTCTGCTTATGCCCGCTATTGACAGAGATAGTTCAACGTTGTCCTTCGCCGTGAACCTTGGGATCAGATTAAAGAACTGAAACACAAACCCCACNCGTCGCCTAAGATTGGACAACTGGTTGTCGCTGAGCGTGGAAACATCGACTCCGTCAATCAAAAGCGTTCCTGCGGTCGGCTTGTCCAGCGCTCCGACCAAATTCAGTAAAGTTGATTTGCCGCTTCCAGAAGGCCCGAGAACAGCGAGGAAGTCGCCGCTCTCAACTTTCAGGTTTACGCCTCTGAGGGCTTCCACCGGGATTTTTCCAAGCATATAGGTTTTCTTTAGGTTAACTGCTTCAACAATTGGTGCCATATGCGTCACATGTCTTTTTCTTACGTCATTATTTATTCAGGAATCTCCAAGAGAGCACAATACCTATTGTCGTCAGCACTGCAGCAAATATGCCAACGTACGCGTATTGAAGTGCGAGTTGCGAGTAATCGATAGTAGAGTTAATCAGGAGTTGTCGCATGCCATTCATCGTATAAGACAAAGGATTGACGTTCGCCACGGCTTGTAGCCAATCTGGCATTCTCTCGATTGGGAAAAAGGCGCTGCTGGCAAAGGTTAACGGTAGGTTCAGCAGGTTCATGACCGCCATCGGAGTCTCCATTCTTGTTGACCTTATGTTGATGGCAATGAACAACGATGACAAGCCCAAGCATATCAGAAACAGAAATGCGAATACGCCGAGTATGTTGATTGGAGTGAATGCATCACCGAATTGGAAGCCGAGTGGTAAAGCGATGATCAGTATTATTGCAGCTTGGAACATTGACCGCAGTGCTGCTGATAAGACCTTGGAAAATATTATTACTGCACGTGATACAGGTGTGCTCAACGCTTTGTTAAGGAAGCCTAAGCGTCTGTCCCAGACAACTGACATGCCGCTGAACATAGTTGTAAAAAGTGCGGTGAAAGCGATCATGCCTACAGCCATGAAGGAAATGTAACTGGTCGTCCCGAAAGTGCTCTGCAATATTTGGTCCCCTACGTTTGAGAAAAAATCATTCAATATGCCGAGTTGCTGCGGGGTAAATTGCGACGCCAAATCAGCTGGGAAGGTAATTGAGCTTGAGCTTACCAAGCTGCCTAAATTTAATGCGTTTCCCAGCAAGCCCAGCCAAATAACCGGCTGAATCAACGTGAGAATGAAAACCGTCGGTGCTTTGTACCATTTTTTAAGTTCCCGGTTGGTTAACGCCCAGAGGCCGTGCAGTTTGCTTTTAGAAACGTCGTTCATTTTGCTCAATGCCGAAACCTCGCTCTCGTAAATCTCTTTGCAGCAAGCGACTCGCCTGATTCCTCAGCGTCACGCATTGACCTGCCCGTGTACTGCAAATAAACCTCGTTTAAAGTTGGTTTCGTAAGCGAAAGCCGTGTAACAACGTGACCTTCTTTTCGTAGAGCTTCAATTATTAACGGCGCGGTTATTTCTCCATTTTCAGACTTTATCATGTACGTACCATTCTCTTTCTTAACTTCTTTTACGTGTTCAATTTTCTTGACAAGTCCCGTTATGTCCACATCCTTTTGTATGCCGACGGTGATTATGTCGCCGCCTAAGCTGTCTTTTAGCTCCGTAGGGGTTCCAACAACGATTATCTTTCCATGGTCAATTATGGCAATGCGGTCGCAGAGAGCATCAGCTTCTTCCAGATAATGCGTTGTCATGAAAAGAGTCATGCCGAACTCTTTCTTTAACCTTTTAATATAATTCCACGTGGCAGCTCTGGTTTGAACGTCCAAGCCCAATGTCGGCTCGTCCAAGAAGAGCACCTTTGGTCTGTTGATCAAACCACATGCGAGCTCTAGTCTTCGGCGCATGCCACCTGAAAAAGTCTGAACCTTCTTGTCTTTGAACTCTGTCAACTCGACAAGTTCTAAAAGCTCCAATGCGCGTTTTTTGGAAACCTCGCGAGAAATCCCGTAGAGGTCGGCGCATAAAAGTATGTTTTCGTAGCCTGTTAAGTCTTCGTCAGCAGTATATTCTTGTGGAACAAGACCAATAGAATACCTCACTTCGTGGTTCTGTTTGGCTATGTCGTAGCCTAGTATTGATGCTTTGCCATCTGTGGGTTTTAGGATTGTTATGAGCATGTTTATGGTTGTGGTTTTTCCAGCGCCATTGGGTCCTAAGAAACCGAAGATTTCGCCGTGCTTAACGCTGAAATTGACGTGGTCAACAGCTACTAAGCTGCCGTTGAAGACTTTAGTTAAGCCTTCAGCTTTAATTGCGTCTTCACTCATGTTTTTCACCTTTTAGTTTTTTGTTTATTTCTTCAAACTTCCTTGAAGCCTCTTCTACAACGCTTAGAGCCTCGTCTAAGGCTTGCTCAGAGAACTTTTCTTGAAGATTGCTACCCAATTGAAAGAACGCTATCGCTAATCGCCTGATGGAGCTGCGGATTTCAGCGGTTTTTTCTGGTGGTATTTTCATGAGAAAGCTGTCAAAAAAGGGTGCAGGAAGGAAGCCGACTTCTTCTCTGAATTTTTTCCGTATCATTTTCTGTTCGTCAAGTAGTGATTTTCCGCTCTCTGTTAATTCGTAACGTTTCAGCCCGTTTTCCGCAGGTAGCTCTTTGATGTAACCGTTATCCTGCAGCCAAGACAACAACGGATAAATGGAGCCTGGACTAGGTTTCCAGAACCCGCCTGTGTGTCTTTCAATGTCATCCATCAATTCTGATCCCGACATGGGCTTCTGACTGAGGGCTTCTAGAACATGGTAGCGTATGAAGCCTTTAGGCACCATAGCGGTGTGTCGTAACCATTTTTTTTGAGCAAACATCTATGTATCACTTTTGACCTCAAATGTGATATCACATGCGATATTTAAACTTAACGCACACTAAACACAAAATATTACTTAATTTATCACTGTACCAACCTTTTCGCCATTAACAGCTGCCAAAATGTTCCCCGACATGGGCTTCTGACTGAGGGCTTCTAGAACATGGTAGCGTATGAAGCCTTTAGGCACCATAGCGGTGTGTCGTAACCATTTTTTTTGAGCAAACATNTNTNTATCACTTTTGACCTCAAATGTGATATCACATNCGATATTTAAACTTAACGCACACTAAACACAAAATATTACTTAATTTATCACTGTACCAACCTTTTCNCCATTAACAGCTGCCAAAATGTTCNCAGGTTTAAAACCGTTCACAACAACCAGCTTCATGCGCCCGCGTTTCAGAACCTTGACAGCTTCAGGGTCAACAATCTGATGCATCCCCGCTTTATGCTTGTTCTCAGAAAAAACGTTGGACAACTCGTCAAATGACAGTTGATCAAGCTTAACGGCATCCGCGTGTTTCCGCGGGTCTTTATTGTAAACACCGTCCTGATCTGTGCCTTTAACAAGCAGGTCAGCCTTCACGCGTTCAGCAACTAAAGCGGCGACCGCGTCCGTGGTGATTCCCGGCTTCAAACCGCCCATCAACACAATTTTACCTTCACTTAGGATTTCAGCCGCGTCATCAAGGGTTAAAGCCACTTTCCTACCGCTTATCTCGCCGAGTTTCTCTCGAAAAAGCTGAGCGAAAAGCCTTGAAACAGAAATAGCAATTTCATCCTGAGCTTGCTCGTCAAGTCCCAATTTCTTCGCAATAGCAATAAACTCTCGAGCTAATGATCCGCCGCCAACAACCACTGCAACTTCGTGCCCTTGTCCTTTCAGAGTTTGCACCATTTCGGCGTATTTGCTCATCAACTCTGTGTTGACTGGCGACGCCACTACTGAACCGCCTATTCGCAACACAATGCGCATAACTAATCCGTCCTTTGACGATTTTTAATACGTCAAGAAGTTATAATCCTTTAGGAAAACTAATACGATACACGTGTGCATTGAAGCTTATTTGAAAGCGGCTAAGAAACGTTTTTAGCGGTTATAGCACTTAAAGGATGAAACACAATGGTCTACACTGAAAAGCTAACGATTGCGGCTTTGCCCCCATTCCGTTTTGACTTAAGCGCCGAAATCTTCGCTGATGGTGATGAGCAAATCCGCAACTACGAAAATGGCCGGTTTTGGCAAGTAATACGCGTCAATGGCAAGCTCATTCTCGCTATTATAGAAGCGGCGGGCACCGTTGACAAGCCAAAAGTATCCGCTGAGCTCAGATCGAATAGCGCAATAGCGGAAGAAGACAAGAAAAAAGCTGAAGAAACCGTCAACACCCTTTTCAGCTTGGATTATGACCTCGCACCCTTCTATGAAAGAGTAAGCAGCGACAATATAATGGCATATTTAGCTCGGAAGTTGTGGGGCCTGAAAAGTCCAACTACGCAAACCGTTTTTGAAGCCCTAGTTGATTCAATTGTTGAGCAGCAAATTTCGCTGAAAGTAGCGAACAGCATAGAAAACAAGATTACCAAAAGGTTCGGCGCCACCTTAGACTTGGAAGGCAACACTTACTATGTTTATCCTACACCGCAAAACCTAACTTCCGCAAGTATCGAGGAAATTCGCCAGTGTGGCCTAAGCCTCCGAAAAGCTGAGTACATTAACGAAGTTTCCACCCTCATAACGCAAGGAAAACTGGACCTAGCGAAGCTCAGAAACTATGAGCGCACGGAACAAATCATCCGGGAACTTGACGAAATAAGAGGAATTGGCGTCTGGACCGCTGAGCTTACAATGCTCCGAGGAATGCAACGGCTAGAAGCGTTGCCTGCTGACGATTTGGGCTTGAGACGAGTTATCTCGCATTACTACTGTGATGGAAAAATGATTACCGGCGCAGAAGCGCGGCAGATTGCGAAGGCTTGGGGGGACTGGAAAGGGTTAGCCGCCTACTACCTTGTTGTGGCAAACATGAAAGGTGTTAAGTTTTAGCGTTTGTACGCATTCTTTCTCCGTTCCAGATGGTAAGCCTTAAGTGAATAATTATGGTAAAGCGTTCAGGTGGAAGTCTGGTTAATGGTCTACGAAGTGGACTATGTTGAGGGTGAAAAAGAAGGGTGTTCCTCCAAGCTGACAATTGAAAATCGAATTTTTTACGTCAAGTTATTCGAATCACCTGCAGAATCAGCAAAATACTATGCCGGAGATCAGAATGGAATAATCTTTAAAGAAATCTCCAAAACGGAATTTGATTTGTGGCTTAGAATTTTGGCTGGCAAAGCCGCGGATATCGAGGATATAAGGAAGAAAATCAATTCAGGAAAAAAATATTGATGCATTTAGCTCATCAGCCGTAAATGGCGCTTATGTTGATTGGTTTGTTATGCAACGAAAAAAATGGAAAAAATGCGTTGCGGCTCTTGTCTGTCTATTTTGTTCTCTTACGAACAACGATTACTCCGAAGATCACTATGACAATGGCTAACAACGATGCTGTGGCGTAGACAGCTTCAATAGGCAAGAAAGGACCTTTTAGGGTCTCTGGTGTTGGCGTGGGCTGTTGTGAAGGCGCTGGCGTCGGAGATGCAGCAGGAGGTGGAGAAGGAGACGGGGGAGG
>JGI2171J19970_10001878_pt1 | contig 11597 bp, 6 predicted proteins | sample DeeMarSWOR324_28_FD_19970 | JGI IMG/M metagenome (IMG submission 19970) | reverse complement strand
CCGTCACCGGCAATCCCGCCAATCGCTGGCTCGTTCAGTGCGCCCCGGCGGTAACCCTGCAGGTCCAAGCCCGCTTGCGAGTATCCGGCCCCTTGCAGCGCCCGGGCCACCCCCGTCTGGAAGCCGGGTTGTGCGAACAAGGCCAGATCTGCGCCGGCGACCTCCAGACGTGCCAGATCACCATGGTGGCGAACCCGCAGATCGTGCCAGACGTGCAAGGCCCGCACCCGGGACTCCGCCTCCTCGACCTGGCGCAGCCGCTGCCGCGTCACCGGCGTCCCGTACGGTAGGCGGCTGGCCAGGCAGGGCGACGCCGGCATCTCCCAGGTCGGCAGGCCGGCGCGGCGAGACAGCACACGGATCTCGGCCTTGGTCAGCCCGACTTCCTGCAGCGGTGAGCGCACGCCCAGCTCTCGCGCGGCGACCAGGCCGGGCCGATGGTCGTCCAGGTCATCCGCGTTCGAGCCGTCGAGCACGCTGGCGAAACCGCGCGCGCGGGCCAACGCGACCAGCCGCCCGTACAGCTCCGTCTTGCAGAAGTAGCAGCGGTCCCTCGGATTCGCGGCGTACTGGGGATCCTCAACCTCGTGCGTGTCGATCTCAAGCTGCGGCAGACCGATCGAGCGCGCTACGCGCTCGGCCGTCTCGCGCTGAACCTGGGGGAGGCTGGGTGAGCGGCCGGTGACGGCCAGCACATGGTCGTTGCCCAATGCGTCGAGCGCTGCCTTTGCCAGGTAGGTGGAATCGACACCGCCGCTGTACCCGATCAGCGCCGAGCCGCACCCGCGCAGCGCGTCGTGCAGCGCTCGCCCCTTCGCTTCCAGGTTGTCCGTAGAGAGATCCATGCGCCCGCCGTCGGCAACTCCGACCGTCAGCGAATACTCGGTACAGCCTCAGAGAGTGTCAAGGCAAAGCTAACGGTTCGCGTGGCGCTGCAGGTAGGCCCGGAGGTCGCCGACATCGTATCGCGTGTTCTGGTTGTTCCGTTCGTCCAGGCACTTCTGCTCCAGCTTGCTGAGCTGGTTCGCACCATCGAGCAGCAACGGCCCCAACAGCCGCGTCAGCGAGATCGGCGCCGTCGATAGGACCAGCCGCGCTCTGCCACCCTCTAGCGTGATCCCGTAGATGCTCACGTCCGACTCGTCACCGAGCCCGGCGTCCAGCCGCGTGGAGGGGTCCGTCACAGCCGTCAGTTTGCCCTGCCCGAACACGGCGAACGCGTCTCCAGGTTCGCCGCGATTCCCACCCTCCAGCGCCGTACGCACGAGCGTGCCGTTGCCATCGGCCTCGAGCAGCATCACCCGGTACAGCGGCGCGCACTCCGTACACGGGCGGAACGGAATCGTGTCGTTGATGCGGTAGATCAAGACGCCCTCGGCGGGCAGGTCACGACCGAAGCTGATCCGCTGCCGGTACTCCACCAGCAGACGTTCCGCTTCACCGAGCGGAATCTCGAGGATCTCCCTGACTGTTTGGACCGGCCCCAGCGTCAGCTCCTGAAGCTCGCCGGCGGGAACGCTGCGGACTGTATCCAGCCAACCGAGCTGCCGCTTTTCCCACGCCCCCATGTGGGTCGGCCGCTTCCACTCAGTACGCGCGACGTCGCCGCAGCCCCAGGCGCCTGCTGCCATCAGCGACCAACAGCCGACCACCCAGCGCCGCTGCTCGGGAAGGATACCGTAGACCGGGTGGTACAGGTCGGGCAGCCCGAGCAGGTGACCCAGCTCGTGGGCGATGGTGGTGATCGGCTGAACGTCCGTCCCGTCGCAGTTGACAGCGCTCTGGATGAAGTACGGGTCGAGGCGCACGAAGCCACCGCCGGGCCGTGGTTCGTCCGTCAGGAACGGGTCGCCACGCCAATTGGAGATGCGCGAGAAGTGGGGCCAGATGCCGGGCCCGCCACACGACGCGGCGATCTCCAGGAACTCGAACGCCACAGCGTCCACGACCCCGTCGTCGTCACCGCTGTTCGGGAGGTTGTCCGGCCCGTCGTTGTCGAAGCGCCCGAAGTCCGTCGCCGGGTCGAGCAGCATCAGCGCCTCCACGAGGTAGTCGGAGACCCGCGAATCGCCACCGATCCCGTAGTTGCCACCCACCACCTCGGCCAGTGTCAGGCTCGTACGCACCCAGGGCAGCGCTTCCCCGTACAGACTGAGCCGCCCGCCGGAGACTTCGGCATAAAACTCCACCAGCGTGCCCTCCTCGGCGGGCCCATCGAAGAGAACGCGCTGCAGCTCGCCAGTCGTCGCATACGGGTACGGATCCGGCGAATCAGCGAAGAGCGCCGGGATGACCACGACGGGCATCTCACCGGCAACGGGTTGGGCGGCCACGATGGCTCGCTCCGCTCGCCTGATCCAGCCGCCCGACGCCCGGAAGAACTCCGGATTCCGTCGGAGGAGCTCGTAGTAGCCCGGGGGCAACTGGCGGCCGGCGAGCTGCGCGACGACCTCGATGTCCTGCGCCGCGGCACTGTTGGCCGCGACGACCGCGACTCCGAGGACGAACGGAATCCAGCGACGCATCGCTACCATATCACACACCGCTCGCGGGTTCGACCTCGACGCGGTAGCCCGATAGCGTGGCGCGCAGGCGGTTCGCTCCATCGGCCACCTCGACGATCCGCAGCGCCGGCGGCGCATGCATGTTTTGGACGCGCAGCGTGAAGCGAACCTACGATGGGTCATCCAAGATGACGAGGATCCGGCTGGTGCCGCCGGCATGGAAGAGATACGCGTCAGCCTCCTGCGCCGCCGCCTCGACGGCTGTACGCGGCGGACAATGGCTGAAAGACTTTCATCCGCAGCAGCATGCCTGTTGCCTCTGCCACCGCCGGTAGTTACCATTCAGGCGGTGCCGGACGAGATGCCCCGTTGGCATAGCAAATTGTTGTCAATCATAATGTTACGCAGTCTCAACGGCGGACTTGTGCGTGAACCACCTCCCCACTCCCCATCGTAGCGAGAGCCGCGCCGTTTCCCTTCGACCGAATGCATTCTTGCAGGAAGGGTGGGTGATCGCCAACCACATCCTGGTGTCGTTCCACGTGGCCTTCATCTCCTCGGTGCTGGCGCTCCCTCCCACGGAGATCTTCAAGGGGGAGGTGCTCAAGTTCATCTTCGTCAGCCCCGAGACCATCGTCTCAGCCCTCTTCATGTACATCAGCTTCCACGCGGCCATCGCGCTCCACGAGATGGGGCACTGGATGACGGCGGCGAAGCTGAACGCACTCAACGACGCCTCACAGCGTGGCGCGATGGAGATCCTGCGTGCGGCTCCGTTGAAGCGGTGGATGGGACTCCTGCGCGTCTTCCTCCTGACGCCGTACGGCAGGGCCCCGGGCATTAAGGTCGAGAAGCTCAACTACTATCCCGACGCTCCCTACAACCTGGCCGTGGCGGCTGCGGGCCCACGCTGGAGCCGCAACGTCGCGCTGGTTGCGCTGCCTCCCGCCGCGCTCCTGCTCGCTGCGGGGCTCAGCCTGGAGGTGCCGGCCGCGATCTATGCAGGCAGGCTGTTCCTGGGCATCGGTGTCGTCGGCCTGCTGGATTTCCTGCTCGCCGACCGGGGCAAATACAGGGAATTCCGCACGCGGGAGCGCCGCGCCGAGGCCCGGGCGGCGGCGGTGGAGAAGGGGTCGGCCTGGTGGGCACGGGCGGTCGGGGCCCACCGCAGGATGCTCACCGGGAGGATCGACGAGGTTAACCATCCCGAGCTGGGTCCGGTGACCGCTCCGTGGCAGTTCCGCAACTGCGGCATGGGTGGCCGCCACACCGAGAAGGAGTACCCCGAGTCGAACATCAGCATGCAGGAAGCGATGTTCCTGATCCTGGGCGCGCGCGATTACCAGGAAGCCCAGGAGATGACCGTGCGCCTCCAGAACCGCCTGAAGGAGATCATCGAGAAGGCGGAAGGCTGCCGCGTGATGGGCATCGGCCTGGAGGGGGGGATAGCTCCCTACATCGAGCGGGGCCCCTACCCGATGCCGGAAGTCCGCCTGTGGGCGATGATGAAGCAGACGATCGAGGAGTGCGGCTACCGCCCGGGGGTTGATGTCGCGATCGCTCTCGACCCGGCGATGAGCGAGCTGGAGATCGCCTACCGCAAGCACAACAACGTTCCCGACGCGGTGGGGATGTACCTCTTCTGGCGCGACAAGGCGCTTACGGTGCTGGACCGTGAAGGGGTCCTGGCGCTCTATGTCAGGGCCATCCAGGAATACGACATCCCGATCCTCTCCATCGAGGACGGGTTCTCGGAGAACGATTTCGAGGGGTGGAAGAACCTCCTCTCCGAGCTGGGCGACCGCGTCTTCATCATCGGGGACGATCTGGTGACCACCAACGACGAGACCATCGAGCTGGCCGCCACGGGAGGGCTCATCAACACCTCGCTCATCAAGGCCAACCAGATCGGATCGATCTACGAGACGATCCTCGCCATGCTGGTGGCGCTCGGCAAGGGTCAGGAGCTGGTGGTCTCACATCGGTCGAAGAGCCCGAACGACGACATGGAGGCGCAGATCGCGCTTGCGGTCAACGCGCTGGGACTGAAGGCGGGAGGCGGCGCCAATACCGAGCGCCTGGTCAAGTACCACGCCGTGACGGAGTACATGCAGCGCGGCGTCGGCGAGCAGGAAGGGCGCGGCGTAAAGCCCGACCAGTTCCCCGTCGTGAACTCCATGTACGCCTACGAAGAGCCTACCAACGCCGGCGTTCCCACGGTGGGTGCGACGGTGGAGTTCATGCTGCCGCAGGCGGGGGTCGCTCTGAAGTTCCGGGGCGCCACACCGCTGGGGACCTCGGCGGGAAGCGGCGAGGCCATTCACCTGGTGGACACGGCCATTGAGCGCGCCGAGTACCGGGAGGTCATCGACGGGCACCCCTCGCTGTTCAGGGAGACCGAGCCGGGGGTCTACGCCTTCCTGGAGAGCGTGGATGACCGCCAGGTCATGGAGCCGGGCGACGCCGAACTCGAACAGCTCTTCAAGCGCGCCCAGCGCTACGACGGCAAGGGATGTCTCACCGCCGTCGAGAACGTGGCCACGGTGATCGCTCCTGCCTTCGCGGGTCGCGTCGTTTCGGCCCTGACGCTGAAGGATGTCGACCGCACGCTCCTCTCCCTGGAACTGCACGTGGCCAGGCGACGGGGCAAGATCGCCGACTCGGCTCCCGCCGCCGATCGCATCCACGTGATGCAGCGCAAGCAGAACCTGGGCATGAACGCCATGCTGTCGGTCTCCCTGGCGATGGCGCGCGGTCTGGCACACCTGCGCGGCCTGGAACTCTTCGAACTGATACGGGAGGAGATCTACGCGATCGTAGAGAGGATCACCCACCTCCACGGTGTGGAGATCACCGGCAGCACGTTCGCCGACTACGTCGAGGCGCTGCGGAAGGTCAACGACCTGCTCGAGGCGCGCGGCAGGAAGCTCTACGTCGAGCTGCGGGAGCTGACCGGCATCTACGAGGAGGCGGGCGCCGGCCCAGGACCGGGGATGCTGCCGCGCGGACCCGAAACGGAGGGTGCCATCCCCGAGGCCGCGCTTGACCTGGTGGACGACATCCTGCCGCGGCTGGGCGAGGACTACCTGACCGATGCGCACCACGGATTGCGGCACACCCGCGACCTGCTGGCACGGGCTGCGGGGCTGGCCGGCAGGCTCGGTGTTCACGACGAGGTGAACTGGGCGGTTCTGGCCGCGGCCATCACGCTTCACGATCTGGCGGCGGCCAGGGCGGACCACGGCGATCTCGGAGCAACGGTCGCCGGCGGCATACTCGCCGCCACGGGGAAGATGTCGGCGGAGGAGATCGAACGCGTGGAGGAGGCCATCCGCCTGCATCATGACCGCTCGAAGAAGGGAGCCAGGCTGAGGTCCCAGGCGGGCGTGGAGGCGCAGATCCTCTACGACGTTGATCAGCTGGATGCCTTCGGCGTCAAGGGCGTGTACCGCTACATCGCGGTGTGGAGCCGGCGCGGCACCCCGCTCGACGGGATCCCGGCCGATGCGGAAGAACGGTTCGGCACCCTGACCTTCGAGGAGAGCCGGGAACTCGCCGCCCACGACTACGGCTATACCGAGTCGTTCTTCAGCAGACTCGCCAGTCAGCGGGTCGCCGACGGTTCTCCGAAGGGCGCCGCGGGTGTCGTGGACTGGGTAAGCAGGAACGCGGAGAGCGATCCCGTTGAGATCGCTGACGGGGCGCTTGCGGCGCTGCAGCCGGAGCCGGCGGACGGTGACGTCACGTTCGCGGCCGAGTTCTTCACCGCGCTGCGGTCGCACTATGCAACCGACGGTGCGCCCGTCACCGAGGCCGTCCCTCCGCCCGCGCCAGCCGTTCGGGAGCAGCCCCTGCTCACCGACGAGGAGAACGAACGGCTTCGGGCGTTCAACAAGCAGCTCTTCCGGGCGTTCCAGGAAGAGACCGACAGCGTGACCCGGCACGACGCACTCCACGCCTACGTCGAGGTCAAACAGTCCATAGCCCAGCGCACGCGTGGCTTCGGGATCGTCAACAACAGGATCTTCCGCGCTTCCGACCGGATGTTCATCCCGTATCTGATCGAAAACACGGTGGTCGTGTTCGACACCCGCGACGGGGTGAGCGAACCATCTGACCCGAGAAGGCTCCAGCCCGGCGCGATCATCACCGACGATCTGGTGAGGCGCTTGGCCGGATTCGACGGGGAGCCGATCGACCTTGAACACGAGCTGTTCGAATTCGACGACAGCCGTGCTGAGCCGGTGAACGTGGGGATGATCCGGGACAAGGTAGAACTGCTCAGGAGCATCAACCAGAGCGCGAATCGCAATCACGCGCTATACGTGCTGCGGATCCTGGTGGCCCGGTTGAGTGTGTTCTCGTTCAAGCTCTATCTGACCGCCAAGAACCTTCAGTCCGAGGTACACAACCTCCTCAAGGAACTCATCCGGTTCATCAACTCACCGCTCTCGGCCCGCCTGCCGTTGCTTGTTCGCATCCTCGTGCGCGACGTTGCCGCAGTGGTGACGCGACCCAAGCTCATCGACCGACTCTGGAACGACACGATTGACCTGGCCGAGATCCACGTGCGCGGCAGCGACATCGTTAACGAGTTGCGTCGCAGCACGCATCACGCCGTGGGGCGCCGCACCATGAAGCTGGCTCAGGCGTATGCGCACTTCATGGAGACCGGCGAGATGGACGAGCTGGCGCTGCTGGGTTTCGAACGCCCGTCGCCGGCGGACGAGGAGGCTCGCAGGAGCGATCGGCCGAAGCGCATTGTGAACCGTATCGTCGAGGACCTGGGGAAACTGCTGGGCAGCTCGGAGACGATCGCTCGCATCGGGGACTGGCAGGCGGAACACGAGGCGACACTGCTCCGTTGCGAATTCGGCAAGAGCCTCCCCGACGAGTTGGACGCGGCAATAGCCGCTCTGCGCGAGGCGAACCGCTGGGTGTTCTATCACCACCTGCGGATTATCAAGGGCAGGATCGCCGATTTCTCGGATCACATGAGCGAGGCGGGTGGATTCATGGACCGTCTCGACGGGTTGCTGGCCCTGAGGCCGGATGAGGAAGGATTCGATCGGGAAGGAGCGGAAGCCGAACTCAGAGACATCGTCGATTCGTTCACTTCGCTCGCGAGGACCTCCTACCAGGATGAACTGTTCGGCGAGCTGAAGGACCTCGTCGCCGCCTACGATCGCAGCGAATTCTACGTGACCTTCACCAGCATCTCGCAACTGCGGAAGGTCGTTCGCGGGATACTCGACCAGCGTGCCTTTCCCGAGCAGCGGTTGCTGCTGATCCAGCTCGACTGCCTGCTGGAGGAGATGGGCTACATCGCACTGCGGAACATCGCCAGCGAATACAGCGAAGAAGGGGCGGACTTCCTGCAGTGCCTGGACATCATCGGGGAGTGCGTGAGCAACCTTACCCACGACGGCTTGCACTCCCGCCAGCTTCGGGACCTCGCGTCCATGCTCGGTGATCGCAACAAGACCTACGCCGAGGTGCGGAACATCGTCGAGCAGATCCATCGCAACTACCACCATATCCTCCAGCGCGTCAGCACGCCGTTCGAGTGCCTCCGTGAGAAGCTCCAGTTCGACGAGGAAGAGCTGCGCACGGCCCTCGCCAACATGCAGCGGTACATGCACGACCTGAACAGCGTCGCGTACTTCACAGACATCGCGCGAACCTACATAGATGAGAACGTCGAGGATCTGGACCGCACGGTAGGGGGCGAGGCGCGCCGGTTGGGGGATCCCTTCGACGTGATCCACCTCTCCCACGTCGCCGATGTCGGCCGGCGCGTCGAGTCGGACGATCCCGCGGAGAACCTCCGCTCCAAATACGGTGGAAAGGGCTCGGGGCTCGTCTACATCAGCTACCAGCGGATCCCCACACGGGACGGCTTCATCTTTCCCACCACGCTAGGTCAGAGCGGCGGTGTCGGCGCGCAGGGGGACAGGCTGGAGGTCGAACTCCAGAAGCACGTCCGCACCCTCGAGGAGGATATCGAGCGGCGTGACGGGAACCCCCGGATCTTCGGCGATCCCGAACGCCCCCTGCTGCTCGCCGTCCGGGGTGGGTCGGTCTTCTCCATGCCCGGGATGCTCGCGACGGTCCTCTTCGTCGGCATGAACGACGAGATCGCGGCCGCCATGGCCCGAGAGGACCCGTGGTGTGCCTACGACTCCTACCGCCGCTTCCTTGCGCAGTACGCACAGATTGTCTGGGATCTCGATGTGGAATCGTTCGACCTGGTGGAGGATGCCAAGCGCCGGTACAAGGTGACGTACAAGCGCGATCTCCCCTGGGAGGGCATGTGGGAGATAGCCGAGGCGACGAAGAGCCTCATCGAGCGGGAGGGGCACGGAGCTGCGCTCGAAGAGATCCTGCGCGATCCCCGGAAACAACTCCGCACCTCGGTCCAGGCCGTCCTCGATTCCTGGGACAGGGACGCGGCACAGCGCTACCGGAAGATGAAGGGGGTCTGCGATTCCTGGCACACGGCCGTCATCGTCCAGGAGATGGCGCTGGGCAATCTGAGGGGCGAAGAGATCCGTCCCGGCATGGACGAGACCCGCGCCTCGCTGACGGGTGTGATCCCCCGCACGCGGGTCACGGATCTGGGCGTGCGCAAACTTGTGGGCGATTTCAAGTTCTCAGCCACCGGAGACGACCTGGTCGGCGGCGTGACGAAATCCACCTCGTTCCATCCCCTCGATGATCTGAACGAGTACATGCCGATGCTGAGCCGGCGGCTGCGGCACAACGTGGCCAAGCTGCGTCGCTTCATGGGAACCGACCAGGACATCGAGTTCACCGTGGAGCGTGGTGTCCTCAGCATCCTGCAATCCAGGGCCGCCGAGATCGGAAGGAACAGTCGCGAGGCGGCTTTCATTGATGCAGGCGAGGCGGCGGCTCACGGGATCGGTATCAGGGGCACGGCATTCCGCGGTCTCGTGGCCTTTGACGAAAAGGACCTCAAGGACCTCTCAGCTGAGGACATCGCCGCGCGCGACGACGTGGACGGCACGCTCGTGATCCTCGACAACCCGGCGCCTGACCACATACCGCTGATCCTGTCCGCCGATGCGTTGCTGACGGCCCGGGGCGGGTCGACTTCCCACGCGGCCATCTCGATCAACGGCATCCAGGACAGGGATTTCACGGCCGTGATGGGGGCAACAGGGCTAAGGGTTGACGCCGACAGGCACGAGGCGAGGATCGTGGGCAGCGAGGGAGAAGTGCTCTTCACGCTCCGCTCGGGGGACATCGTTTCCATCCACGGGTCGACGGGCAACGTCTACGTGGGGTCGCGTACGCTGACCATCGCCTGAGGGATCCTGACAACAGGGGTCGTCGGGCCGGAGTCGGCACCTTCCTACCGGAGAGGTTACATGCGGGCCGTCAGCTGGGCCCGCAGGTTCACCAGCCTTCTGAGATTGGCACGCGGACTGCTGGTCGCAGGCATCCTTCTGCAGTCCGCCGGTGTGCGGGCACAGGGCACAACGGGGACGCTCACGGGACGCGTGATCGACGAAAGCACCTCGCAACGCCTGGCCGGTGTCACCATCGAGATCGTTGACGCCGAAGAGACCACCCTCCGGGCAAGTACCTCCACCGACGCAAAAGGCAACTACGCCATCATCAACGTCTCTCCGGGGGGCTACCGGCTACGCGCCTCGCTCGCGGGATACGGGACGGTGGAGATCGAGGACCTGCTGGTCACGGTGGGTGTCAGCACGTCCCGGACCTTCCAGCTCTACCCCAATTTCATCCCGACGGACGACGCGGCCTTCGGGTTCGATCCGACGAGTAACGTCTCTTGCCGTGTGATCCTGATCCGCCCGGAGTTGGAGCGCCCGATTTTTCGCGCCCTGACGATCGCTTTCATCGTGCGTCCGGTCGAGGCAGCCGTCGCTGTCTTCGTCGGCATGGGGCGGCGCAGAGCGGTGAACGACAGCGCCGCGCGGCTCACGCCGCCGGGATCGCTCGGCTAGCGGGCCGGGACGATCAGCGGGCGACCGTCCAGTCCGTCGGGGAAGGGCACTTCCGCCAGCGCGGCCAGGGTCGGGGCCATGTCGACGGTCCGCGCCGCTTCGTCCGTCATGCCGACGGGCACCCCGGGCCCCGCCACGATGAGCGGTACCTGACGGGCCCGGTCCGGCGGGCCTGCGAATCCGACGAATCACTCGACGTCGAGCTCCACTGCCCGGCGGAGCTCTGTCCGCGCCCAGCCCTCCGCGAGGCTCAAGGCGTGCACCATCCGGTGGCGATAGCCGATCTGGTGCGGGATCTGGACCTCTGGCCCCCGGGCGTAGGCCATGCCGAGAGCGTAGTGCGCCCACGGGAAGTCGGAAAACCGCACCCTCGGTTCCTTCAACGACTTGACGGCGCGATGGTGGTGCCCTCTGTCGAAGCTCAGCTCGTAGAGGCGCAGCGCGATAAGCCCGTGCTTGATCAGCGACTCCAGCGGCGAAATCTCCTCGACCTCCGAAGGATCATCTTCGAGAGCCCGGAGGCTGTCCGAATCGCTGATGCCGCCCAGTCGATCCCAAAGCGCAGCGAGCCGCATCGATTGACAGTGCTGCTCCCGGGTCGTCTGGGCAGAGACAGTCGGGACCGAGAGAAACCCTACGGCGAGAGGTGTGAGAACAGCGACTGCAGAGAAGCTACGTGGGAAATGCATGACTACACCGCACCGCGCAGCGCGCGGATCCTGCGTCCTCTTGCCCAGCGAGGCCCTGAGGCGGCTGCAGCTGGGCACCACCTACATACGTACAGTCCATACGTGCGCGTGCTCGTCTGCCACCGGCAGGCCTATCGGGCATGTTGCCGCTCTGAGCTCCAGAGGCGAAACGTTGGTTCTACATCGTCACGGACATGCGCCCGCCAGATCGAGGATGTTGCGATCGAGCCCCCGGTACTGGATCGCCTCCGCCACGTGGGCCGCCCGGATGATCTCGCTCGCCTCAAGGTCGGCGATCGTGCGAGCGAGCTTGAGTACCCGGTGATACGAGCGCGCCGACAGGCTGAAGCGGGCCATCGCCGCCCGCAGCAGCGACAGGCTCGTCTCGTCGGTCCGGCAATAGCGATGGA
>JGI2171J19970_10001877_pt1 | contig 11604 bp, 10 predicted proteins | sample DeeMarSWOR324_28_FD_19970 | JGI IMG/M metagenome (IMG submission 19970) | reverse complement strand
GAGAACGCTGATTGTATTATTATGCGCAGAACGCCGGATGGTCGAATTACGTTTTTCAATGAATTCGCCCAGAAGTTCTTCGGTTACACCGAGCAGGAGATTATCGGTAAAAATATTGTTGGTACAATCGTGCCTGAAATCGACACCACAGGTCAAAACCTTGTGAGAATGATTAAAGACATAGGGCTTCAGCCGGAACGCTATGCAACCAATGAAAATGAAAATATGCAAAAAAACGGCGAGCGTGTCTGGATTGCCTGGACGAACAAACCAATTCGTGACGAACAGGGAAATATTATGGAAATCCTTTGTGTCGGCCGCGACATCACGGATCAGAAGAAGGCCGAGCAGGCGCTGCTGGAGTCAAAGCAACAGTTGAGCGTAAGGAGCCGGATCGCAGAAATCTTCCTTACTGTTCCCGACGACGAGATGTACGGAGAAGTATTGCAGGTCATTCTGGAGTGCATGAAAAGCAAGTATGGGATCTTTGGATACATAGACGAGCAGGGAGTCTTAATTATCCCCTCCATGACCAGGGATGTGTGGGAACAGTGCCAGGTTCCTGATAAGTCAATTACATTCCCCCGTGAGAGATGGGGTGGCATCTGGGGTCGTGCCCTCAAAGAGAAGAGGAGTCTTTATGCGAACGAAGGCCTACATGTACCCGAGGGACATATTCCTATAACAAGGGTTCTGGTTGTACCCGTTATGTACGGTGGAGATGTAATTGGGCTTTTGGAAGTCGCTAACAAAATAACTGACTATGACGAGAAGGAGCGGGAGTTCTTGGAGACCATCGCTGGCCACATAGCGCCTGTCCTAAATGCGAGATTGCAGAGAGATAGAAAGGAGAGAGAGCACAAGCGCGCCAAAGAGGCACTTCGCAAGGCGCGCGATGAGCTGGAAACAAAAGTTGAAGAAAGGACCGCGGAGCTTAACAAATCGAACGTACTGCTAAAGCGAGAAGTTTTTGAGCGAAAAAGAGCCGAAGAAGTGCTGGTGGAAACAAGCGAGATTATGGAAAAGATCTTCTCCACCACTTATCTTTGCATAGCTTACATGGACACCGATTTCAACTTCATACGCGTAAACCGTGCTTATGCGGAGGCAGATGGCCGCGATGAAAAGTTTTTCGTGGGCAAGAACCATTTTGACATTTATCCCAATGAGGAGAATGAAGCGATTTTTCAGCGCGTGGTGGAGATGGGTGAACCGCACGTTGCTTACGCAAAACCGTTTGTATATGCCGGACATCCTGAACGTGGGGTAACATACTGGGACTGGACCCTTCATCCCGTAAAGGATTCTCAAGGAAAAATAGATGGACTTCTTCTATGTCTTTTTAATGTCACTGAGCGCAAACATCTTGAACAAGAAATCCTTGGAGTGAAAGAGACAGAACGAATGCAGATAGGGCGAGAGCTGCATGACAGTATGGGCCAAATGCTCACGGGTATTGCTGTAAAAAGCAAGGGATTAGAGCTGAAGCTAAAAGATAAATCGCTTGCCGAAGCAAAAGAGGCAGAAAAATTATCAAAACTTGCCAATAATCTGATAACCCAGGTGCGCAGCCTTGCCAAAACACTTCATCCTATCGACCTTGAAGCCGGCGGCATAAATTCGGCATTACAAACATTAGTCTCTAATACTGAAAAACTGTTGGGATGCTCGTGTCAATTTAAGTCTGAAGAGCCTGTCGTATTTAATGACCCGGTTAAAGCCAAACAGGTTTATCGTATCGCTCAGGAAGCTATTACCAATGCGATTAAACATGGTAAAGCAAAGAACATTAGTGTAGAGTTGACCTCGGACAAAGACAAATATATCTTATCGGTCAAAAGCGATGGAAAGGATTTTCCGAAGGTCTTAACTAAGAAAAAAGGGCTTGGGTTGAAAATTATGGAATACCGCAGTAATATGATAGGAGGCTCCCTTGACATTCACAAAGGTGATAAAGGCGGTACAATAGTAACCTGTGCATTTACAAATAGAAGGCATTAATCTCATAAAAAAATATTATGGCAACTGTCAAAAAAAAGGCTAAAAAGAATGAAACAAAAACACAGATACTGCTGGTCGATGACCACCCGATAGTACGAGATGGACTTACTACGATTATCAACCATCAACGGGATCTTAATGTATGTGGTGGTGCTGATGATGCTCACCAGGCACTGAAGGCTATCAGTGAATTGAAGCCTGATATTGTTGTTGTGGATATATCTCTAAAGAACTCAGACGGAATTGAACTTACTAAAAGTATTAAAGCCAAATACCCGAAATTACGTGTCCTTGTACTCTCAGTTCATGATGAATCGATATATGCCGAGCGAGCCCTTCGAGCGGGTGCCAGGGCCTATCTTATGAAGGAAGTAGTATCTGAAAATATCGTGAAAGCAATTCGTTCCGTTTCAAAAGGCGAAATATACGTAAGTGACACTATTTCAAAAAAGTTCCTGCACAAAATTGCAGGCGACAAGGCGACCACAACAAAAACACCGGTCGAAAATCTTAGCGACCGTGAATTTGAAATCTTTCGTCTGATTGGCGAAGGTTACAAAGCTTCGCAAATAGCCAAAAAGCTCCATTTAAGCGTAAAAACAATTGAAACTTATCGCGAACGGCTTAAAGAAAAACTGAACATTACTGATGCCTCTAAACTGCTGCGATATGCCATTAAATGGGTGAGCAGCGACGACAAGAAGTAACTAAGCTACAATTTATAACCATACGATCGACTTCTTTTTGGACAGCTATTCGTCCTTAGAACCTTCTTTCCTGATTTTGTTGTAGGTATTTTCACCTTCATAAGAAAGCGTAACATCACCTACAACAAAAACAGGTTTGCCACCGATTCACAGAAGCAAAATCCCTGCTATTATATCAATGTGACGTTAAAAATAAAAAAACCGGTTTTTTGCATAAGAAAGGTTAGTTTGTGAAACTTGGGGTAATGTCAACGGGGCCAACTCTCGAACACTATTTGGGAGCACAGGCCAGGCGTTCAGGATACTTGCTGATTGTTGACCTCGACACAATGCAGTATTTAACGGTACAGAATCCTATACACGCTCAGCATGGGCGTGCGGCGGGAACACTGTTTGCGCAGGTACTTGTGCAAAATAATGTAGACGCCATCCTGGCAGGAAGCGTTGAGCCCGCCATACATCAAACACTCAGCAAATACGGTGTAAAGGTTTTTTGCCACGAGAGAGAGATAGTCTATAGGATCATTGAAAAGTGCAGACACTCATACCAATCAGTAGTATCCAGAAAAATTGAAGACAGAGACTCTTATGAACGACATGAAAGAACAACACGAAACCAGCCAGACGCGTAAGAGAATCTTAATTGTTGATGACCACCCTGTGGTCCGCCAGGGATTAGCACAATTTATCAATCTGGAGCCTGACCTTGATGTGTGTGCCGAAGCCGGAAATGTTAAAGAGGCTATAGAGGCTGTTGAAAAGCAGAAATTTGATTTGGCTATTGTCGATATGTTACTGGAGAACACAACCGGTATTCAGGTTACTGAGAAAATAAGATTACGGATTCCAAATTTACCTGTTCTAATTTTTTCCATGACCGACGATTTGTATTATGTAAAACGTGCCTTTCAAACCGGCGCCAGAGGATATATCACCAAAGAAGAATTAGCGGAGGAAATCATAATTGCAATCCGCCAAATCCTGGACGGCAAGATTTTCCTGAGCGCACATTTGGCTAAGAAGTTCCCACGCAGAACAATCGATAGGATCAAGGCAGGTGATTTGGATGACTCTGTATGGGAATAGCGACTATGTTGATTGTTCTATGGGCAATAAGCATCAGACGAGGGAAAGCCGGCACAGAATCCAATGTTGTCCTTGAATCAAATAGTGGGCCCCTAAAAGAATGTATTCTGGCGGTTCAAGTAACAAACAGGAAAAACAACGACACTAAAATTATTTAGAGTAACACAAGAGAGTAGTAGCCATGCCATACAATATTCGAATCGTAAGCACATACACACCAAGGACGTGTGGAATTGGCACATTCTCACGCGATTTAGCCAATGCCCTGGAACATTTTACAGGGGAAGTAGGAAACGTGCGTATTGCTGCGATTGATAACGACAACGGTCCTTATAATATCCCGGTGGACCTGACTATCGACCAGTACAATCCTGAATCATGGCATTGCGCCATAAGGGATATAATCGCAAGGGCAAACGAAAGTTCTAATCCGACAGTTGTTCTGCTGCAGCACGAATACGGATTGGATCCAAGTGAGAACGGTGAGGATGCGAGGGGGACCAATTTAGTCAATATGGCCAAAGCATTTTCCGATAAAGGCCTTCTCACTTTGGCATATCTACACACCATTCTTGACGAACCAGATGAGCACCAAAGAAAGGTTTTGCAGGCCCTGGCCCGCTACTGTGACGGTGTTATCGTCACGACAGAGAGTGCTATCGGTATACTTGGGTCGGCAATCTACGGAATAGGCAATGCAAAGCTCAAACATATTGACCATGGGATCCGTATGCAACATCCGTCCCAGTACGACCGTTCGGCTATTAAAGACGAGCTTGGATTAAGGGGACGGTTTCTTGTCACAACTTTAGGGCTCCTTTCGCCGGACAAAGGGGTGCAGTACGGGATTAGAGGATATGCAAGGTTTCTGCTGGAATCGTGTACGGACATCCAAAGAAAGAAAATAGTGTATCTGATCGCAGGCCAATGTCATCCGGATTTTATGAGAGCAGGAGGGGGAGAGGATTATCGAAAATACCAGGCGATACTTTCAGAAGTCCTGGACGAATCTCGCTTGAAGTACTGTAAGGTCAAAAAACTGACAGGTCTGGATTTTGGGGGGTATGATGTCGTTTTTCTCGATACCTTTGTGGATGAGAGAAATTTGCTGAAGCTATATAGAGCGACAGACGTGATGTTACTTCCTTATCTTAATATACAGCAGATCTCGAGCGGAATATTAGCAGACACAATGGGGTCGGGTAGAGTAGCGATAGCGACCAAGTTTCGCTACGCTCTTGAGTTGATTCATTCCAATGGACGTTGTCCAGGTGGTGTCGTTATCGACAGACATGCAAGGGGTATCCTGGTTGATCCTGGCGAACCGTCTGTCGAACAAATAGCGCAGGCACTTGACTGTCTCAACTTCGACAAAGGTAGACGGCTCAAGATGGAAAAACAAGCCCATCGGAGAGGGGCCCAGATGAAGTGGCACAATACCGCATGGACACTGCTGCAGCATATCGAGCTCGTCAGCGAGGAAATGGAGATGATCACTGACAGGGACATGACATTCAAGAGAGAAAAACCGTCAATTTTCCAAAATGGCAGGCGCCGGAGCATAACACTTATTCAGCCAAGACCGGCCCCTCTGCAGTATAAAAGCTTTCCTTGCTCCGGGTGATCACAGGACTTGAAGTAAGCAGGAGTATCTCAGTGAAGTGTATAACGATAGGAATTAAGGATGAAAGTACTGGTGTTATATGATTATCCACCTTCACCCGGAGGAATAGCAACACAGGGCACCTTACTTCACAGAGGATTGAGTGAACTCGGAGTTGACGTACAACCGGTAAATTTCGAATCGGCCCAGGAAAAAGAATGGTATTATCGCTGCTTCGAACCGGATGTGGTCGTGGGTATTGGATACTGGGGCCTGCTGGCAGCCTGTGACATTTATGCTGCACCGTCCCGATTGGAAGGATTCGGGATGGTGCAGGTTGAGGCAGGTGCTTGCGGTAAACCTGTAATAGGTATAAAAGCAATGGGCATGCTGGACACTCTGGTTCATGGTGAAACCGCGTATTTGGCTTCGGTTGCTCAAGAGATTAGAATGAACGAAGCCATGGTAGGCGAAGAGTCCGGATACCAAGGAAGTCAGAGGGTAGTATTCAAGAGGCCTCGCACGGTGGATTACCGGGCGAGCGTCTACGACATCTCACACTATCTTATAGACCTGATGACCAATGCTGAGCTACGCCGGAAGATGGGTGAAGCCGGAAGAAAGCGGGTCGTTGAGAAGTACAACTATCGGGCTGTAGCTGAAGAATTTGTCAAACTTATCACCGAGAAACTTGGAATTTCATGAAGTGAATAGATGCGAGAACAATCTGATTGAGCAGGCAAAGGAACCTCCAATTGAAGTGTTGCCTCACCCTATGCATGGTCCCTGTTGGAAACTTCCAAGAACAGTATGTTGGGATTAAGTGAGATAGAGATAGAAGACAATGCGTATCGGGATTGCAGCAGACCATGGGGGTTTTGAGCTAAAGGAACTTTTAACCAAGACCCTATGTGATTTAGGTTATGAAGTGATGGATTTTGGTGCCTCTGTCCTAAACCCGGAAGATGATTACCCTGATTTCGTCGTTCCACTGGCTAAAGCATTATCTGATGGCAAAGTTGACCGTGCAGTGGCGATTTGCGGCAGTGGTGTTGGTGCTTGCGTTGCCGCCAACAAAGTGGCAGGTGTACGTGCGAGCTTGATTCATGAAACCTTTTCGGCTCATCAAGGAGTTGAGGACGACGACATGAACATGATCTGCCTTGGCGGCCTCGTAGTCGGCCATGCGTTCGCATGGGAATTGGTAAAAACATTTCTTCAGGCTAAATTCAGCGGCGCTGAACGATTCCAACGCCGCTTGGCGAAAGTTGTGGCACTGGAAAATAAGGAGGCAAAATCATAAAAGACAATCCTTTGAAAAAATTGGAAACGCTCGGTCAGTCAATTTGGCTCGACTACATCCGGCGCGATCTGATCGCAAGCGGTGAGCTTCGACGTTTGATCGAGGAGGATGGACTACGAGGGATGACCTCGAACCCATCCATCTTTGAGAAAGCGACAGCGGAAAGCCATATTTACGACCAGGACATTCGTGACATGGCCCTCAAGACAAAAGATGTTAAAGCAATCTATGAAGCTCTCAGCCAGCGCGACGTACAGAACGCTGCTGACGAATTCAGGTCTGTGTATGAAAAGACTGACGGCANGGACGGATATGTCAGCCTGGAGGTCAACCCTCATCTGGCGCATGACACCGAAGGTACAATTGAGGAAGCCCGCCGATTGTGGACTGCACTGAACAGGCCCAACGTTTTCATCAAAGTCCCGGCGACGTCTGATGGTCTGCCTGCTATCCAGCAGCTCATCAGCGAAGGAATCAATGTCAACGTGACGTTGCTCTTTGGTTTGCCTCGTTATCGACAGGTTGCGGAAGCCTACATTGCAGGTCTCGAAGCGCACGCAGTTCAAGGGAAGCCCTTGAAACATATAGCCTCGGTGGCAAGCTTCTTTTTGAGCCGTATTGACACCCTGGTGGATCCGCTGGTGGAGAAATTCTTCGATTCAGGCGGCAAGAAAACGGAAATTGCCAAAAAGGTACGCGGGCAAGTGGCCATCTCGAGCGCTAAGGTGGCTTATCAAATCTACCAGGAAATTTTCGGCAGTAATAGATTCAAGAAACTGGCTGATAAGGGCGCTCGTGTACAGCGGCTGTTATGGGCCAGCACAAGCACTAAAAATCCGGACTACAGTGATGTGAAATACATTGAACCACTGATCGGCCCGGACACCGTAAACACGATCCCGCTTGAAACCATCGACGCCTATCGTGATCACGGCGATCCGAAAGCACGCCTCGAACAAGATGTCAAGGAAGCCAACTGGATAATGGCACGATTGCCGGAACTCGGGATCAGCATCGACAAGTTGACTCAGCAGCTTGAAGACGAAGGCATCAGGAAATTTGACGAGCCGTTCGACAAGCTGATGGAGGCCTTAACAAAAAAGTCATCAGAGTAAGTAAAGAGAAAACATGAACAAACAAACACGTGTGAGCAAGCTAAACTCTTTTCTACCGACAGAAGTTGATGGATTCGATTCTCTTGCCGAGCTTGCTCTGGATATGCGCTGGTCGTGGAGTCATTACGCTGACGAAGTCTGGAGGCAGCTTGATCCTTCGCTATGGGACTTTACTCAAAATCCATGGGTAATCCTGCAGACTGTCTCGCGGGAAAAGCTCGAAAATGTGCTGGTTAACCCCGCATTCCGCAAGGAATTGAATGAAATCATGCAAACTAAGAGTCGCATGGCGGAATCACCCGCGTGGTTTCAGCAAAATCATCCACAAGCTCCTTTGACCTGTGTCGCTTATTTCAGTATGGAATTTATGCTGAGCGAGGCTCTGCCCATATATTCGGGCGGACTTGGTAATGTGGCGGGCGACCAGCTTAAAGCCGCCAGCGACCTCGGTGTGCCGGTTGTCGGCGTGGGACTACTATACCAGCAGGGCTATTTTCGCCAGGTGATTGATAAGGATGGATCGCAACAAGCCCTGTTTCCATACAATGACCCGGGGCAATTGCCAATCACACCTCTGCGAAAATCGAACGGGGAGTGGTTGCGGCTGGAAGTTGTGCTGCCCGGTTATTCGGTGTGGCTGCGTGCCTGGCAGGTACAGGTCGGCAGAGTCAAACTTTACCTGCTGGATACCAATGACGCTGCAAACTTTCCTGCTCATCGAGGAATTACAAGCGAACTTTACGGAGGCGGGCCGGAGTTGCGACTTAAGCAAGAGCTCATACTCGGAATTGGAGGATGGCGACTGCTCCGTGCGCTAGGTATCCAGCCGGAGGTCTGCCACCTGAATGAAGGGCATGCTGCCTTCGCTGTGCTGGAACGCGCAAGAAATTTCATGGAAGATACAGGCCAGCCTTTCGAAGTTGCGCTTGCAGTTACGCGAGCCGGCAACCTCTTTACCACACACACACCGGTAGCCGCCGGCTTTGACCGTTTTGATCCAGCCCTCATCGAGCAATACCTTGGTTGGTTTGCCCAAAACAGGCTTGGGGTATCAGTCCATGATTTGCTCGCTCTTGGACGGCAAAACTCTCACGACTCGTCAGAGTATTTCAATATGGCCTACCTGGCCATGCGAGGCAGTGGAGTAGTAAATGGTGTGAGCCTCTTGCATGGGAAAGTAAGCCGGCATCTCTTTGAACCTCTCTTTCCGCGCTGGCCAGCAGACGAAGTGCCAGTCGGGTCTGTTACCAATGGCGTTCACATGCCAACTTGGGATTCGGCAGAGGCTGATGAGCTTTGGACCGAATTTTGTGGAAAAGGGCGTTGGCTGGGAACTATGGAAACCCTGGGGCAGGATATTCGGCGCATTTCCGATTCAAGGCTCTGGCGATTTCGTACCGCTGCTTGTAAGTCTCTTGTTGAATACGCTCGTGAAAGATTATCACGGCAACTGGAGGAGTCCTCTGCGCCTCCAGAAGCGGTCGAGGCTGCGAAGAATCTATTTGACTCCAACTCATTGACGCTGGGTTTTGCGCGGCGTTTCGCAACTTATAAAAGACCGAACCTATTACTGCACGACCCGCAGAGGCTGCTTCGCCTGTTGAGCAATCCCCGGCAGCCGGTGCAACTGATAATCGCGGGTAAGGCCCATCCTGCGGACCAGGCGGGGCAAGACCTGATTCAGCAATGGATTCATTTTATCAGAAGGCCGGAGGTACGTCCGCACGCGATATTCCTTAGCGACTATGACATGCATGTTTCNGAACATCTCGTACAGGGGGTGGACGTCTGGATTAACACACCGCGTCGGCCGTGGGAGGCAAGCGGAACCAGCGGCATGAAAGTGCTTGTCAATGGAGGCATCAATCTGTCGGAGTTGGATGGTTGGTGGGCTGAAGCATATACGCCTGAGGTGGGTTGGGCATTAGGAGACGGGAGAGAACACAACGGTGACCATCTGTGGGATGCCGCGGAAGCCGAAGAGCTTTATGATTTGCTCGAATACAAATTGATACCGGAATTTTATAACCGCGACGAAAACGATATTCCCAAAACCTGGGTGGCTCGGATTCGTGAAAGCATGGCAAAGCTGACGCCTCGATTTTCTGCCAACCGCACAGTGCGCGAATATACTGAGCAATATTATCTTCCGGCTGCGGCATCCTATCATGTGCGTGCTTCCAATAAAGGTGCAATGGGCAAAAAGCTGATAGACTGGCAGCATACTCTCGAACAAAAATGGGATGCGATGCGTTTTGGCGAAATAAAGGTTGAAACCAACAGACAGCAGCACGTATTTGAAGTGAAGGTCTTTCTCAACGAAATCAACCCGAAGGCGGTGCGGGTAGAGCTTTACGCCGACGGCGTCATGGGCAGTGCTTCCGTGCGGCAGGAGATGAAGCGCGTTCGCCAACTGGCCGGCGCGTCGGGCGGCTACGTTTACAGCGCGGCTGTGTCTGCGGCGCGCCAACCAGCGGACTATACGGCGCGAGTGATACCGCACTGCGACGGTGTTGCGATCCCGCTGGAAGACGCACGAATACTGTGGCAGAGATGATCCGATCGACGGAAGGAAATACGATGAAGAAAACGACTGCAATAACCTGCATGTTCCTGGATATCGGTGGCGTTTTGCTCACCGACGGATGGGGGCATGTGTCCCGCAAACTGGCGGCCAAGGCGTTCGACCTTAATCCGGAACAGATGGAAAGTCGGCATAACCAGGCCTTCGACACTTACGAGTTGGGCAAGCTCACTATTAAGGAATACTTGAGCCGGGTGGTGTTCTACGAGGAGCGGCCTTTTACTCCGGCTCAGTTTCGGAAATTCATGTTCGCCCAGTCGAAGCCATATCCAAAAATGATAGAGTTGGTCCGTAAGCTCAAAGCACGGTATGGATTAAAGGTGGCGGTGGTCAGCAACGAAGCACGGGAGCTCAATTCGTATCGGATTCGAAAGTTCAAGCTTGATGGTTTTGTGGATTTTTTCATTTCCTCTTGCTTCGTCCACTTGCGAAAGCCTGATGCGGACATTTTTCGTGTTGCGCTCGATATCGCACAGGTTCCGGCCAATCAGGTAGTCTATATTGAGAACCTCCTGATGTTCGTCCAGGTCGCGGAAGGCTTGGGAATTCGAGGTATTTATCACACGGATTACAAGTCCACGTGTGCGAAACTGGCTTCGTTTGGATTGGAGGTTGCAGAATGACAAACCAGTCATCCGCAAAACCTACGCACGCCGGCGTGCTGACGATCAATGGCGGCTCATCGAGCATCAAGTTCGCACTGTATCAGACAGGCGAACCGCTGGAACAAAGTTTTCATGGAAGCGTTGACCGTATTGGTTTGCCAGGTACGAATTTAACTTTAAGCGACTCAACAGGAAACCAGAAAGGTAGTCTCATTCTTGAATCCTCTGATACCAGGTCGGCATCAAATTTCCTGCTCGATTGGCTCAAAGAACAGATTGATTTTTCTTTGATCAGTGGTGTCGGACATCGAGTGGTTTTCGGCATGAAACACACGGAACCCGAACGCATAACACAGGAATTGCTGAATGAACTACACCACATCAGCCCATACGATACGGATCATCTGCCTGCTGAGGTTGAATTGATTGAGGCGTTACGGCAACGTTATCCTAAACTGCCTCAAGTAGCTTGCTTTGATACGGCGTTTCACCGAACTATACCACGTGTGGCCCGGCTCTTTCCTATCCCGCGCCGTTTCGACACGATAGGGATACAGCGATACGGTTTCCACGGCCTGTCCTATGCTTATTTGATGGAGG
>JGI2171J19970_10001874_pt1 | contig 11611 bp, 8 predicted proteins | sample DeeMarSWOR324_28_FD_19970 | JGI IMG/M metagenome (IMG submission 19970) | reverse complement strand
CTGGATCGTGCTATGGTTACCGTGGCCGGACATGTCCAGAATCGAAGCTGTACCGACTTGATCCATATTCCACCAGCCCAATAGAGAGTCGTCTTCCACATTAATCTCCCCAATCGTAGTAAAACTCCACACGGGCCCTTTTATCGTCCCATCGAGAGTGAATTCATCCACTCTCCAGTAATAAGTTGTATCCAACTCAAGAGCTTGTGGCGTGTATGACATCGCCACCTGAGTCAAGCCCTCTGTGCTTTCAGCAACAACATCTGCATTTGTTCCGAAATAAACCGTATGAGCCAAAGCACCAAGCCCAGGTGACCATGCCAATGTCTGATCCGTTAAGACAAAAGTGGCCCCGTTAGATGGGATCGGAGCGCTAGCCGTTACCGGCGGTACGCTGAAGCTCCACACTAATCCAGGAGTAACAATACCATCCTCGGATATCTCATTAACCCGCCAGTAGTATTTGCTGCCGGGGGTTAGTCCTTCTGGTAGAGGTTGGCCGATCACTCCAATTAGTACGCTGGATTGGTTCGTCGTTGCAACAAGGGTGGATTCTTCGGCATTTACCACGTCTTCTTCATTGGTGTCCAGATAAACCCTATGGGAGACCGCTTCGTCGCCGGTTGTCCAGCCTAAGTTGATCAGCCGGTTTGTGACCATCGAACCGGAGGCCGGATTGGGATCCATCGCCTGCCGGTTCAGCAGATACTCCGTATGGAGATACTCGGTCAGAGTCGCGACCTCCGCAGCGGAAAGTACTCGGTTATAAATGATAAAAACTGCCAAATCGGCAGTGACATAGTCGTTCGCGTAGAAGGTACCGCCTGGACTGTGTCCATTGCCAACAGCGACGACATTGCCGGTTTTTGTAAAGGTAACCGTGTTATTGGGATTGTTCTGCGTTAGGGTCTGTCGAATACCATCAAGATAGTAGATTAAATCCGACTGGAGAGTACCTTGACTAGCCTGCCATACCCCCACATGGAAACCGGTCGTCATAGGATTAGGATTGCCAGCCAAAGACCAACCGTTGTTCAGACGAAAACCGGATCCTTGGGCCGTACCCTGTTGCGTACAAACATCCATAGAGATAGAAACACCACCGACGGCATCCCAAGCACCGAAATGACCCAAACGCTCGTGGAGCACACCGGTCTTGTCCCCGGAACAAACCATAACACATGTCGCTCCAGCATCGGGATCCGGAATAGAGAACTGTGCAGAGGAAAGCGCCTCAGCACCGTTAAATCGCACCACTGGCCTGCCGAACATCACATCGGCTTTGTACTCTGGATTTCCTGAACCTACATTCCCAACAGTCCCATCGACCGGATCATCTCGGGCTGAATCGATCCACACTGTTACAGGATCACCATCCTCCAGGTCGATTAGAAAATCCGCCCTAAGATGAACGATCAAGCCCTCCGTGACCGGAAGTTGTGCATGAGCAGCACACACGATCCATAAACAAAGAAACATTTTCGATATAATTCTTCTCATTTTATTTCCTCCTAATTTTTTTTACCACCAAAATCTTCGATTTGCCCCGTACCGGGGTTTCGGGATATCGTCGTCTTGCTCGTATTCGGGTGATTCCCACTGAGGATTGAAATGGCGCCATTCCACATGCCCGTCGAGAAAGCCGATGTTCATACCGGAAGGTTGCGCGAAATTTTTCAAATGGCTTGTACGGTCATATAACTGAACTTGATTGAGTGTCCCTCCGGCCACTAATCCGAAATTGCCGTTGGGATACCCATCGCCGCGCTGGTCCCAGGCACATAGTGTAGCGTCAACACTAAGTTCGCGCAGAGCAGGCTGCTTCTCTGTAGTTGTCTTTAGCCAGATTTTGCTTCCAGTAGGGTTGTTCTGAATCTCAGGTCTTTCTCCTGTACCGGGTGCTAACTGCAGGATATAGCAGTATCCGGAAACAATGAAATTACCTGTTAGCTTCTTCTCATTAACAACGCTGGCCTGGAATGTCCAGAAGTGGTCCATGTTCGTATGCATCGTTCGATTGGAAGGACAATAGAACATTTTCTTGTTCATCCCTGTTTGAAGCATGAAGTTGACTACGGCCACGTCAAGGTCCCACAACCAGCCTCCAGGAATATCGGGCAAGGGAAGTTTTGCACCATAATCATCGGCGTACATCAGGAAGGCCATGCAATGCTGACGAATCTGGCTCCCGCAGGATTGTCGGCGACCATGTTCTCGCACACGCTGAAGGGCCGGCATAAGAATACCCATCAGAACGGCGATAATCGCAATGACGACAAGCAGTTCGATAAGTGTAAAACCATGTGGAGTCTTTTTCATCACAAGCCCAGTATATCAAAGTTCAGATATATTGTCAAATCACGGCGTTATCCCTCAGGTTGGAAACGGACCGTTTGCGCTGGCTGTAATACAGCGGTTGCTATCGGTCCAGTGAGTGCGATACCAAGTTGAGGCAGGAAACGTGTCATTGAGCCGAGTCATTTTTCTCTTCAGTATATCTCTGTATTTCTCCAAATGAAGATGATGGGAAGGGCTTGTGGCAAGGTTTTTCAACTGGTATGGATCAGCAATGTTATCGAATAAAACTTCCTTGCTGGGTAGATTTTTGGGACCACCACCGCGGAAGACAGCATAAGTAAAACGCTTGTCTCGGAGAGCTCGCCATTCGTGACCATCCTGCCAGACGGCACAAGCACCGGTGTTCATGAGAAAAGCAGCATCAGGCTCGGGACCGGACCTACCTATAGCCAGATGGCTCAGGCTCATGCCCTCCACTTCTTTAGGGATTCGCGACTTCAGATCGACCATACTTAACAGCGTGGGCATAATATCAGGTGTATTAAGGCAGGCCTCCGAGACGGTTCCAACTGGAATCCGGCCTTTCCATCTCATGATAAATGGCACACGTGCAGCCTCCTCGTAGAAAATATTCTTCTTCATGCGGCCGTGTCCACCGAACATTTCGCCGTGATCGGAGGTAAAGACAATGAGCGTGTTATCGGCAAGGCCGGCTTTATCAACTGCCTGTAGGATACGACCGACGTTCCAATCGAGGTTGGCAGTCATGGCGTAATAATTGCGCATCCACTCGTCGATTTTTTCAGGGCTCTTTTCAATATTGGACCAACCATCACCATAGGGATCCATTTCATCGGAATAGTTCGGGGGGACATCGAATTTCACATCTTTGAAGATGTTGTAATACTTCGGGGGCACATTGCTCTTAATCCAGGGGTCATGTGGAGTGCCATAAGATATCATCAGGAAAAACGGGGAATCGCTGGAAGTCTTCTTGGTGAGAAAATCCAGAGCCATATCGGTCTGGGCGTCCGGCTCGAAGACGTCGTCGCTGTAGAAAATTTTCTCAGGGGATTCGGTGTGGTAGTAGCTGCCGTAGTAGTTGTGGTGGAAGTTGTAAGCAGCCCAATAGCCGTCAAAACCCAGGCGGTGTGGGCCGCGCGGGACGAAAGAATTTTCTGGATCAAAGTGGTTGCCGAGCTGATTGGCGAACAGGTGCCACTTACCGATATAGCCCGTCTCGTAACCGGCCTGCGTGAGAACGTGTCCGAGGCAGGTCTGGTTGGGATTTATCCGCAGTTCGTTGATAACCATACCGGTACCCGTCGTATATTTACCGGTAAAAAGCGAGGCTCGATAAGCCGAGCAGACGGGCATGTGTGAGACGGTCTGATTGAAATTGATACCTTCGGAGGCCAAGCGGTCAATGTTGGGGGTATAAGCTTTCTTATCGCCGGCATAACCACAGGACTGGTAACGGAGTTGGTCGGCAAGAATATAAATTATATTGGGCTGTTTAGAAAGTCCTTGTTGTAATGTAACTGATACACAGCCTGATAAAGTTCCAAGCCCTATACCAAATAGCCCTGATTTCTTTAGAAATTCTCTTCTATTCATTGGTGTTTCTCCTATATGTTGACTGGTGTTAAAAACCACATCAGTTTCCATCATTTCCCTGAATAACTTTGTTCGCAACCATCCGACCATTGTTCTATACTATCATCAATAAAATAATATTTAAAGATCAGAGTGAGCAGTAATAAATACATCATGGCATAATTCTACTGCTCGATTAAGGATTAAAGCTGACTGGCCCGGGATGATTGATCATTGTCGCATTTCGGGCTGCACCCGGATATTCCCCTCGAGGCAGCATCTTCTCGATGCTATCATGAAGCGGTTGACGATCCGGCGTGGGTTTCGCTGGTACCGTGTCACCCGTTTGCTCTTTCCATTGTTCTAATAAACGTCGGATTTGCTGCAGAACTTCCCGGTATTGATGATTCGCAGCCAGATTATTGAGTTGATATGGATCATTCTTTACATTAAACAGCAACTCCGCAGGCTGTTTGGGTAGTGTAAGCTGACGCTGAGCTACAGTGAGTCGCCCTTTTTCGGCCATATCCCAAAATTCATTTGCCGACGGAAAACGCCATGTTGAGCTTTCTCCACACACATTGTACTTATTGGGCCATGCATTCCAGATATAGAGCCAATCTCCGTCGATTTCTCGATGGAGCGAGGAGGGCTTCGCCAGTTGCTCGGCGTGTCCTTGCCACCGTGCCGTCGCTGATACCCCGCCGGAGGAAAATGCCGCTTGAGCCAGTATGCGAAAGTTTCTACAGTCTTCGACATTAAGTAACTATCTCGACCTCCGAGGCTATCGGTTTCGAGGCTACTCCTACGTTCACGCATGTTACAGCCCGGTGACTCGCTCACCATCCCTTACGATGGCTTTGTCAATGGGCTTCAGGTCATTCGATTTCTCTCCTTCCTGCCATCCAAGCTACGGGGTCTCTGGCTTCTGTCCCGGAAAGACTAACTCCTTCTGAACAGGGGCACTTAATATGGTAGTTAATAGTGACGACATCAAGAGTCGCTCAGCCGCTCTTGGCGAGAAGATACGTTCGGAAGATGGAATCAAGAATGCCGTCAATTTAATCGATAATTACCTTCGGAACCAAAAGCTTTCCTGAAGATTAGAAACATCGAATAAAATATAAAACATCTTTTAATAAAGAGCTGACAATTCGAGGGAATGTCAGCCTTTTTTATCCCAAAAAGAATCATATTTATTAATCAATTTCTTCTCACCGTCTACTTAATCCGATACGAAAATAAAAATTTTCAAAAAATATCTTTATTTTTCCAAAAATTAACATTTATTCGGATTTGATATAGGCAAAATTGACATTTGTCATTATGTCACTGGAAAATTAGGGTGTTTTTCAACTTCTGGAAGATGTGACTTAGGGAAGTTCTCGTGCGTAAAACAAATGCCCACCACACTTACAATCAGAAGCACCAAAACCAGGTACAGCCAGTTCAAACATGCCGGCGAGTTTCTTTGCTAATTGACATTCAAGTTCTCGCGGTCCAAGAATAGTAATCGCCCCTAACATATCTGACTTGGCAGATAAAAAATCAATATGCCAACGCAACGGCTTTTCCTTCCTATTATGACGTTCAATTCTTGCCGATAGATTCCGTTGAGCACTTCCCACATAGTAGTACACTCCCTGACTAAAACGAAACCTTCCGAATCGGCCTATCTGAATTCTCCGATCCTTCGACATATAAAATACTGCAATGTATACTCCGGCATCCAAATTCATTATTCCGATTAATACCCTCGCAATTCCAAATAAAACATAAAACTGCCTAACTCACTCGTTCACAGCTTCTGTTTGCGGCAGTTTTGCTCGCCACCTTTCGGTTTTCATTGATCTTGTACCAAGCTTCGTATCAATGGATAAGCAACTTCATGCTTTTAATGGCGACTGTTTAATCTTCCATCCCGTGGTGCAGTTTCAGTATTGCGATGAAATCCGGATTCAGTTCCGTTCCCTGACGTCGGTAGTGTTCTATGATCCGGTTGTCCAACGTTGTGTTGATATGGTAATGCCGAACGGACCTGTTGATTTCAACAAAGCCAGTACGATTCACCAGTTCTGGACTCGCTATTCCAGAAACTATAGGTGTGTGCACTGTGCAGTTAGTGAATCGAGTCCCTAATGTGCTATCAAGCTTGTAGAGATCGCCTTTTATCTCCTGAATGTTAGGTTGTAACCGACAATCCCGGAATACCAGTTCACCTTGTAGACCGGGAGCATTTATGGCGTTTATGGAACACCGGTCGAAGAATACGCTGGCGATGCAATTTCCCAGGTAGATACTGATATCATCGCAATCTGTGTAATGAATTTCCGGGAAGAGAGACATCTTATCAGTATACCCAGCCTCGACCTCACCGCCGATTAAGAAGTGCACTTTGGTGGTGTCATTAGGAAATTTTGGGACCAACTTTTCTAATTGCACGTTGTCAATAACCAGCTTACAGTTCGACTCTAGCATGCTCCCATCGTATCCACCTTGCCGGCGCAGATCATAGTGGTGTGGATTGGGGATACGAAGGAGACGTATACCATGCTTTCGTCCTTTTACTCTAACGTCGCGGAATTCTATGTAATTGGGAAAAAACAGGCGTTCGCCTGTCTTTGTTCTGGAAAAAGGCACGATGTCCATCATCCAGCATGGAGATGTGGATTCAGGTGCTGCACTGTAGTCAATTAGCATGTCGGTGACCATGACACTACGAGCAAAGCCGATGGGATACTGATAGTTGAAGTCAGCCATGTGGTGGCTTAGAACTGAGACCGTACCATTACCAGTTGGCTTGAGTGTACATCCATGAAGCCGAATGCGACCATCCCACTTGGCACCGTAGTCACGACGGAAGTTGATGAAGCTATTGCCGTGGCGTGTAGTATCCTCCACGAAGAGATCTCCGCCACCGGTCACGGAAATACCCTTGAAGCCGATGGTGCAGTCACTGATGTATAGGTTCCAGCAGTGGAAATGGACGTCAATGCGATTGAGTCGGCAGTTCTCTACCCGGAAGTTCTTATTAAGATTCGTACCAAAGACACCCCAAGCCACCCAGCCACCTTCAGCAGTGAGATTGCGAAATGTGCAGTTCAGCATGCGCGCGCCACCTATACCATATGTACCGTGGGCGACAACTTTGGAACGGTCTGGACGATTCTTCTCCCAAGGCATGGCCCGGATGTTCTCTAACGTGACGTCATAGACGCCACTTAGCACATAGAATCCACACCGAGGCTCCATAGAGACATCCCGACGGCCCTTCTCCAAACCCATCCATTGCTCACGCACAATAGTGCGGCTGCGCTGTATAGAGATCCCATGGTGGTGATAGCCCTTGGAGCCACCAGCCGGTGTATCTCCTGAGAAATAGAATCGACCCCCTTCTATGATGAGATAGACGTCGTTACATGGGGTAGCTTTTACCGAAGTGAAGTCCTTGAACATCCAGGCGATATCGCCGATAATGCGGCCTTCTTCTTCCACATAGAACAATTCCTCACGCGCCCATCCTCGTTTGGAATAGTTGCCCGCCCGAATTCCGATGCGATCCTTTGCATCCTCGACAGTGATCAAGTGGCCTGCATAGGGCGCTAACTCATTAATGATCTGTACGCCGGGCCGGATCTTCTTGAGTAAGATTGCTTTCGTTTCTTTGTCCAGTTTCAGAGTCTTCGTCGGTTCATCATTGATGACCACAAAACGTGGAAATCGTCTATGGTTGAATGTTTCGTCGATGTGAAAAGTTGTATTTCCCCAGTGAACATTAGTCTTAATTTTAATATTGTTAACCTGTTTAATCCAGAACTCACCGCTCAGATTGATCACCGGGATCCGGTGCCTATTGGCGTATTCATGGGTTAGCTTAATCTGAATACCGTCATCACTGTAACCGTCTCCGACTGCACCGAACATCTTGTAGTTCACGGATTTACTTTCCAAGAGGATGGCAACCTGCCCATTCATCAGAGCGATGACATCGGCCCCATTGGGCTGCAGTCCATCGTTGAGCTTCTGGATCCGGTATAGCGCGTTGCCCCCATCTCCCGGAACATAGAAACCTGCCGTCTCTACCAATGCCCCTTCTTCCAGATTCGCAAGCGAACTCAGCAATTGAGCAGTGGCATAGCAAGTTACTTTGATGTCTGAGATGCGTTCCTTTGAAGACATCGGGGCCTCACGTGCAAAAACTCCTAAGATATGCACTCCTAGGATAAAGCTAATCGTACCGATTGAGACCATCGCTTTGCATTCAGTGATACCGTTATTTATATTACACTCGGTCATATATACCTCCCAAGAGAAGCATTCTCATCTCCGTCCTAAAAAATCTCGATTAATGCTTTCCAGCAAGGAAAGAACTGATGACTAATATGAAATATGATTTCAACATATGCAATGGATTATAACACCAGAATATGGATATTCAAGAGAGGATATTTATTGTAGTTAATATAGTGGTTTTGCGAGTGAAAATTGGGCCATTCTGGTGTTGCTGTGTCACTCTATTTTACCTTCTGTTTGAGGCAGTTTTGCTCGCCACTCATAGACTTTTTCCGGCTTGCTCCAAGCTTCGTACAACTTGATTAGGTTGTTGAAGGACTCTAAAGTGTGTGGATGGGTGTCACCAAGTTTAAGGCGTCGGCCTTCGACCGCCGCGAGTAGCAATGTCTCTGCTTCTTCATATCGGGCTTGCTCTTTGTATAGCATCGCCAGGTCGTTCTTGGTTTCCAATGTGTCCGGGTGATTGTCACCTAGCACAAACTGTCTGCTCTGTAGGGCATTGACTAATAACAATTCTGAATCACCGTAACGAGACATCTGATAGTACAGCCACCCCAGACAGTTCACCGAGGTTAAAGTGGTAGGATGCTCTTCGCCCAGAGTAAGCTGCCCAATTTTCAATACATTCATCAAGAGTTTTTCGGCCTCCTCATAACGTCCTTGAGTAGTGTAGAGTGCAGCTAAGCCGTTCAAGGAATAAAGTGTGTCTAAGTGCTCCTCACCAAGTACGAGATACTCGATATCCAACACCTTGAGCAGGAGCGACTCGGCCTCATTGTATCGGCTTTGGTCGATCCACAGCATAGCTAGACCATTCATGCAGTACAACGTGTCCGGGTGCTCCTCACCCAACAGCCGTTCCGATTGTTCCATCGCCCTGACGTAGAGCTGCTCAGCCTCACTGTACCGGCCTTGGGATCTGTAAACCGTTGCGAGATTGCCCATGAACAGCACCGTGCAGACATCATCGCCCAACAAGGCACGGCTGATCTGAAGCAAATTTGTGTACAGCGACTCTGCTTCTCCATATCGACCCTGAGAGTAGTACAGCATTGCCAGCGCGTTCATAGAGTAGAGAGTGTCAGGGTGCTCTTCACCGAGTACTTTGCGCCTGCCTTTCACAGTCTGGGTAAAAAGCAACTGCGCCTTTTCATAGCGACCCTGTCTCCAATATACTCTGGCAAGGCCTTCCATCGTTCCAAGTGTGTCTGGGTGCTCTTGGCCAAGCTGCTCCCGTTGAATATTGTACGCACGCTCAAGATGCTTCTGGGCAGGCCCGAAATCCCCGATGTTGCGGTATGTGTTGCCCAAGGTATGGCGAATCGAGGCCTCAACGAGCGGCTCCCGCTCGAACTTGCCCTCGAGTTCTTTCGATGCGACATCAAGAAACGAACGGACGGTGACTTCCCGACCCTGGGTAACATAAGGATCTACTGATGCAAGAAGATCATCACGCAGGAAGTCGCTCACAGCTTGTGAAGTCTTCGCCTGTCGCTTCGCCTCATCGCGGGCTGCTACGGCATCGGCGCGGGCCCGAGCAGCTTTGACAGCAAAGGTCGTTGAGATGATACTCCCGGCAACCATCACAGCAAGCACCACCAAAGCACCGGTCACCAGCGCCAGGTTCCGGCGAACTAACTTCTTGAGACGATATGCTGTCGATTCAGGCCCCGCGATCAGTGGAACTCCGTTCAAGTAATTCCTGATATCGTCTGCAAGCTCGGAGGCCGATCGATAGCGGCGTGTACGGTCCTTACGCATCGCTTTGAGAGGAATCCATTCAAGCTCCCTCCGTAAACGTCTGGCCAGGTTTACGACGTCTGTGCGGCGCTCTTCGGCAATCTTGGGGGCCTTATCGCCAAGGCTTATCAAACGTGTGCTCGGCTTCTTGGGTTCCTGTTCGCGGACAACCTTGCGGATGTAGTCAACACCGCCTTTTCGAAGCATCTGAGTGTCAAAAGGCATTGCACCAGCCAGCAATTCATAAAGCAGCACACCCAGCGAGTAAACATCAGTACGGGTGTCGATGTCCTGCGCGCCCATCTCCATCTGTTCAGGGCTCATATACTCTGGTGTCCCGATAAACTGCCCTTGTTCGGTGTACAGCGTTCTGTCGGTCAAAGGCTGTGCGATGGCTTTGGCGACTCCGAAGTCGATAATCTTCAAAACCAGTTTTTCACCTTGCACGGACACTAAAATGTTGGATGGCTTAACATCACGGTGAATGATACCCTTCTGATGAGCGTGCTCAATACCTTCACATGCTTGCAAAAACAGATGCAGCCGCTCCTCGATGGTCAACTTATTCCGGTCGCAATGCTCGATTATGGGAACACCCTTGACATTTTCCATGACGAAATACGGCAGACCGGCTTCGGTCGTCCCGGCATCAAAGACTGGAGCGATATTCGGGTGCTCAAGCATAGCCAGGGTCTGGCGCTCTGCCTTGAAGCGAGCGATCACTTGTTTGGTATCCATACCGGGCTTGATGACTTTCAGCGCTACTCGGCGTCTTACGGGCTTATTTTGTTCAGCCAGATAAACAATGGAAAAACCACCCTCGCCAAGAATGCTTAACAGCTTGTAGGAACCGATCTGCCCGATTGGTTCAGTTCCGGAGACATTGAAAGAACTGGTCGCTCCATTATCCTTGCCATTAGGCGGCCCATCATTTTTTGTTTCAATAGTGCTCATGGAAAGTCCTTCTTGCATTTATAAGCTACCGTTTCAGCTTCGCCAGGTAAGACGTTTTTAAAATGGCAAATATTCGAAAATCCTGGACAGAATTTGACTTTTTCTGTGCACCTCGATTATTATATGAGTGTATCACAGCAAGGTCAAAGTAACAGCATACTTTTGTTGATACAAATACAGCCACAAATGTATGCCGGAGGGAATGCTTAGGGTCTCAGTTAATCAGACTTAATGACATAATCTGCCACATCATGTCCTGCAAGTTTCAAGAAATTTTCGGAAATTAAGTACTTAAATAGAAAGATAAAAGCCAAGAGTTTTTTTGAAATTGAGCCTACGGATTTTTTCTCTTTTGGAGGAGTAGCGATCGAAGACGATACGAGTCAATTTCCAAAGTGCAGATTCTACTCACATCTAATCAACCAAAGATATCCGCTTATATCAAAATAGACCTGCCTCTCTAAGCCTTGGAGCAGATCTATTGATATGATACTGCTTCTGCTTCTATTGGGTTCACTTTCAGTAAAAAACCTTTGCCATGCGCCTGCGTTTAGTCACCTAAGTCTCAATACAAAGTTGCCTCTCTACCAATCGCATGGCGTCATCCTTCTCTGGCTACCCTTACTGCTATCTTTGACCTCTTTGACCAGATCCTGTTTGTCCGCCTCTATATCTCCGTTGGCCACTGGCTCTGGCAATCAGCCTCTCAATAAGCTGGCCCGTCTCTGTA